>Ga0105239_10000454_pt1 | contig 59740 bp, 83 predicted proteins | sample KBSC44metaG_FD_92761 | JGI IMG/M metagenome (GOLD analysis project Ga0105239, IMG submission 92761) | Corn rhizosphere microbial communities from Kellogg Biological Station, Michigan, USA - KBS C4-4 metaG | ecosystem: Host-associated > Plants > Roots > Rhizosphere > Soil | place: Michigan, USA...
TCGCAACAGGTGGCCGCCCTGGTGAACGCAACGATGATCGTGTGCACCTGTCCGAGCGCCGCTTCTTGATATCCACCGCATGCCTCCATTTTCGAAGCGTTGCGACGACCGGTTGAATCCGCCTTGCGACCCGCGATCGCTATGATGGATGAGGCCGCCCCGATGGGCCGGCCGTCGATCGTGAAGCGCCTGTTCCAGGGCGTCGAGGACGAAGCTGGCATGAGCCGTCCTGCTGGCGCGCCAGCCGACGATCCGCCTGGCGTAGGTATCGATGACGAAGGCGACGTAGACGAACCCCGCCCAGGTCGCGACGTAGGTAAAGTCCGACACCCACAGCATGTTCGGCGCTGGCGCGTAGAACGTGCGATTGACGTGATCGAGCGGGCATGGCGCCGCCTTGTCGCTGACGGTCGTGCGCACCGGCTTGCCCCGGATCACGCCTGCCAAGCCCATCTCGCGCATCAACCGCGCGACCGTACAGCGGGCGACCGGAAAGCCTTCCCGCATCATCTGCCGCCAGACCTTGCGCACGCCGTAGACCGCGAAGTTCTCGGCGAACACGCGCGCGATCTCCGGCTTCAGGGCAACATCCTGCTGCGCCCGCGCCGACAGGCGTGTCGGGTCCTGTCGCTGCGCGACGCGCTCGTGATAGGTGGATGGGGCGATCGGCAGGACGCGGCAGATCGGCTCGACCCCATAGGTATCGCGGTGATCGTCGATGAAGGCGATCATCGCCGGAACGGGCGGTCGAGCTCCGCCTGCGCAAAATATGCCGACGCCTTGCGCAGAATCTCGTTGGCCTGCCGCAGCTCACGGACCTCGCGCTCCAGCGCCTTCACCTTGTCGGCGACTTCCGTCGGGACGCCGGCGCGCTTGCCGCTATCGACCTCGGCCTTCTTGACCCACTCATAAAGCGTCTGCGGAACGCAGCCGATCTTTCCCGCGATCGACACCACCGCCGCCCAGCGTGAAGGGTGATCCCGCTCGTGGTCGAATACCATCCGCACCGCGCGCTCGCGGACTTCCGGCGCAAACTTGTTCGTCGTCTTGCTCATACAGGCTCCACCTTCTCAGGAGTTGGAGCCTCCGGCAAACCCGGCGCGGTTCAGACCGCGTGGTGCGCGAAAACAGAGATCTATACCCGCTGGCAACCGCCGTTTGCCGCGCAGGCAATCTCAAGCGGCCATCCAACTAGCGGATCGCGCTGGCTATGATCATGCTGCGACAAGGCGTCCTCCGCACTCCCCGGTCACGCTGACACCCCAGGAACCCGTCTGCGCGCGGTGCCGAACGCCACATATGTCCAGTCTCCATGGCTACCTCGTATTTTCAAGATTGCCGCCCCTGCGAAAGCAACAGGATAGATCGGCCGGGTCGAAGGCTTCGCCCGTCATGATAACCGCAGCACGCTTGCCTTCCAGGTCTCGACAACATCGCCGGCGGAATGATCGAGGAACTTGCTGAGGCAGAAGGACTCGAAGCGCGGACCGATCGAGTGCCTCGACGGCGAAGGTCTCGCTGCCGCGCAGATATTCGACGCGCACCTGATAGGTGCGCGTCAGGAAGAGCGTAGTGGCGATGGCGGTTCTCCGTGAAGGCATGGCCGGGGACAGGCTCCGGGAATCGGGCGGCCGGCCGGTGGACCTGGGACAGGCTCTCTCGGGCGGGCGGTCAGTGCGCACGCTTAAGAAGTCCGCGAGCCTTGCCTTCGAACTCGAGGCGGCCATCCTGGTGGGACTTCGACCGTGCGACGGCGGTGATCCCGTTCACGAAATCGTAGAGCGAGGTCGCTGGATGGCCCTCCTCGTTGAGCACAGTGTCGATGATCTGCTGGGTGTCCGACCTGGAGAAGCCACGGTTGCGTAGGAACGTCGTGCGATCGTCATCGGTTCGGGCGACGATGCGCGCGCGGGCTGTCTCGATGCCATCGACGAAATGGGCGGGCGAGGAATTGGCGTAATGGGTCAATGCCGGCTCGGCCTGATGCGCAAAACGGTGGGCCGCGAATTTCGAGTGCCGGATGCTGATCTCCTGGAAATCCTCCATGCCCCAGATGCACCTGTTCTGGCAGACAGCCCGCAGGAAGAAGGTCGCAATCCCCATCGTCCTGGCGCCGACCTCCGAATTCCACAGATAGAAGCCACGGAAGAACAAGTCGGGGTCACCATTGGGCAGCCGCCCCGCCTCGATCGGATGGGTGTCGTCGACGAGAAACAGGAAGATGTCGCGATCGGACGCATAGAGGGTGGTCGTGTCACGGGTGATGTCGACGTACGGATTATAGTGCATGCTGCTCCAGTCGAGCATGCCCGGCACCTTCCAGCGCGTGTCGCCAGTCCCATTGCCAGCGATCTTCATAACTGCCGAGACAATCTCATGATCCCAGATGCGGCCATAATCGGGGCCGGTCACGGCGCGCAGTTCGGAACGCCCGTCGTCGGCCTGGAGCAGTTTCACATGCTCGGCTGGATGGTTCAGCAGTCCGTGCTGCAGGTTGATTCCGGCAAGCGCGGCCGGAAGCGCCTTGAGATAGGAGGACGGTGCGCGGACCAGCGAGCACATCTGGCCGAACGACCAGTTGGTTGGCCTTACGGCGACGTCGCTGTCGGGCAGGATCAGCGCGAGTTTCTCCGGGTTGTCGCTGCGCGCCTCGACCCGCATTGCCCTGCTCTCGATGATCCGCGTCGACGAGCGCTCCGAGCGCCGGGCGACGCTGGCATATAGATCGGTCAACGACAGGAAACGCTCGTCATCGGGCCGCGAAAACCATTCCGATGAGGCGCGATCGCTCATCGAGCCGCGGCTGACATCGACCTTGAAGGGTGCGGATACGGCAGAAGCCGAGAAAGATGCAGGCATGGAAGGTCTCCCTTGGACGCGCGGCCAGGATCCGCCCTGCCACGCCACCCCTTCCCACCTCCTCCCCTCCCGATCGTCGCAAAGACCTATGCTGCGTTGCGAAAGAACGCGCGGTGTCGCGGCGACGATTGTGAACCTATATTGTGCGTAACAAGAGTATGATCGACGGGTCGCAGTCGCCCGAGCCTGCGGAGATATGGCCGCGTGAGGAAAGAGGATGCGCCTAACGGCAACCTCCGGTGGCTGCGGCACATCGATTGCAGGGAAATCACGTCAACGTGCCGGACTTGCAATTGCATTAATCTCTTCGCACATGCACAACCAACTCGCCTTTTTAGGCATCCTCTCCTAAGACTTTGGCCACCCTCGGGTGGCCATTTTTTTGCCCGCGCAACCGGGATCAGCGGACGAGCGTCTCGTCGATCGGCCGCCGAATATGCCGGGAGACTCCGAGGTCACCGACCAGTCGCCGTAATAGACGCCCTCATAGAGGACGAGGTCGCCTTCGAGATCGAGACGCCAGTCGCAAAGCGGTCCCGCTGCGCTGGACAGTCCCCGCGATCGCCAGCCGGCGATGACGTCCGGGAGGAAGCGCCCCATGACCTGCGGCATGGGGGCAAGCTTGGTGTCGCACATATAGACCACCTGGACGAAGCGAAGCGGTCCGATCACCGGACCTCACTTCCCAGTCATCGAGATCCTGATCCGGGTCGCGACGTCCGTGGTACAATCGCAGATAGGCGGCCGAAGTGGTGGGTGGGATGTCCATGAGAAGCTCCCTGGATTGGCATGTCGAGGCGACGCACCGGCGCCGTCTTTCCACGCCCTTCTTCCCTTCCCGTGCTTGATCGGGCTTCCATCGATCGTGCCGAGAAGAAGGCAGTTGCGGTCCGGTTTTCTGTGGGGTTGCAGTCGCAGTAAGATCGTTTACGACTGCACAGCCTCCACGAACTACATAGCCTCTTCGCTCGCGTAAGCGGCCCCATAAGGAGTAACAGGATGGCGGACGCCGATCAGTCCAATCTCACGACGCTCACAGTTGATCTTCTGAGCGCCTATGTCACCAACAACACTGTCGAGCATGGCGCTATTCCCGACCTGATCAAGTCGACACATGCCGCGCTCAAGGTCATCGATGCTGGCGAGCCACCCGCTCCCGAAGAACCGGAGCACAAGCCTGCTGTCACTGTTCGGAAGAGCCTGGCCTCCAAGTCACACATCATCAGCTTGATCGACGGAAAGCCCTATCTGACGCTGAAGCGCCATCTGTCGAAGCATGACCTTACCCCTGAACAATATCGCGAGCGCTACGGTCTTCCCAAGACCTATCCGATGGTGGCGCCGGCTTATTCGGAAAGCCGTCGGGCGATCGCGGAGAAGCTTGGCCTCGGGCGACGTGTGAAAGGTGCGCAGGCTGAAGTGGCGGCGCCGGCCGCGACGAGCGATACGCCTGCCCCACAGGGGGCGCCGGCCAAGGCGGCGAAGCCTGCCGCTGCCAAGACGGCGCCGGTGAAGGCGCCAAAGACCACGGCTGCGAAGGCCAAGGCTCCTGCGAAGCCGAAGACGGCCAGCGCCCCGGCAGAGGCCGAGGCCCCGGCCGAAGTCGTTGCGAAGCCCGCGCCCAGGGCACGCAAGGCTCCGGCCGCGAAGAAGGCCGCCGCGCCAGCCGAGGCGGCTGCGCCCAAGCCGGCACCGCGCAAGCGCGCCGCCAAGGCTGCCGAACCGGCCTCCTGAACGATCGCGAAGGATGCGGCCCCGGCGACAATATCGCCGGGGCCGTGTTCGTCACGTACCTTTCATCGCATCAGGCGCGGATGGCGACCGTCACGTTGCCACCATGAGCGACCGATAGCCGGACGACCTGTCCATCTCTTCGGCCCAGATCGTCGCGCGGACCTCTTCCAGCGACACGCCGCATTCCTCGAGCAGGCATGCCGCCAGCATCGGATAGTCGGCGACCAGATCGGCGAAATCGTCGCCCTGTCCCCGATAACCGCCATGCCACGACCATCTGTCGTCTTCGTACCGTGAAGGATCTCGTTCGACGATCAACCGGGACGCACCAAGCTCGAGCATGGCGGCAAGCAGCTGTTCGCAATGGCCGATGTCGAGCGTTTCTTTCGGACCATGCTGGCCATGATAACCGACCGACAGGTTGGTGCATTCAGGCACGAGCCGGCATATTCGCTGGTGTCGGTGTACAGGCCGCTATTGTCGGGTGCGTATCCGAATTCGGGGTTCAGGCGGTCTAGCGCGGACGCGAGGCTGGCGGCGAATGCACCGGAGCAGGTACGGCCATAACTCTGGTGCGTGATGACATCGTGCATGCCGGCCCGGTCAAAGGCGATGGCGCCATCGATCTCGCGAAGACTTTCCGGGTCATGCTGCTGGATCCAGTGCGATCCGAGGCAGCCGCGTTCCTCGCCCCGATGGAGAACATACCTCCTGATGCCCATCGCGCGCGGCTAGGCAAGCTCGCGGAGGCTACCCTCGCTGTGTCGCTCGTTGACGAGGATGCCGTCCATTTCCGACGCCTCTCGAGAGGAAGACCGACAGGCCTTGCTGGTGCGAGAGCCCGCTATCGCGACACGGACAATCGAGAACATCCATATCCCTGAACAATACAAATGTACCATTCAATGTGGACCGAATTTCATCTCGAAATGGAATCAATAAACTCCAATTCACGTAGAGCTTGATCCGTAGTCCGTTAACCATTTTTAGCAATTCTCTATCTTGCGAATTGGGGAGGCCATTGTGAGAAACGATGCAGGAATGAACCCGTCGGACATTTTCCGACTGATGCAGATCGTCTGCGCGCTCGCCGAGAGACGCGCATGCAGCATCTCCGATGTCATAGATCAGCTTGAGATGGGCAGTGACGACATCCCGCCGTCGCCGGACCCTGTCGATTTCGCTCGAACTGCGAAGCACTTCCGGTCGAGCCGGGAGCCCACCTTCGGGGCACCGCTGTTTCGCGATCCAGCCTGGGATATGCTCCTCGACCTGCTGATCTCCGATGCCGATGACCGGCGCGTGTCGATCTCGTCGCTCTGTCTCGGTTCCGGCGTTCCGGTGACGACCGCGCTCCGTCACTTGGATCGCCTTGCACAGCATAGCTTCATCGTCCGCCATGACGATGAACGCGATCATCGACGCAGCTACGTCGAATTCGCTCAGGGTCGGAAAGACCAGCTGCTCCAATTCCTCGCCGAATGGGCCCGCGAAGGGCGCCTTCCATACCGAAAGCCAAGTGCTCGGGTCGTCGCGTCAACGCCTGGATACCGTCAGTGTCAGCGCATCAGCGCCGCTTCACACCCTGTCTTCCTGTCCTGAACCGGAGAGGTCGCCATGGCATCCCTTCTATGTGACCGCCGCCGAGACCACACGGAACTTCGGGATGTGGCAGGACCGTACCGGCCAGGCGCCGGTCATCGTGACCTATCACGGGTGATCGCGGTGCATCCTGCTTTCTGCGGTCGCCTATGCCGACCTGACCAGGAACCCGGCGCCCGTCGATAGAGAGACGGATCAACCGTGCATGATGGACGCCCTGATGAGGAGATCGATGTTGCCTTCCTGACGACCGAAGCGAACCTTAACATCGTCGATGCCAATACGAACGCGGCGATCATCCTGGCCACGGGACGCAAGCAACTCTCGGGTCAACCAATCGCCACGCTGTGCCCTGATCTCGTCGAAGGCGCGGCTGGCATCCGATTAAAGCGCGTCCTCCGGGCAGGCGAACGCCAGCGCATCCGCCATGCCATCCGAGGACGCATTGCCAATATTCATATCGTCCCATCACCTGGCGGACTGGCGATCGCCTGGCGATCGGCAGAGGAGGGCGAGGCGCTCCAGCGTTCATCGATGGAAAGAGATGCTCTCCATCGTCTCCTGTCGATGGACAGTTGCATCAGCACTATCCGCCTTTCCCCGAGGGCGACGATCGCCCAGCCCGATCCGGCCTTCTGCACGATGTGCGGCATCTCCGCTGACCGGCTGGCAGGCGCCAGTCTTACCGTTCTCATGTCGCGTCACGCGCGGTCCGCCCTCAACGACGCGATCGAGCAGGTCTTCGGCCCCGTCGGCCACGCACATCTCGATGGCGCGCTCGTTGCGAACTACGGGGGCGAGCCCGTTCGCGTCGCCATGACGGCGATCCAAGAGGAGTTTGGCACCGGCGGCGCGATGATCATGGTCCAGGATCGCAGGGCGAACAGACGATAGACTCTCGCGATCACCCTGCACTGGCGGATCGGCGCTCAAGCCTTGCCCACCCGGTGGTTTGCATGCGGCTTCCTGACGTGCGCGGACTGTGAGTAGTCTCGTATCGAGCCGGCTTTCGAATCACATCCGAAACGGTTATTGTTGCGTTGCACACCCCGTGCGCCGCTCGATCGGCCCCTGTGATGATCGAGCTGCCCCGCCTGTCGTCCTCAACCGGCAGGCGGGGCACATCCGGCAGCATGTGCGGAAAAGGAAGGCGGAGATGCGGGTGTGGTGCTTTTCGGGGGCCAATGGCGTCGGCGCGCTCACGAACGATGAGAGAGGCAAGGATCTTCCGACGGATCTCGGCCCCTGGCGCCCGGTAGCGTCGCTCACGCTCGGCGAGCATGAGGACGAGCGGGAAGCAAAGCGCCTCATCGAGGAGCATGGCTTCTGCTGCTTCGACGAGGCCGGAGAAGAGCAAGCGGGTGATAGTGACGACATCGCTCCAGGATGACCACGTCCCGGGGAATTGGGCGGCGCGGCGCACGGTCGGCTGTCATGCTCCATCGGCAATTTCGCTCCAACGCTGGACCGTTTCGGGTCCGCCGCCTTATCGTCTGGTGATACCGACTCGATGGAGAGGACCATGCGCAGACAGATGTCTGATGCTGCCCATTTCCTGCGCCGCTCGAGAGAGGAGGCCCGCCTCGCCCTGCTGACGGAAGAACCCGCCGTCGCGGCGGCGCATCATGGGCTGTCGATCCAATATGCGGTCCACGCACGCCAACATCTGCAGGCACGCGGCCCCACCAGCCGATCGGTGTTCCCGCAGTTCGGGGAACCCAAGGCCGATCTCATCAGCCCGGAGGCGCTGAAAGCCCGCATCCGGACGGATTAGTCATTCCGCCGGCGGCGCGATCATCAGTTCCGCGGGCTCGTCCTTGCCGCTGATGGCGGCGATCTTCCGGCCGTTGTGCCAGAGCTCGATGCGCTGCTCTCCAGCGTCTCGCAACGCCCGTGTGATCGCCTCATCGTCGTTGTCGGCCTCGAAGTCCGCATGGCTGCGGATTTCGCCGGTCGGAGCGTCCATTCGATAGAGACGGTACAGGGAAGCGGCATCAGGAAAACCGGGCAAGCGGACATTCTCGAACTATTGATGACGTGTGTGCCCGGCCGCCGGAACGGGAGCAGGTCCAAGGGGCCAACGCGGTTGGTCATCCCTGCCGTTCCCGACCCGACGGTCGGACACGGCAATCAAGCACGTCCCAGACGGGGGAAGCAAGAGACGACGGGCGTCGATACGACGACTCGCCTAGCCGCCGGGACATTCGGCGTGGATTAGCAAAGCCCACACCTCCACACCGCTTTGCGGCATCGCGGATCAAAGCCACGAATCCGTCCATCGTTGCCGCTGGTCGCAGGCGGCAGTTATTTCGTCTCCGTGTCATTTCGGCGGCATTCCCGCGACTCGAACCCGGTGCTATCCCACTGGATGCGGGAGAAGGCGATGGCCATTGCGCCCTTTTACCATCAGCAGGCGGAGCAAGCTCGTCTCTACGCGATGGCGGGCCCCCTGGAGAGATGGCGCATGTAATATCTCCTGTCGGCGAGCCGTTGGGACGAGTTGGCGCGCGAGGCGGATGAACTGGATTACCGGAAACGCCTGTGTGCCGGGCAGCACCAGCCATCCGTCTTGCCTCAGCCCCTGACCTGACCCGAATGTCGCGTCGTGCCGGAGGAGTGGATGCTGGGGACACGCCGGCATCCACATTGCTAGCGGCCGCCGGCTGGAAACTGTCATGCCTGAGAACGCCATAGCCCTCCCGGTCGCTCACGACAGATGTAAGGCCACCGTGCATTGCTCATTCCGCAGTCGAAATTCGATGCAGTGCAACAGGCGAGATTATCGTCGCAGTCGAAACAATCTATGATCACGGCGATTCGATCCGGGGAATTTGTGATGTCATTCATGAGCCTGTTTCCAAACGGACAGGAGCGCCGGGTTGCGCAGGACGAAGCGAGCGCGGCCCTCGACAAATATGGCGACAAGGCCGCGGCTGTCCTGCTCATGAAGGCGCAGCAATCGCAATCGTCGACGCGTCGCACGGTCTATAAGCTTGCGAGAAGGATCGTCCTGAAATCTGCGTGACCACAACAGCCAGACTGCGCATCCGCGGACTGCCCGGCACCGGAACATGCAATTGTGGCGCACCACGATGGCATCCTGGATGGAGCCGAGGATTCTGATTCTCTCGCATTTGCGGTTCTTGAAGGATTTTTTTGAGCGGCAGCTTCAATCTTCGCGCACACCAAACAACTTGAGCCGGGGACGGGTTCTGGGCGGGCTTTGGGGGAGCGTACTCCGAATCGGCTCGAAATGCGTCGCCTGGCCGGCCGGCAAGACGGCCTGTCTGCAACGGCTCGGGTCGATCGGTTCCTCGAAATGCACGCCGACGCCTCTCGCCGCGAAACGCGTGACACGCGCCGCGATCCGTTCAAAACCACGGAACGAGAGAAGGAGGAGGTCACCAGCCGCGAGTTGGGCCTGGATCTCGAGATAGGCACCCGTCGCCGAGATGTTACGGACCCGGCCGGTCAGGATAGAGCCGCCATGATGGACCTCGGCGCCCAGGAAGATGCTTTCCCGTGCGGCGGCCCGCTGATCCCTGGGAGTGTCGCCGTCGGACGCACCGGTGTCGATCGTCATGTCTCAAGAGCCTGTTGCTCGTAGATGATGGTCACTACGGCGATATCGCCGGCACGGTGCACGAACATATACGCAATGTCTTTGCGAAACACGAAGGCGAGGCACCGTGATCACAGGGGTGAGACAGGGTGCCTCGCAAGGTCCAGCACGATCATGCGGCAATGGGGAGAAAGCAGCCGCCGACCAACCCGCAGATAGCATCCGCCGGTCGCTCGCACTATCGCAACCTGGCGGACACCACGCAACGCCGGAGCAACGGTGATCGCATCCATATTGGATAGCACACCTTCCGGATCCTGATGCTCCACCATGCCGTCCTCCGGCGACGCGCCCTACATTATGCCCTTGCCGGTTTTCAGGAACGCGACGATCATCAGCCAGGCGGCGGCAAGCCGGCGGGCACCCATGGAAATCCCAAGCGCCGCCGAGTTCGTCATCCGTTGCCGTAGGGCCGCGTGATGACTTCCAGAAGGTGGCCGTCGGGATCCTCGAAATACACGCCCCTGCCGCCGTCATGGTGGTTGATCGTGCAGGGATGCGACCGGGCCGGATCAGCCCAATAAGGCAGACCCGCCGCGCGAATATGCGCGAAGCTCGCGTCGAAATCGTCCTCCCCGATCAGGAAGGCGTAGTGCTGGGGCGTAATCGTCTCCTCCTCCTTCTCCAGGAAATCGAGCGACACTTCGTTGTCGAGTTCGATGACCACGAAGTTGTAGAAGGGCTTCGGTGCCGGGCGGCCAAGCATCTTCGCGAGGAAGGTCGCTGACCGCACTTTGTCGCGACACCAGACGATCGTGTGGTTGAGCTGCACGGTCACCGACTTCTCCTGCGTTGCTGCCGGCGGATCATGCCGCGCCTCGACCATCGCTTAGCCGGGGTCGTCGCCCTGCTCTGAAGACGACGAATCCCGGCGCACGGTTGCGATGTCGACACGCGCCGCCGCGCACCTACCCGACCGGGCAGTAGCGGCTCGCCAGCCACCATTCCTATCTCACGCTCTACAGGAGATACCAGATGACCAGTTCCCCTTCACCCCTCGCCGCTCTTTCATCCGCGCTCGCCGACGCCGTCACCGCCATCTCGCCCCATGTCGTCGAGGTGCAGTCGCATCGCTCGCTGGCCAGCGGCTTCATCTGGCGTGACGGTCTCATCGTCACCCCGGACGAGACGCTGGCGGAAGAAGGCGGGATCGCGATCGAGCTTGCCGACGGCACCGTGCTCGATGCGACGCTCGTAGGACGCGATCCCGCGACCGATGTCGCGCTGCTCCGCGCAACAGGCGGTCAGATGACGCCGGTGGTCTTTGGATCGGATGCCGTGCGCCCCGGCGGGCTCACCCAGATCGTGGCTGCAGCCGAGAGCGCGCCGCTGGCCGCATTCGGCACGATCGTGGCGGTCGGCCCGGCCTGGCAGTCGATGCGGGGCGGCACCATCGACACGCGGATCGAACTTGACTTGCCGCTGCGCCGCCGGGCCGAAGGCGGGCTGGCGGTCGACGGTAACGGTCGGGCATTCGGCATGGCGGTGCGTGGACCGCGCGGACGGACATTGGTCATTCCGGCTGCCACGATCGATCGTGTCGCAGGGCAAATCGCCGAGCACGGTCGGGTTCCGGTCTCCTATCTGGGCGCCGGTTTGCGCGACGTGCCGCTCGACGACGGCGGCAGCGGCGCGATGGCGATGACGATCGACCGCGATGGCCCCGCTGCGGCCGGCGGGTTGCGGCAGGGCGACATCATCCTTTCCTGGCAGGACGAGCGGGTCGCCCATGTGGGCGCGCTGCTACGAAGGCTGCGCGCCACGCCGGTCGGGACGACGGTGACGCTGGGGGTGCGACGCGGCGGAGTGCCGGTCGAACTCGCGATCACCCTCGGCGACAGGCCGGCGGGATGACCACGCTCGCTGCCCGGGGCGATCTCGTGGTCAGCATCCGGGTCGCCGAACCGGAGCTTGCGGCCCGGCTCGGCGACCTGATCGGACAGACCCGGGGGCTGAGGGTTGCAGACCCAGGCGAGCAGGCCGATCTCATCCTGAGCAGGCCGGACGGCGCGGAGGGCCATTTCGAGCAGCCGCTCACCCCGCGCGAGCGCGACGTCATCGCGCTCCTCGCCGAGGGGTTGTCCAACAGGGAGATCGGCGGCCGGCTCGGTATCTCGCCCGATACCGCCAAATTCCATGTCGGTCGCGTGATCGACAAGCTGGATGCGACCGGACGCACCGATGCCGTGGCCCATGCCGCCCGCCTTGGGATTATCCGCCTGTAGGAGCAGACGCTGAGCTGAAGGCAGCCGATACTGCGCCACCATCCCGCTTCCACCGCGCGTCTGGCGGACGGGCGGCCGGCAAATCGCCGAGGTACCTCCGATCGCTACGACATTCCGGCCGGACGGTCCTCGGCCATTCGCGCTTGCGGATGCATTGCCGTACGGTCATCCGCGCTTCTTCGCTTCAGCCGTTTCACACGGCGGCAGGCCTGATGCCGCCAGATCCTGGCATCGACCGGCCTGCGCATAGCCCTGCTCGCCGATATAGACGGCCCACCGCCCTCCATCGTGGCACTGTGCGGTCCACATCGCCATGCCTCGCACCTCCTGCTGATAGGAGATGTGCATCACGCTGTCGCACGTCTGGCCATTGTCGGTGATGGCGCGCAGGGCCATCGCCCGACGCCATTCGGGACTGAGGTTGGCGAACCGCTGGGCGGCTGAAACTGTTGTCGCCCTACTTCGTGTCGCCTCGTTCGATTCAGGGGCGGCCGAACAGCCCGCTACCGCCATCCCAAAGATCAGACAGGGCCATATCGCGAGGCGCATCGGAAGCACTCGATCGACGCGGACCGGTCGCTTGAAGAGTCGCCTTATCCGCTCTCGGCGGCTCCGGCGCGGACACCATCCGTCGCCCAACACCAACGGATGATCGTGCAGGCTGTTCCCACCTACGCTCCAGATCGGGGAGCACCACGATCACGCCCGGTTCTGCGGTGGCGGCAATCCGGGCGTATTGATATGCACCATGCCGACGGGATCATGTCCGGCCTATCTGAGGAGCATGCCGTGGGAGCGCACAAGCTGACCCGTATCGATCGCCTCCGGGTGAAATTGGGCTTGTCCGAGATGGAGCGGCTGACGACGAAGGCCGCTTCGTCCGAGCAGATTCCGCGGCGACCCGCGTCAAGGGGCACAGGTCGGGTCGATCTCAAGTCCCGGAGCGCAGAGCGACAATGATATGCTGGCGGGCCGGCGCGGGGCGGTCTCGGTCTCGCTCTCGATCCTGACCAACCAGCCAGGTGATGTTGGAAGCAGGCTTAAGTGCCCACACGAGGCCCAGGGTCACAGGCTGTGGCGATCTGCCAGACGTTGCCCCAGCGGTCAGCCACCGTGGCCCGGCGATCTCCCCACGGCATATCGCCGGGCTCCTCAATAACCTCGGCACCGGCATCCTGAGCCAATTGGAAGGTCCTATCCACATCGAGCACGTAGACGTAGAGCATCGCGGGCATGGCGTCCCTGGCGCCACCACCATCGCTGACCATGATCAGCGAGTCACCGATCCTGAGCTCGACAGGCCGTTCCGGAACACCGTCGCCCGATGCATCGGACACCGATCGGATGAACGCCACAAGACCGGCAACGTCTCGGGTTATCAGGCGGGGCGTGACGCAGCCATAGCCTTCGCGGATGTGCCCGGGCATATCACGCCTCCTCATCGCGACCGAAACGTCGGCCATCACTGCCTCGCGATCAAGGGGTGCCGGAAAACCATTGTGTCGAGCGCTGGGCGGGAATAGCCAGGTTTGGCGCCTTGCCCGACAGGTCCGTTAGCCCGACCTCCCGACATTGAAACCATCGTCGAATGCGTGCGAGTTAGCCACTCCAAAGCGCATCGCTACCCTGCGAGGCGTCGCTGGGACACAAGGCGAACGGAGGAGGAATGCTCAGCTTGAAGGGTGCGATGTGGCTGGTGCTTGCCGCCATACACCTCGCGGTCATTGTTCGCGCAGTTCTGCTCGATGGGCGAGAAGCCTATGCGCGAGCGGCCTGGCTTCTCCTTCTCCTGGCGTTTCCAGGCGTTGCGACCATTCTCTATTTGCTGTTCGGCGAGCCCTGGGTTTCTGCCGCGTTTCACCGCCGGGCGCGCGAAGCATATGATGCGCTTCTGCCTTACGCCCCGCCTCCGTCGGAGCACGTCCCTTCCGCCGAAACCCGGAATCCGTTCCGCACCTGTGAGGCGGCGGCCCGATGGCCGACGTCGATCGGCAATACCGCGCGGGTGGCACCAGGAGCTGACGCTGCGATTGAGGCGATCGTTGCCGACATCGATGGCGCGACGCGCACGGTGCACCTGTCCTTCTATATCTGGCTGGGTGACCGAAATGGTTCGATGGTCGTCGACGCGGTCTGTCGGGCCGCCCGGCGCGGAATCACCTGTCGCATCGTCGCGGACGTGATCGGCTCCCGTGAACTGATCCGCTCGCGTCAATGGGAGGCGATGCGGCAGGCGGGCGCACGTCTTTGCGCGTCCCTACCGGCTCCACTGGGCCTCGGCCTCCTCGCCGGCCATCGCACCGATCTGCGCAATCATCGCAAGATCGTCGTGATCGACGGCAACGTCACCTGGTGCGGCAGTCAGAATTGCGCCGATCCAGCATTCCTGCCGAAGCGCAGCTTCGCTCCATGGGTAGACATCCTCATCCGTTATGAGGGACCCGTCGCGCGGCAGGCCGAGCTGATCTTCGCTTCGGCATGGAGGGCGGAAACGGGCGAAGACATGCGACCGGTGCTCGCCACCGACCTTCCGACGTCGCAGCCTGGCGGTTTTGCGGCGATAGCCGTTGGGACCGGGCCGCTATCGCCCCGCGCAACCATGACGGACATCTTCATCGCCGTCCTGGCTGCAGCGCGCGACCGTGCCGTCATCACCACTCCTTATTTCGCGCCGGACCCGCCGCTGCTCGATGCCATCGTCGCCGCCGGGCGGCGTGGAGTACGGCTCACCATCGTCTTTCCCCGGCGGAACGACAGCCGGATCGTCGGCGCCATCAGCCGCGCTCATTATCCCGTGCTCGCCCAAGCAGGCGTCCACATTCATGAATTTCGTGGCGGTCTTCTGCACGCGAAGACATTGGTCGTTGACGAGACGCTGGCGCTGGTCGGCTCGGCAAATATGGATCGCCGAAGCCTCGATCTGAACTTCGAGAACAATGTGCTGCTTGAATCCCCCGCGCTCTCAGCCGCCATCGCCGAGCACCAACGGCGCTGGCTGGCAGATGCGCCCGAGGTCGATCATCGAGAAATCGCGATGCGCCCGCTGCCGAGGCGATTTATCGACAATCTGCTGACAATGGCGGCTCCGCTATTCTAACCGCACATGCGAAGGCAAGCACCGAGGCCGGACCGGTCAGCCGGCAATCGACCAAGCATTGTCGTTCCGAAATCTACCATCGCGTCCCGATAGCCGACATTTGTCGAATTACAGCGAATGGCCGGTATAGAACTCGCTCGCGATTTTCCAATGACCGTCCACCTTGAGGAGCTGGAGCGTCTTCCAGCCCCAGCTTCGACGTCTTTTGCTGGCATTCACGAAAACGAGCGAAACCTGCGCCGAGGCCCTGTCTTGCTGAATATGGATATCCTGGAAGCGTTGGGTGAAGGAAGGGCCTTCAAACACCCCTTTCCGGAAACTGTCATAGCGCCGCATCGCCTGGGCCGAGCCGTCGCTTGTCATGGCGTCAGTCACGTTCGAAAATGGAATGTTCCGGTCGAGGAGCAATGTCTCGAACAGGGCCTGATCCTTGGTTGAGACCGCTTTGGTGTAGGTGTCGAGCAAGGCTGACCCAGGGCAGCGACATGGCGGTCATCGGGACAAGCACCTGGCGGCAGGCCGATCTCAGCTCCAAGCACATGCTGCTCAAGGCCGGCATCGGCTGGGGGAATATGCCGCTTCCCATGGTCGAGGAGGACCTAGCAAGCGGCAAGCTGGTGATGCTCGACATGCCCGACTATCAGCGGCGATTATAGGTTGGACGCGATCTATCGGACCGACACCCCGCCCGGGCCTGCCGGTGCGTGGCTGATCGAGCGCTTTTCGCGGGCAGGTTGACGCGCCGGCGCCAACTTATCGGAATGATCGAACTTGATCTACGATCTTATTCGGCTTTTTCGAGCGCAGGAGAAGTGCCAATTCCATCCCGCCGCGACGCTCCGTTGGGGTCCGCCGCTTCAGGAAGGAAAATCACATGTCCCAGTCCGCAACCCTGCCGTCCGCCGCTCCCATCGATCTGAACGGCTCGAGCGCCCTGCAATCCGCCGTGCCACTGGCCGGCCGCATTCTCCTTGCCCCGCTGTTCCTGCTTTCGGGTGCTTCGAAGATCGCCGCCCCGGCCGCGACGATCGGGATGATCGCCGGTTCGGGCCTGCCCTTCGCGCCCCTCGGCTTCGCGCTCGCGATACTGGTCGAGGTGGGCGGCAGCATTGCCCTCCTGGCCGGCTATCGTACCCGCTTCGTCGCGGCGGTCATGGCGCTCTTCACGATCGCCACCGCGCTCGCGTTCCACAACAATCTCGCCGACCAGAACCAGTTCATCCACTTCTTCAAGAACCTCGCGATCGCGGGCGGCCTGCTTCAGCTGGTGGCCTTCGGCGGTGGAAGGCTGAGCCTGGACTCGCGCTGGCACTGAAGCTTTGGGGAGGGAGCCAGCAGCGGCTCCCTCCAAAGCCCCCGCTCACGCGCAATGCACGGGGGAGACAAATCAGGAATGCTCCCGCCATTTTGAGGTTCCGCGGATTCAATGCCACGCAGGCCGTGCCGCTGAGTCCTATTGTTGAGACCATGTGACTCACGATATCCCTTCTCCCCGGGCAGGCTCGCCTGTGACCGCAGGCCGCTTCCCAAATCGCGGTGCGATGACCGCCCGAAATCCAGGAGCAGACACATGTACGACGCAGACAACCTGAAGAAGCTTCCGACGCTCGGCGCGCATGCCGAGGCGGCGTGGGATGCCTTCAAGAAATTCGATGCCGCCGCATTGGCGGACGGCGCGATCCCGAAGAAATACAAGGAATTGATGGCGGTCGCCGTCGCTCTGACGACACAATGCCCCTACTGCATCGAAATCCATGCCACGGCGGCGCGCAAAGCGGGGGCGACTGAAGAGGAACTCGCCGAGACGGCCTTCGCCGCGGCTGCGATCCGGGCCGGCGGCGCCGTCACCCACGCGACCCACTTCATCGCCTAGCCGAATAGGTCGGCAGCGAGCCGCTCAGGTGGTCGTGCGATGCAGGAACGAAGCCGAGATCTTTTAGGATCGCCAGCTTTACGAGCGGCATGGCTGCAGATCAGCGTAGAAGCGGGATCCCACCCAAGATTGACCAGACTCGCTGGACCAAAGAGCCGAACAGTGACGTGCCGCGAATCGCAATTGGCGCCGACCGGGATCCCAAGAAAATTCAAGGTTTCAATCGTCGCAGTTAATTGCGCACCGATAGCCGAGATCCGCTTTCGCGTTGATCCACACTCCATCGGCAGCCGTGCCTTGCTATAACATTTATATGCATGGACCGCGCCGCACACCCGCATAGTCTTCGATCTCCAGCGCCGGATTTGGGAGCCCCTTTCATGGACGACATCGAGATCCGGCGCATGCTCGATCTGGCCATGCTGGAAATCGACCGGTGGGTGCAGCAGGCTGCTGGACCGCCTCGATGCCGCGACTGGAAGCGTCACAGTTCGACGCGCCTTGCATGCGCGCTTCGTCAGGCACGCCCTTGCAACGGCGCCCGCGCGATTTCCGCAGAACGAATTTCTCGAAGCTACGGTAAATCCAGGCGGGCTGGAATGCGGTCTCGGCGGGTGTCGGCAAGCGGCATGAAACGCGCCTTGCTATGATGGCAGAGTGGACGGCCTCCATGGCCCAGTTCGTCATCCGGCACGCCGGCTGGGCTGGGCCTGTGTTCGGCCTGCTCACCTTCGGGGAATCGCTGGCCGTGGTCGGCCTCTTCATTCCGGCGACCACCTTGATGATCGCGGTCGGAGGCCTTGTCGGTTCAGGCTTGCTCGATCTGGCTCCGGTTCTCGGCTGGGGAATCGCCGGAGCGCTTGCGGGTGACTGGCTCTCCTATCTCGCAGGCCGGTGGATCGGCCCCACCGCCTGGCGCCGATGGCCACTGAATCGGCATCGCTCGTCCGTCGCAAGGGCACGCCTCTTCTTCCGCCGCTTCGGTTTCGCATCCGTCTTTGTCGGCCGGTTTCTCGGGCCGCTCCGGGCGATGGTCCCGTTGGTGGCGGGGGTGATGCGGATGAGGACGAGATCGTTTCAACTCGCCAACTGTCTGTCCGCAATTCTCTGGGTGCCGGGCCTGCTCGCCCCCGGGTTCCTCGCTGCGCGCGCCGTCCCGACACGTTGGACGGCCGAGGCCCATGTGGCTGCGATCGTCGTCGCAAGCCTTGTTGTCACTGCCGTCGCCACGATCGTCTTGGGCGTCGGGCTGCGACGGACGGACAGGAAGCGCGCACATCGAAAGCGTATATTCGATCAGCCACGTCTGATGTCGTGCTCTGGCACCAAACGGTGAATGCGCCTTTTCTCCTCCAGGCTCGTTCGGGCCTTTCGCGAAAACGCTCGGACTCTTGATTTGCGCATCGCTCAAACCGCCCTTCTCGCATGCCTGACATCCTCTTGCTCCGCTCTCGCCAATTCGGCCGGCGCGCCTGTCGGGTTGACCTGTACAGATCGACATGGCGCGGTGGTCAGGCTCAACCTGGACATCGCCGCCGGGGAATTTCAAAAGGATGGTTTCCCAAAGATGGCCATCGTGAACGCCGATGCGCGCACGATCGTCCTGCTTCGGCACGCTGGGCCCAGCACCGTCATCACCGCCTGGCTGGACCGCCGATCCATGACTTATAGCGCGCAGGCGGAGGATCGCACCACCGGCGGGCAAACCCGCACGGACTATCGGTGCCGGCGCGGTCCCGCATTCGCAACGGGGACGTGAAGCGGCTCTCTTATTCTTGCCTGTGCGCAAGCCTCATACCGATAAGGGTTGCAACCTTCGATCCGTATCCCTCGCGCTTTTCGGCTTCCCCATGACCGCCTCACGCTATCCCGATCGACGCCGAAGCGGCATTGTCGATCCCATCGCCAAGGACGTCCGAGGGTTCGATCGCGCTGGTCGAGTGCGGAAACCTGCCGATGCGTTTGATCCGTCCTTCAGTCGTGTGTCTGGACCTCCCATGTCGCGTGCTGGACACTGTGGTCCTTTGCGAGATGGGCAACGATCGCGTCGAGATCCGCATCAAGCACCGCCGTGCTGACCAGGGTCGCCCGGATCTCGGCATGGTCGTCCGAGCGTTCCAGGATTTCGGTATCCGCCACAGGGTAACGCATCAACTCGAGATGATCGATCAGGACATCCCTGAGCGCGGCTGCATTGGCGGGATATGTCGTGAGCACGACCGAATAGGTCGCTTCCAGGCCTCCTCCTGCCAGCGGTATGCGGTTGATCGCGTTGACCACGCGACGAAGCAGCGTGTTGCCGGCAATGACGAAGACCGTCAGCGTCGCGGCCTCCGCCGCCATGTCGGTACCCGCGCATGAACCAACCGCAGCCGAGCACCAGAGCGTAGCCGCCGTGTTCAGGCCGCGAACATTCATGCCTTCCTTCATGATGACACCCGCGCCCAGGAAGCCGATGCCCGAGACGGTGTAGGAGATGACCCGGATCGCCTCGACATCGCCGCCTAGCTTCTGGGCCAGATCGACGAAGGCAGAGGCGCCGAGCGCGACGAGAGCATTGGTTCGAAGGCCAGCGGTTCGTTGCCGATATTGCCGCTCGGCGCCGATCAATGCGCCGAGCAACAAGGCAAGCGCATAGCTCACCAGCGTATCGAGATAGGAATGAAGCGAGAAGGTCTGGAGGAAGTGCATGATGCCCGTCCCTGTCAATGGGCAACGCCGATCGCCCGGGAGCCCTAGAGCAGCGTCCCCGAGAGGATAGCGAGCGCGATCGTGAAATAAATGACAAGCCCGGTCACGTCGACGAGCGTCGCCACGAACGGCGCCGATGCGCTGGCCGGATCGAAGCCGAGACGCTGCAACACGAAGGGCAGCATCGAGCCCACCAGCGAACCGAAAGTGACGATACCCACCAGGCCTGCGGTGACGGTGGCCCCGATCAGCACCCAGTGAGGACCATAATCGTAAAGGCCGATGCCTTGCCACAGCGCGATGCGCACAAAGCCAACGACGCCGAGGATCGCACCCAAAACGAAGCCAGCCGGCAATTCACGCAATGCAACCCGCCACCAGTCCCGTAGCCGGACCTGCCCCAGCGCCAGCGCGCGGATAATCAGCGAGGTTGCCTGGCTTCCGCTGTTGCCGCCCGAACTCATGATGAGCGGGATGAATAGCGTGAGAACGACGGCGCGCTCCAATTCGGTCTCGAAATGCTGCATCGCGCTTGCGGTCAGCATTTCGGACAGGAACAGGACGCTGAGCCAGCCCGCGCGCTTGCGGATCATCGCGAGGAAGCCGGTATCGAGGTAGGGTCGGTCGAGCGCTTCGACGCCACCGAACTTCTGGGTGTCCTCGGTATGTTCGGCGACGAGCGCGTCCAGCACGTCGTCCACAGTCACGATCCCGAGCGGGCGATCATGCTCGTCCACCACCGGCACGGCGAGGAGATCATGGCGTTGAATGAGATCGGCGACAACCTCGCGATCGGTTTCGGGCCGCACGGTCACGGGATCGCGTGCAAGGTCTATCGCGGCAGATCGCGGATCAGCGGTGATCAACTGGCGCAGCGACACCGTTGCGATGAGCTTGCCGGTCACGTCGATCAGAAAGATGGAATAGACGGTCTCGCGGGTGCGTTCGACGGTACGGATATGATCGATCGTCTGGGCGACCGTCGCATCCGCCGCCACCGACACATATTCGGTGGTCATCATGCCGCCGGCGCTGTCGGGTGCCCAAGCAAGCAACCGGCCGAGCGAGTGACGCACCTCGGGCGTGAGGGCCGCGAGGATCGGCTGTGCATGCGCCTCACCCATGGCGGCCAACACGTCGGCGGCTCGATCCTCCGCCATCTGGGCGACCAAACGGACTGCACGTGGCAACGGCAAGACTGTCAGCACGTCGGGGGCCCCGGTGAATTCCGGTCGATCGAGAGCTTCGGCTGCTGCTGCATCCGTCATATGCTCGAGCTTCGCCGCTGCTTCGGCAGGCGGCAGCGCCTGGAGCATTTCGACGAGATCGGCGAGATAAAGGCCGCGCTTCGCGGGCGGCAGGCCGGCAACCACGCCGGCGATCAGGTCGTTCACCATCTTACACCTCTCGTCCGCACGACCCTCACGGACGACAGCCAGCGCGAGCTAGCGGACGACCCCGGGGCGTGCGGCCCTACTGGAACTGTCGCTGGACATGTTCTCGCTTCCTGGAACGGCGCGGGAATCCGCGCCTGCAGCGGACATGATTGGGCTAGGCGTTCAAGTCAACCGACCGCAGCATGACAAATCGCTCATGCCTTGAAGCGCATTTCGGTCAGATCGAGCTCGCGCGTGAGCTTCGCCACGAGCGCACTCCCGATCTCGCGTTGGCGCGCCATCTCGATCAGCCGGTCCCGTTGCGCGCGGAACGCCGCGATCCGAAGGCGCTGCTCGATCTGGTCCTCCCGCTTAGCCAGCAGAGCCGCATCCCCGTCCCGGTTCTTCAGGTCGATACGATCCTGGTAAATGCCCGCGACACGGCCCGCGGCGCGATCGACAAGGCCATCCTCTCGTCCGTCAGAGAGCTGATCGCGCATGTCGTCGATCGCCGACACCGCGGCCTTGGCAAGAGCCAGACGGACGCGGTCCTCTTGCGCGATCGCATCATCCTCCGATGGCATCTCCAGCCCTTTCAACAGGAATGGGAGACCGACGCTGGCGAGTATGAGCGATAACAGGATCACGCCGGCGGCGATGAAGATCGCGAGATCCCGTGCCGGGAACGCAACGCCGTTTTTCAAGGTCAGCGGCAGGGTCAGGATGCCCGCCAAAGTGATCGCGCCGCGGACCCCGGCAAAGGACATGGCAGACACCAGTCGCAAGTCGGAACTGCGGAACGGCCGCTTCTCTCGCTTCTTGAGGAGCGTCAGCCGCATGGAGCCCCACACCCAGGCAAAACGCAAGGCGGCAAGGCCGAATGTCACGACGACGACGTAGAAGACGAGCCACCAGGGATTCTGATGACCGGCCGTCTCGACCGTGCGCGCGGCGCCGCGCACGATCTGGGGAAATTGCTCGCCCAAGAGCACGAAGATGATGCCGTTGCCGGCAAATTGGATGGTATCCCAGACCGAGCCTCGGCGCATGCGCGTAACGGGGAGCGCTTGCACCGCATATTCCGCGAAGGTCATGCTGACACCGGCAGCGACCGCAGCGAGGATACCGGAAGCGTGAAGATGCTCGGCGAGCTGATAGGCGCCGAACGGGATCAGCAGGCTGATCAGGATCTGCGAGCCCCAATCCTCACCGTACCGCGCCGAAATCCAACCCTTCGCCTTGGTGATGACGAGCGCGACGCTGGCACCGATCGCCAGGCCGGCCCCGGCGGCCCACAGAAATGTCAGGGCCGCCTTCCCGGCGGAAAATTCGCCGGTCAGGGCCGCCGCGACCGCGAAGCGCAGGCAGACCAGGCCGGATGCATCGTTGAACAGGGATTCGCCTTCCAGGATGTGCATCATTCGACGCGGGATCGGTGCGCGCGAGGCGATGGCCGAAACAGCGATCGGATCGGTTGGCGACAAGACGGAGGCCAGCGCGAAGGCGACGGCCAGCGGCATGAGCGGGATCATCGCGTGAAGGAGCAGTCCCATGCCGACGACGGTGACAACGACGAGACCGAGTGCCAGCTCGAGCACCAGCGCCTTGTCGCGGAACAGCTCGTCCTTGGGGATCCGCCATCCGTCCAGGAACAGGAGCGGCGGCAGGAACAGCAGAAAGAATATCTCGGGATCCAATTCGACCCGGATATTGGTCGACAGCCCGATCACGGCGCCAAGCCCAATCTGAACAAGGGGCGCGGGGACGCCGACCGGCACCATGCGGGCGAGCGCGGAACTGGCCACGACGGCAAGGAGCAGGAGCAGGACGAGCGAGACGGTTTCCATGGCGCCCCTCCGCTCAGCCCTCGGTCACTATCAGGCGATAGCCCACGCCCGGTTCGGTAAGCAGCAATCGCGGATCGGAGGGGTCTGCCTCGATCTTCTGCCGAAGCAGGCCGATGTAGACCCGCAGATATTGCGTGTCGGCGGTATTGGGTGCCCAGCCTGCCGCGAGCAGTCTCTTGTGTGTCACGACCTGACCGCCGCTGCGGGCGAGCGTCACCAGCAGGGCATATTCCTTGGGTGACAAGCGGAGGGTATGCCCCTCCAGCTGCACGCCGCGCTTCTCGAAATCGATCGTCAGCGGGCCGCTTCGGAACAGCCCGCCATCCTCCGACGGACGGCGGCGCAGCGCAACCCGGATACGCGCCATGAGCACACCGATCTCGAATGGCTTGTCCACATAATCGTCCGCCCCCTCGTCGAGCGCGGCGATCTTTTCGCTCTCCTGGTGTCGTGCCGAGATGACGATGATCGGGGTGTCGATGGTGGATCGCAGAGTCGTGATGACATCCTTCCCATCCATGTCCGGCAAGCCGAGATCGAGCAGGATCACGTCGGGCGCCACCCGCACTGCCTGCGCGAGCGCGGATGCGCCTGCAAACGCGGTCGTGACATGATATCCTGCCGCCGCCAGCACGGGCTCGAGGACCGCCACGAGCGCCGCCTCATCGTCGATGAGGAGAATATGAGGGGTCATGTTGCCTTCCCGAGCGGGACACGGATCGTGAAACACGTCCCCCGGGCACCGATGCCGGGAACGCTTGCCGCGATCGAACCGCCAAGAGCTTCAACGAAGCCCTTGGCGATCGCCAGCCCGAGACCGCTTCCCGATCTTCGCGCGCTTGAGCCCCTCCCCCGATAGAAGCGCTCGAAAATTCGCTCGAGTTCATCGGGTGCGACACCCATTCCTTCGTCGGCGATCTCGATCCGGCAGATCGCCCCTTCACGCCGGCTGGCGATCCTCACCAGACTGCCATTCGGACTGTAAAGCGCTGCATTTTCGATGACGTTGGAGAGCGCCAGCTCGAACAGGCTCGCATCGGCCCGCACGAGCAGCTCCGTGTCGTCGTCCTGCCTGGAGACGCGCCGGTCCCCGAGGCGGGCCCTAACCCGGCGCAGCACCGACGAGATGACATCCGGAACCGCCAGGATCTGCCAACTCTCCCCCGACTGCCCGGCTTCGATCCGGGTCAGTTCGAGCAGATTGCCCGTGTAGCGGTCAAGGCGGTCGCACTCCTCGACGATTCCCGTCAGCATGGCGCAAGACACATTGCCATCAAGCCTGTCGCCGTAGGCGAGGAGACTCGACGCAGACGCGCTGATCGTGGCCAGGGGAGTCCGCAGATCATGACTGACCGATGAGAGCAGCACGCTCTTAAGTTCCTCTGTGCGGGCATTGGCGGTCTGAACCGCCACGCGCTCCGACAAGGCAGCACGCTCGATCGATAGTGCCGCAAGGTTGGCCAACGCCGCCAGGAAAGCCGGTTCGCATCGGGCGGCGTCCGCTTCGGACAGCAACATCACGCCGACAACGCTTCCGCCGCCTTCGAGGCAGTAGCCGACAAGGCCTTCGTGACGCACATAGGCATCCCGCCTGGCGAGCGCCTGATCGATGCAATCTTGCTCGCCGGGTGAAAACCGCGCATGGTCCGCTTCGGCTGTGTCCGCCACCCTTACCCGAATACCCGCCTTCAACGCCTCCCTCTCCAGGGTCGCGATCATGTCCCGCCTCGCTAGCGCCGATTGAAGCGCGCGGCTTGTCTCGAACAGGGAGGAAAGCCTTGCATTAGCGGCGTCAGCTGCTCGTGCGCGATCCTTGAGGCGTCCGGCGAGAACGCCCGCGACGAGCGCACAGAGATTGAACACGATGAGCGGCATGATGTCGCTGCCTGTGCTGAGCCGAAAGGTCAGCACAGGCTCGGCAAAATAGAAATTGTAGAGAAGGAACGTCGCCATGGCGGCGAAGACACCCGCCGCCAGTCCCGACAGCGCGCCGGCCAACGTAATGCCGAGAACGAAGATCAAGGCGCCGGCAACCTCACCGCGTTCGCTCCGCAGGCTGAACGCGATTGCCGAGGAGGCGACAATGATCGCAACCGTCAACAGGAAGGCCCTAAACGGCGGCAAGGCGACGACAGGTTTCACGATATGCAGTGCTCTGAAATCCCACATGTGAAGATGCCGTTCCCGGCAGCGGACGCCGACCTAACACGCTCCCCGGCAATCCGCTGCAGGGATTGCGATGCCCGCGGCGACGGGGGAGCCTAGGTGCCGTCTTCCCGCTATCGGGGGTGCGGAAAGAAAGCGGACATCGCACGGGAAGTCTATCGGCGTGGCCCGGCAAAGCCATGCATAAAAAAGCTATAGTAGCGCGATCCCGGCCTCTCCGGTAGCACGGACAGAAGTGGCGAAGCAGGATCGCTCAACAGTGTCGAGCGAAGCCTCATCGCTACGGGTACCGCCGCCACGTCGATTGGATCTCGACTTGTTACGGATCGGCGCGTTCGGTCTGCTTATCCTCTATCATGTCGGTCTGATGTTCAGCCCCTGGGATTTCACAACAGCTCGTCGACCAGAATCAGTTCATCCACTTCTTCAAGAACCGCGCGATCGGGGGCGGTCGGCTTCAACTGGCGGCTTTCGGTGGAAGGCTGAGCCTGGGCTCACGCCGGCACCGAACTTCGTAAAGGGAGCCCGCAGCGGCTCCCTCGGCCAGGCCCCGCTCACGCGCGATATGCTCGGGAGGCAATGATGAAATCGCCGCCTGTGAGCGGCAAAGGTCCCGTCGTCGCTGGTGCGGGGATCAGAATGACGAGCGATCAGATGACCAGATCGTCTGCCGACAATGGCAAGGACTCAATCCGTGTGGTTCAATCCCGCTCCTCGGCACGGTCGAGCCGATCTTTCGGCCCGGTCGCCAATAGGAAGACCGAGAACGCCTTGAATTGTGTGCCCGGCTCAAGCCGGGCACACGGGTTGGATCAGCAACCGTTGCGGCGATTCTGGGCAGCGTCATGCCTCTTGTCGAGATGCTGACCAAGCAGCGCACCGCCGACACCACCTGCGATCGTCCCCAACGTTCCGCCACCCAGCGCGTTGCCGAGCAGTGCTCCGCCCGCGCCGCCGGCGATCAGGCCCGTCGTGCCGCTGCTGCGCTTGCAGTGATAATGATAATAGCGGTCGTGCCCATGATAATAGCGGGCTTCCGCAGCCGTGGGCATCACCATCGGGGCCACCAGCGTGGCCATGATCATCGACATAAGAGCCTTGTTACGCATCCCTTGAATCCTTCTTGTTTGACCGGAAAACGGTTACGCGGCCGGCATAGTCCAGACGCTGAACGGCTCGTGCAGCCGCAGTTCATCCGGGAGAGCCGTCGTCCGTGCTTCCAGTGAGAGACCGGCGAATGCGGCATGGCTGGCTACAATTCGATGCCGTCGATTGCGGCCAGGACGGCGCTGGGTCTTCTCGTGCGGAGTGGGTCTGCCGAACGAAGCCAGCGCCCATGCTCTACGCAACATCCTCGGTCAGGACGACATGCAATCGCACTTTGCGTGATGCGGGACGCCGCCGTGCGCGACGTCCATGGACGAGAAGCGGTCGAGGGTGGTGATGCCGGGCTTTGAGTGGCGTGAGGAGATGGATCGCACCTTGAGAGGTCAAGCCTTTGCAACTCGACGATCGTCCGTGGTCCGCGACGGCATGGCGAGCCGAGAGGCGCAGGCATGATGATCGTGGTGCTGCTCGGCAGCGCGGTGATCGCGCAAAGCATGGAGGCGCCATCCGCTGCATCGGCATCCCCGACAGCCGTGGTGAAAGGGGGCTATGCTCCGGAAGGCCCGAAGGCCGTCCGAGCCGAGCCTACCGCATCGCCCGGGCCAGCCGGCATGCCTCCACCCGGCGAAGACGCGCAAAGCCCCATTATCGTCTCCGCGCGGCGGCCCGCCACTCCCGGCGACCCGTACGAGGCCGTGAATGCGAGGTCCTTCGCCATCACCCAATCGATCGACAAGGCGATGATCGGTCCGGCCGCGATGACCTACAAGCGCTCCATCCCGCTGCCGGTGCGCGATGGCCTGCGAAACTTCTTCCGAAATCTCAACGAGCCCGTGGTCTTCCTGAATTTCCTTCTCCAGATGAAACCCGGGAAAGCTGCCGAAACCTTCGGGCGGTTCACGATCAATTCCACCGCTGGAGCGGCCGGCCTGTTCGATGTCGCCAAGCGGTGCCCCATCAATCTACCGCGTCGCCCCAACGGGTTCGCGGACACGATGGGCTATTATGGTGTGAAGCCGGGGGCCTTCCTGTTTCTCCCGCTGATCGGGCCAACGACCACACGCGATCTCGTGGGGGGCACACTGGATCGTCTGGTCCTGCCGCTGTCTGTGGGTTGGCCATTCAACCAACTCGCCTATTCGGCCCCGGCAGGCGTGATCATGGGGCTCGATCACCGTGTTCAGTTTGACGGCCAATTGGAGGCGTTTCGCACCAGCAGCGCGGATCCCTATCTTGCTCGTCGGGACTTTTATCTGCGGCAACGTGCAGCGGAGATTGAAGGCCTTCATAGTCGCCACCAAGGGGAGGAAGCGAAGCCTGACATGCCCTGTCAGGGAAGAGCTTTCCGGTCGAACCCGCCATCCATATCGGAAACCGTGCCCGTATCCTGGAGCTCAAGGGGGTTTGCACGACACACGAACTGGCGGAAGCGCTGGGTGGCGTCGCCGTCATGACCCAGGACGCAGGCGAGGAATACAGAAACCGCGCGGCCTACATCGGCGGTTGGGCCCATATGGTACGGGCCGCAGCGATGGGCGCCGGAAAATCGAACCAGCATTGAGGCAATGCCCGATCGGGACGGTGCGCCATCGAGACGCACCGCCCTTCCGGATTACCAGCCGTTATGCCGCATCCAGCGGATCTGGCTGCTGATCTGATCGAGCCGTGCCTGAACACGGGCACGCTGATCGGGGGTGAGCCTGCCAGCGTCTTCCCAGTGCATCCGATGGATCCACTGGCGTACGCCATTCAGTTCCCGATTGGCGCGCCAGGCTTCGCGCCGATCGAGGCTGCCGTCGGCGATGCCACGGTTGATCCGGTCCTGGAGGAACTGGATACGGTCGCGCGGGCTATCGGGGGCACCGCGCCAGAAGGCACCAGCATCCCAGGCGGGACGCGGACCAGGCGGTGGCATCTGGGCCATGGCGGCGCCGGACAGCAGGATCGCCGTCGTGACTGCAAGCAACCTCTTCATAGTCTTCTCCTCAAACACGCTCGACCGGACCCTCGATCGGCATGCACCACCACAAACGTCTCGAATGCCCCTGTCGGCTGTCCGAAAGATCGCTTGTGGCTCGGGACGCATTGTTGCAGCTTCGAAACTGAACCGACATGGAATAGGCTTTGCAGGCGAGGTTCAGCGGGAAGTGGGGGCGGTGTCGTGCGACTGCAGCCGGTCGTTGAGTGATTTTCGGTGCCTGCGGACGGCGCCGCTGAAGTCGTTGTTCACGCTATCGATCCTGCTGTGCGGACTCATCGCAACGACGTCCGCGCAGGCCGGGGAAGTCGCTATCACCTTCGATGATCTGCCGCTGTTCGGCGGCCGCTTCCCGGCACGCGAAGAACAGACCGTTACGACGCGCCTGCTCAGCGGATTCCGGCGACATGGCTGGCAAGTCACCGGCTTCGTCAACGAAATCCAGCTCGAAGGCGCGGCGCGCGATCGGCGTATCGGGCTCCTGCGCCAATGGCTCGATGCCGGGATGAATTTGGGAAACCACGGCTATTCGCATCTGTCTCTGACGCGTACACCTCTTGAGGCGTACATAATGGATGTCGCGCGAGGCGGTCTCGTGACGGGCGAGTTGCTTTCCGAGCGTGGGCGCTCGGAGCGGTGGTTTCGCCATCCTTATCTTGAAACGGGTCCGACGCTGGACGTCCGAACCCGTTTCGAGCGCTGGCTGGACGAACACGGCTATCGTGTAGCACCTGTATCGATGGAAAATTCCGACTGGGAGTTCGCCGAACCGTATGATGACGCGGTCCAGCGGCACGATGCGCGCCAAGCGAGGCAAATCCGGAAAGCCTATCTGGCTTACACGGGCCACGCGGTTCGCTGGTATCGCGACGCAGCGATCAACCTGCTTGGTCGGGAACCGGCATTCATCCTCCTCCTCCATGCAAGCCGGCTGAATGCCGCCTGCCTGGACGGTTTGGCTCGCATATTATCCAGCAACCGCCTTACGCCTGTCACGCTCGATCAGGCGATCACCGATCCGGCCTATGCCATTGCCGATCGCTATGCAGGTCCGGATGGTGACGAGTGGGTCACACGCTGGTCCATGGCCCTCGAGAAGGAAATCCCCGGAGACGCCCTTCCCGATGTTCCCGACGAGATCGCGGCGCTGGACGCCAATCTTGAAGCCGCCGACCCAGACCCTGAAGCGCCACCTGCCCCAACGCCATCACCATGACCTTGGCTTCGCGCACCACAGAACTCCTGCGATGGCGGGCCCGAGAACAACCACGGCCAGCTCATGCCAACCGACGACCAAATGGGTAGCCCCGCAAATCAGGTCGGACTCAGTCGAAGGAACTCCACCACTGGGCGAGCCACTCGCGCAGTCGCCGCGAGAGACGATATTCCCGGGGTGCGGTCGATGCTGCCATCACAGACTCCTGTGCGAACGTCCTTTTTCGCTCGATAGCAGGACATCGTTCGGAAACTTTATTGCAATATCGTAATATTCCATTGGGCGGAGTGCGTTCGGGCGCTTTGTGTCGGGCCCGCACGACGCGGACGGGCACAGTGTCATCCTGAACGACGGATTTCGGGACCATTCCGCATCCGTTCAGTGCGACTCATCTATCGGTATCTGGTCCTTCAGGGACAGGAGCTGTGTGATGAACCGTTTTTCGAAAATGGCTGTCGCCGGAGCGCTCGCATCGACCGCTTGCGTCGGCATGGTGGCGCCCGCCGAGGCGCGTGTTGGAACCAGCGTCGCGATCGGCGCAGGCCTTTTGGGGCTGGGCATTGGAGCCGCGATCGCGTCGGATCACCCGCATTATTATGACGACGGCTATTACGCGCCGCCCCCTCCTCCCCCGCCGCCAGCCCCCGTGACTTATTATGCCCCGCCGCCGAGCTACGCATATGAGACGGTGCAACACTGTCGCGTCGTCAATCATTGGGACGGCTATTATGGCCGCTACGTCCAGACCCGCCGCTGCTGGTGAGGAGGTGGGCTGAAGCCTGACGCGGGCGGCAGCATCGCGCCACGCAAAACGCTGGGCGGCGTTCACGGGCCGCCCGGCGGCGCACCGACGACATCCGGGTGTCCTGCGCGCGCCTGACCATACCCTTCGATTGATTCAGCTTTCCTCCATCTTGCGGTCAGCCCGTCTGTGCCAGCGAGTACGCGGATACAGATCACCGTCCGTTCTGAAAAAAAGGATTGCCCATTGCGTTCCCTCATCGTGATCCTGGCCCTCGGCTCGACCGCGATCACCGCAAGTCCGGCTCTGGCCAGGGGTTGCATCCGCGGCGCCATCGCCGGCGGTATCGCGGGCCATTATGTCGGTAAGGGCCATGCGCTTGCCGGCGCGGCTGCGGGCTGCGCGATCGCGCATCATCATTATGCCGAGCAGGCGAAAGCCCAACGCGCGGCAACCCATCGCTGAGGAGTTTGGCGCTCATGACACCAGACGAACACACCTTGCTCGGCCAGTTCCTTGGCGACCTCGATCAGGCGCGCGGCGGCCCCAAGGACCCGGAAGCCGACAGCCTCATTAGCCAGGCGCTGTCCCGCAATCCGGATGCAGCCTATCTGCTCGTCCAGCACGCGATCGTCGCGGACCAGTCGCTGCACGCCGCGCAGGCGCGGATCGCCGAACTCGAGGAGCAACTGCGCGCGCTGAGCCCTGCGCCTGCGCCAGTGGCGAGCTTCCTGCCGCGCTCATCCAGCCCCTGGTCCAGCGGCCCGCAAGCCGGCTATGCGCCGCCTCCGGTCGACCAGCGTCCTGGCTTCTTCTCCTCCGACAGTGGTCTCGGGAGCTTCCTGCGGAACGCCGGAACGACGGCGGCCGGCGTCGCCGGCGGCGAATTGCTGTTCGAAGGACTTTCGGACCTGTTCGGCGGACGCGATGGCGGCTGGTGAGGACAGGTTGAAGAATATCATGGCGGGAAAATCGGCAACGCCCCGTCGTGCGACTGCCATTCTGGCCGCCTCGCTATTGGCGAGTTCCGTCAGCGCTGGCGGTCTCGGGGCGGGTACGGCGCAGGCCCGCTGCCGGGCCAATGAGAGTGGCCCGGCCATCATGGTCGACGTTCGTGGCCTGAAGGATCGCAGCGGCACCTTGCGGCTCGAGCTCTACCCGGACGATGCGGCCGATTTCCTGGCCGATGACACGAAGCTGGTCGGCGCGGGCAAGACCTTCCGGCGCGTGATCGTTGTCCCTCCCGCGCAAGGTGATCCGACACTTTGCATCCGGACCCCCTCGCCTGGACGCTATGCGCTGGCGCTCATCCATGATCGCGATGGCAAGCCGAACTTCAGCATCTGGCATGACGGCATCGGCGTGCCCGGCAATCCATCGTCCCTGCACGGGAGTCCGACGGTGGACCAGGCACGGGTCACGGTCGGCAGCGGCATCATCCACAGCAGCATCACCATGACGTATCGACGGGGGCTGTTTTCCTTCGCGCCGCTCCAGTGACAAGGCGCGGCATTGGCCGCGAGCTTTCCGTGGGCTCGTCTGCACGCCCAGAGGGAGACGTTGGGTCGGTGCCAAATGCGTTCAACTGAACACCGGATGCCTCCGCCAAGGCCGGGGACCCTTCGGGTGGTGTGGGCGTTCAAAGATGCGATCACGAGTCCCACAGGCTGTTCGGGGAACGGCGATCTCACGGTCTGGAGCAACCGACCAACGAAGCCTGCAAGGGGAGAGGTAGCACGCAACCGCCCAATTCCCGAGGCCGTAGCGTTTAATCTGCGACGCCGGATTGCCTTTGAAGGGCGCCGAATAGGAAGGCGCCCATGCTCACCTGGTTGCGCAGTAGGCGCTTGACCCGATCGCGACTGAATGGCGCTATCGCATCGGCGACAAGGGCCGGCGCCTATGTTGTTGCCGGCGCAGGCGTCGGTGCCGGCTTTCCATCGCCAGCGGCCGCGAGCAGGCGAAGTTCCAAAGTTCTGGCATTCTGGACCACGTCGAAGGTCTGCCCCGATATCAGGCGGACAACCGCCCCGGTGCCATCCGCTTCAATGTCCATCACTTCGTCGACGGGAACGCTTGTCCGCGTGCCATCGCGAAGGGTAAACTTCAACGTATCGACCACGATCGACGATCTCTCCCCGGCTCCTCGTCTCAGGCACCAATTATGGCGGGCGATCGAGCAAGCCGCAATATCCGCGTATCGTCGCCCGCATATGCCGAGGAGACGCTGCGCACACTGACACTTTGGGGCGTTATTCCGAAATCTTCACCTGTCACGAGGACAGCGACCAGTTCTCGTTCGACAATCCCGAATAGGATGCACCCTGCTCTTCGAGCCCCTGGCTATCCTTGCAGTGGCGGTTCGATAGCGTTCTAGCGATGGACCACGCGCTGTTCGATCACCTCGTCGAGCGTCCAGCGGACCGACGAACCGTCGGCCGGGGGATGGGTCACCTTCTCCTCGATGATCCGGAGACGATATTCGATACCCGGCTGCGGCACGAAATCGACGATCCCGCCATAATGGAGCTGCCAGGGATCGCTCTCCTTCTCGCGCACCTGGAGACAGGTCATTGGCGCGACACCGCTGCACGGCCTGGTCTCGGCCGCGACATAGATCAATTTGCGCGGGGCGTCAGCTGCGGGCTTGTGGGCCGCCTGGTAGGTCAGCGTCTCGCCCCTGGCGGCTCGAAGGACGAGCCGATCCCCTGACAGGGTCCAGGATCGGATAGCGGACAGGCTGGCAGTGTACGCGCGCTCGAAACTCATGGCAGGCTCCGGACACGCCATCATCGTGCTGGTGAAGCCACCATTTGCGTTGCCGAGGCGCATGGCCTTTCCCTTGACACGATAGGTGCCCCCGACCCGGTTGCACATCGTATCCGTCGAGAAGCGCCCCTGGTTCGCATCGAAGTCGAGCCGAAGCCTCTTGCCCTGGGGCACTTGATGCGCCGTCCAGCCGATCAGGTTCCAATGATGCGCGGCAAGCGCTGCCATGGGTCCCGATCGCGGGTCAGCCGTGGTCGCCGCAATGGCCGCGCCGGCCCAGAACAAGGCCATGAGGCCGACCGCGGCTCCGCCATGCCTCTGCTCCAAGGTCATCCAACCTCCCTGCCGATATCGGTGCCATGATCAAGACTTGCAGCTGAACCGATCGTATCCCCTCCATCATGCTCCTGAAAGCCTCTGCGGCACGATAGCCCCAAGGTCAGCCGGAGATGCGGCTACGCATCTCGAGTTCGGCGGTCATCGCTGCGACCAGCCCGGCGATCCGGCCGGCCGTCTCCCAGGCATAGAGCGAAACGGCCATCGGCTCCTCCCTGGCGAGCGCTTGATAGATGCGCAGCCCTGCTTCCTCGGTCGGCCGGCGAGGAAGCAGCGATATCCCCATACCCGCCTCCACCGCCACGAACACGCTCGACAGACTGGTGCCTGAGAAGGCGACATACCATGAGCGCTGCTCGCGCTCGATCCGCCCGAACATCTCCTCGCGGTAAAGACCTCCTGGCGGAAAGGTCACGAGCGGGATCGGATCCGGCCACGTGCGCGCCACCGACGCGCTCTCGAACCAGGCCATCGGCTCAACGAAGCTCGCCCGGCAATCGGCGCTCGCCTTGCGCTCCTTGACGACCACGACATCGAACTCCGCTTGCCCGTAGCGCCGCGCGAGGTCGCGGCTGAGTCCCGTCGTCACGTCGAGGCGCATCTCGCGGTGCCGCTCGGAGAAATCGGCGAACACGCGGGCCATGGAGGCGGTGAGAATATCGTCCGCGACGCCGATGCGGACCGCCTGCGTGCCGGCCGGATCGGCGAGCAGACCCGCGGCCTCGGCCTGTAGCGCGAGAATGCGCCGCGCGTATCCGAGCAGCCGCTCACCCGCCGGCGTGGGAGTCACCGGCCTGCCGCTCCGGTCGATCAACGGCTGTCCGATCGCCTCCTCGAGCCGGGCGAGCTGCTGGCTGATCGTCGACTGGGTCATATGCAGCCCTGTCGCGGCCGCGGTGAAGCTGCCTTGGTCGGTGATGCCGACGAAGGCGCGAAGGAGGCGGGGATCGAGCGCGTCATCATGCATGATATGGATAATCTACATCATGATATCTTGTTTGCGAATGCCCCAGCCGTACCGCTACAAGCCACCCCGGATCAGTAGGGTGACACCGTGACGATGGTTCGGATTGCTTTGGCGGCGGCCGTGTCGCTCCTCCCCTTTCAGGCGGTGGCGCGCGACAGGGCCGATCTGATCATCCGCCATGCGACGGTGATCGACGTCGAACATGCAAAGACTATCTCCGATCAGGCCGTCGCAACCAGGGGCGACCGGATCGTCGCGGTCGGCAACGACGCGGATGTGGCAAAGGCCTGGAGCGCGCCGAAAGAAATCGAGGGCAAGGGGCGGTTCCTGATCCCGGGCCTGTGGGACATGCACGTCCATTTCGGCGGCGGTCCGGCATTGATCGAAGAGAACAGGGCGTTGCTGCCGCTCTACGTCGCCTATGGCATTACCACCATCCGCGATTGTTCGGGCGACCTGCCCTATGACGTGCTGAGCTGGCGCGGCGAGATTGCCGACGGCAAGCTGTTCGGCCCGACCCTGCTCAGCTCCGGCCCCAAGATCGAGGGCATCAAGCCGGTGTGGAAAGGCACGTTGGAAACGGGATCGGAGACCGATGTCGATGCGGCGGTCGCCAGGCTCGTCGCGCTCAAGGTCGATTTTGTCAAGATCACCGACAGCACGCTGAAGCCGGACCTGTTCCTCTACGCCGTGCGCAAGTCGCGTGAGGCCGGCTTGCGCGTGTCGGGCCATATCCCGATGGCGGACACGGTGGAGCAGGCCGTCGATGCGGGCATCAGCTCGATCGAGCATCTCGACTATGCCTACAAGGCAGGCGTCAAGGACGAGGCGCGGATCGCCGCCGATTATGGCGCCGGCCGGATCACGCGCGCGCAGGCGCAGGCGGCGCTCGATGCCGGTTTCGATCCCGAGACGGCGATGGCCGCATATCGGAACCTGCGGGCGCACACCGTCTTCGTGACCCCGACGCTCAACATCGATCGGACCCTGGCCTATCTCGACAGCGAGGATCATGCGCACGACGCCTTCCTCGCTTATATCGGGCCGGGCCTGCGCAAGACCTATCAATGGCGCATCAATCGCGCGGCCAAGGCGACGCCCGAGCAGGTCGCGGCACGGCATCGCGAATATGAGCAGACCGCCACAGTGCTGCCGATGCTGGAGAAGGCGGGCGTGACGATCATGGCCGGCACCGACGCCGGCTTCCTCAACTCGTTCGACTATCCGGCGCTCGGGCTGCATCAGGAACTGGCGCTCTATGTGAAGACCGGCCTGACCCCGGCCGAGGCGCTCGCCGCCGCGACGCGCGCGGGGCCGGCGTGGTTCGGCAAGCTCGATCGCTACGGATCGGTCGAGACCGGCAAGCAGGCCGATCTGGTGCTGCTGACGCGCAATCCGCTCGAGGACATCAGCGCTACCCAGTCGGTCGACACGGTGATCCTGCGCGGGGCAGTCGAGGATCGTGCGGCACTCGACCGGCTGCTGGCGGACGCGAAGGCGAAGGTCGCACGATGGAACACCGGGGCGACGCAGTGAGCGCCGCCGACGAGCGGGCCTTCCTCGCCGCCGCGATCGACCTCGCACGTGAGAATATCGCGCGCGGCGGAAGGCCGTTCGGTGCGATGGTCGTGAAGGACGGCGCGATCGTCGCGACCGGCGTCAACGAGATCCTCGCCACCCACGATCCCACCGCCCATGCGGAAATGGCTGCGATCCGCGCGGCGAGCCGGAAGCTCGGATCGGCTGACTTGTCCGGTTGCCGCGTCTATGCGAGCGGCCACCCGTGCCCGATGTGCCTGGCGGCGATACGGATCGCAGGCGTTTCAGCGGTGGCCTTCGCTTATTCCAATCAGGACGGCGAGCCGTTCGGCCTCTCGACCGCCGCGATCTACGCCGATCTGGCGCGCCCACTTGCTGAGCAGTCGATGGAAATCCGGCATGTGCCGGCGGCGGACGCGCCCCGGCCGACCCTCTACGCAGAGTGGCAGTGCGTGCAGGGCACGCGCACGGGCTGATCGGATGATCGGATGATCGGATGATCGGATGATCGGATGATCGGATGATCGAGATGGGAAGCGCCGGGCAGTCGAGGCGGTGGCCGCTGCTGATGCTGGTGGTGCTGGTCGGCCTCAACCTGCGGCCATTCCTCACCGCTTCCGGCCCGCTGGCCGCGAGCATCCGTGGCGATACCGGCATGACGCTGCAGGGCATGGCGTTGCTGACGCTCGTGCCCATGGGGCTGATGGGCCTCCTCGCCTTCGCCGGGCCGTCGGTCCAGGCTGCGCTCGGCGCGCGGCGGGCCGTGATCCTCGCGCTGGCGGTGATGGCGATCGGATCATTCGGGCGCTTCTTTGCCGCAACCTCGGGGGCGTTGATCCTCACCGCAGCGCTGTTGGGTATCGGCGTCGCGATCGTGCAGGCGGTGTTCCCCGGCATTTTGAAACGTCACTTTGCCGGTCATCTGACCGTGGTGATGGGCCTTTATTCCGCGACGCTGATGGGCGGTGGCGCGCTCGGCGCACGTCTGTCACCGATGGTCGCCGGGGCGGCCCGGGGGTGGCATGCCGGCCTCGGCTGGCTCGCGGGGCCGGCCGCGCTGGCCGCACTGGCGGCCGCATGGATCCTGCCGCGCGAAGAGGCCCTGGGGCAAGCCGCCACAATCGCACCCGGATCGTTGCTGCACCGCCCGCGCACCTGGCTGCTCATGGCCTGCTTCGGACTGGTCAATGGCGGCTATTCGTCGATCATCGCCTGGCTCGCCCCCTTCTACCAGGAGCGGGGCTGGACCCCGGCAGCGAGCGGCGGGCTGCTCGCGGCGATGGCACTGAGCCAGGGGATTGCGGCGCTCCTCTTTCCCATATTCGCAAGAGCCAACCCCGATCGGCGGAAGTGGCTGTGGCTGACGCTTGGGCTCCAGGCCTGCGGGTTTCTCGGGCTGGCGGCAGCGCCTGATCTTGCTCCGGGCCTGTGGGCGGTCAGCGTTGGCGCCGGGCTCGGCGCGAGCTTCGCGCTCACTCTGGTGGTGGCGCTCGACCATCTCGACGATCCGGCGGCCGCCGGTGCGCTAGCCGCGTTGATGCAGGGCGGCGGATTCCTGCTCGCTGCGCTCACCCCCTGGCTTGTGGCGTTGCTGCACGATCGAACGGGGAGCTTTGCCGCCGGCTGGATGATGCATCTCGTCAATGTCGTGGTGGTGATCGGCCTTACCACGCGCCTCGCACCCCATTCCTACGCGCAGGCCCTGGAACAACGACGCCGGTGAAGGCGCCGCCATCGCGGCGCGGATCGACACGGCCCTGCCCCTCCCCCACAAACGCCGTGCCCTCGCTCCCCATCAATCGGGCGCGGCCTCGGCCCAGCCGTTCGCGGGATTTGCATCGTTCGGTCGCGGCATCGGATTCCGGGACGCAATTTCGGCCATGGCGACAAGCTGCTCCACGATCTTCACGGGGAGCGGTATCGACTTGAGATGAAACAGCGCGGCATCCGCGAGCAACCGCCTTGGATGTTCGATGGCCTGCTCCGACTCGCCCGTCATCCCGTCACTCCGTCCCTTGAGCGCACCGCTCATCGTCGAGGAGCGGCTGCCAATATGTGACGGATGGCGGCTGGATTTGCTGGTCGGGGATCACCCCATGATTCGACGACGCGGAATCTGCCGCAAGGCCGACTCCCTTCCAGTGGGAGCCGCCACTCCATGTCGCGTCACGAGCGGTGTGCCTGGCTCTTTTCCCGCGATCGTGAACCGGCCCTCTGACGACCTAGCCGGCTTGACGAAAAATATATGCACATATATGCATATACATCATGATGCAGGCTGATCTGTTCGAGACCCTCTCCGATCCGACGAGACGCCGGATCGTGAACGCGCTGCGCGACGGAGAGCGGCAGGTGAACGACATCGTGTCTGACGCGGGCGTCCATCAGTCGGGTGTCTCGCGCCATCTGCGGATCCTGCACGAGGCCGGGTTCGTCTCGGTTCGCCCCGACGGGCAGCGGCGCTTCTATGCACTGCGTCCCGAGCCGTTCCACGAACTCGAACTGTGGCTGGCGCGCTACCGCCGGCTCTGGGAGGCGCGGATCGACCGGTTCGGTGCTGCGCTGGATGGGCTGCAACAGGTACGAGCAACTAGGAGAGAGGAACCTTCCGATGAATGATAGCCCGTCAGGCCTGCAGGGCCACGAGACCCGGCAACCGATCGTCGTCGAGCGGCGCTACAACGCGCCGCTTCAGGATCTCTGGGATTTGTGGACGACGAGATCGGGATTCGAATCCTGGTGGGGTCCTGAGGGCTTCCGGGTAGAAGTCCATGAAATGGAGGCTCATGCCGGCGGCCGGCTCGCCTACGACATGATCGCCGACGCGCCCGACGCGATCGAGGCGATGAAACGGATGGGCCAGCCGGTCTCGCATATGACCCGCGGCAGATTCGGCGACTTCCGCCCGCTCGAAAGGCTGAGCCTCGTCCACGTGATCGACTTCGTTCCGGAGACGGATCCTTATGAAAGCCTGATCGAGGTCGATTTCGCGTCGGATGGAGCCAGGGCCAGGATGGTCGTGACCGTCCATCCGCATCGCGACCCGCACTGGACGCGGATGTCGGTGGAGGGCTTCCGCAGCCAGCTCAGCAAGCTCGATCGCCGGTTTGGCTGGTCCGCGGACTGACACCGGGACGGGACGAGGCTGGATTCTCCTGTTGCATCGAGGTCCGAGGCCCCTGCGACGTCGCTCCGTCACGGCCCGTGCGATCAGGACAATCGCACGGGCCGAGGGGACTTAGCGAACCGATCCCCGCTTCACGAGATTGTAGATCGCAAGCAGGATGACCGCGCCCACGAAGGCCACCACGAGCGTCATCGGGTCGAACGGATTCTGGGTCAGGTGACCGTGGTTGGAGAACGCGCCCAGCAGCAGGCGGCCGACGATCGAACCCAGGCAGCCGATCAGGATGTTCCAGATGATCCCGCCCTGGTCCCGCATCACCATGCCGGCGATCCAGCCGATGATGCCACCCATGATCAGCGCGATAATGAAATGCATGGCCTGTGCTCCTCTTCATTGGGCTTCGCTGATGCGAGCCGTGCCCAAATGCTGAACCCCGGGCCGATCCTCCACAATCCTCTTCCCTCGGCCCGGTGTGCCGGTTCAGATCGGCTCACCGGTGACGGCCGGCAATGGCGGACTGCCGGCGATGATCCGGTAGACATGCCCGGCCAGGAAAGCGCCCGCGATCGGCGCCACCCAGAACAGCCAGAGCTGCTTGAGCGCGAGGCCGCCGACCAGGAGCGCGGGGCCCGTGCTGCGCGCCGGGTTCACCGAGGTGTTCGTCACCGGGATGCTGATGAGATGGATCAGGGTCAGCGCCAGGCCGATCGCGATCGGTGCGAAACCCGAGGGCGAGCGCGTGTCGGTCGAACCCAGGATCACGATCAGGAATCCGAAGGTGAGCACCGTCTCGATGATCAGGCCCGACTGGAGGCTGTAGCCGCCCGGCGACAGATCGCCATAGCCGTTCACCGCGAGCCCGTTGGAGCCGAGCACGAAGCCGGCCTTGCCGCTGGCGATCACAAGCAGCACGGCCGCCGCACCGATCACCTGCGCGATCACATAGGGCAGGATATCGCGTGCCGGAAAGCGCCGGCCCGCCCACAGGCCGATCGTGACCGCGGGATTGAGGTGATAGCCCGGCACATGGCCGATCGAATAGGCCATCGTCAGCACCGTCAGCCCGAAGGCCAGCGCGACGCCCGCGAAGCCGATACCGAGATCAGGAAAGGCGGCAGCGAGAACGGCGCTGCCGCAGCCTCCGAACACCAGCCAGAAAGTGCCGAAGAATTCAGCAAAAAGACGTTTCGGCAAAGGGATCATGGCAAAACCCTCCCGCCCACGACATTATTTTGTGTTATGGGCGAGGATCATATCCGATCCGCAACGATCGGCCAGCGGATTCTTCTACCGCGTGGATCTCAATATCGTCGGCATCCATCCGTCCTGACAGGCTTCACGCAGGCGCGAACGCCTACCGTCCTTTCGAGCCCGTGGCGCTACGTCGGCTGGGCGGATGCCTCAACGGCACGACGGCCAGTATCCGGAATGCACGTGTCGGGAAAATCTGGCGCGACCGTCATCGTGGCGGTTGACGAGCCTGCCGCCGGCAGGATGAGGGCCCGGTTGGTGGACGAAAAGTAGGCGAACGGCCGGTAATCGGCCTGCCGGTCCTTCACCTCGCCACAGACAAGCGGGGTTTCGCCACTTCTGTCCATCCGTACGCCGCGGAACTGCAATGGCCCGGTCGAGCCCAGCGTTGCCGCGACGGCGCGTTCTGCATCGTCGATGTCATCGGATCGCATCCGGCATCCCCAGACGAGGAGACCGAACGCTATGATCGTGACCGATACGACTCCCCGTAAGGCCTGCGCCGACCCCGGTGCCTCACGACCAGTTCGCGGTGACGCGGACGGTGTCGCCGAGCCCATGACGCATTGTCTTTCCAAGCCTGTCACAATCCAACCGCACGTCCTGATCGCGACCGCATGCAGCAAGGAGCGCGGTTCATGGTGTGAATTGTTGTAAAATGGTTGATCGAGTGCCGCTTCTACCCGAAGCGGACGCTATCCACGCCACACATCACGCGCTGCAAGCACAGGATCCTGCGTCTGCGGCCGGGCACGGTCCGCCCCGCTATCCTGGGCGATCTCGCGGCATCGCGCATCGAAGGCCGCACGTGCTGCCTGCCAGGCCGCAGGCAAGGGAGTCTCCGGGGAAGCGAACGGAAGCCATGTCATGCCGGAGTTCTACTGCAGCCATGCTGGCCGTCTCATGAACGCTCACAGTCCAAACGCGGATGCAGCGAACCGAATACTCGTCATTGCAGCCGGGGGATCCTCATTGCCGCGACGCGTCATCGCGCTGCACCGGGGGCGGTGTCGTCGCAAGGCTTGTTGCGACATGCAGCACTGCGATCATCGCGATGCGACCGGGTTTATCCGGTTGTCGGATTTCAGACTTCAATAACGATCTTGAGCGATTCCTCCAAAATGGACCGGAAGCTCCTCGAAGACGTGATCGCGCATGCGCAAGATCGCGGCCTCACGGTCGAGGAGGCGCTCGCACATTGGCAATTGGCCGGCGGCGCGGAAGCCGCCAGGAGATCGGCCCATTGGGTGACAATCGCCTTTGGCATCGCGCGCAAGGAAAGACGGGCCGGGACGGCGTCGGACGCTCCGCAAGATGAGCGGACTTCGAACGCGGAGGCGCCCTGACATGGCCAACCTCAACCTGCTTTGACCGTCCCGATCTGCGTGGTCACGGATCACGGGCGACACCTCGGGTCCACCCGATCATCGGCAACGGCCATTGCGGCCAGTCCTACAGGAACACGGGACAGCAACGTCATGCCGCTGTTCCCTGACCGCATCGCCAGGTGGGCGTCGTGCCGGCGACCGATGCTATTGCGCGTACCAGTCCTGAAAGGGACGCTCCACCCGGACATGGGGCAGCCAACGTCCGCCCTTCGTGTCCTTGACGACATCGGCCAGGCAGCGCCCGCATTCGAAGAACCAGCAACCCTCGGCGGCGGTGGCCTTGCTCCGATCCCCCTTGTGGCCGAGGAAACGACATAACAGACTCATTCCATACTCCACTGATAAGCCGAACCCATCGGGCCAGCGCGCTCGTCATGCAAAATACGCGGGATCGGGGACCGATCCACTCCTGGCGGTCAAATCCTTATCGACCCGGAAAATGGGCGCGCAGCATTGAGCGCACATAGGCCTTGATACGCTCCGGAACCTCCATCTCCTCGATTCCCGACGCCATGAATGATCGGATGCGCAGCCGGGCCTGCTGCGAGAGCGCGCCGCCGGTTTCGAGTTCGCTGAGCGCCGCCGAAAGGCCCATGAACGCAACCGACGCGAGCAATTGCGCGATCATCACATCGTCGCGCAGGTGAGCTTCCTCCCCTTCATTCATTCGCTGCTGCCTCCACGCTGATGGCCGGGTCCATTCCCCAACGCCCCACGCGACCGCAATGGCAGGAGGGACGATCGCCGCAAGCGGTGGAAGACGAGCGGATCGGAGACCGGAACGATAAGAGCATCGACCCAATCGCTCACTCCTCTTCGATCATGTCCCACCCCTCGTTGCGATGGTTCTTGCCGATGTGCTTGCGCAGGATGCGCATCATGCGTTCGGCAATTTCATTCATGAGGGGATTGATGACGCGTGGATCGCCAAACGCACCGATCTGCTGGGCCGCAGCAACTAATTGGCGGCCCTGAATCTTTCCAAGCGACTGGTTCTTGATGACCTGTCGCCAGGCGGCAATATCGTCGGGATCAGGCCCTCTTCCAGTTTGTCCATAGTCCTTCCCCAACAGCCCTGGCGACGCGGTTCGGAGGTGGAGCGAAGCCAGAATGAAAAACCGGAAGCGCTCCGCAGAATTTTTTTCGTCGTCAGGTTGCCATGCTCAAGTCAAATTAGAACAATTTGTGAACAAAGGAGATTTGCCCGTCAGTCGGGAGGCTAAGGTGAAAAGGCTTTGATGTTGGGACGGCGATCTCGCGCCTGTTGCGCGACGTCCTGCCCCGCTCATGCCCCTGGGCAGGACGACATCCGTGAAGACGTGGTCAATCGGCTGCTCATCCAGTTCGGCGATCCCCGACATAGGCGGCCTTTCCCACGCTCTGCGCGAGCCACGTCGGAAGCTGCGGCGCGGCGGCCACCAGCTCGCCGAAGACGCCTGGCGGCATCTTCCGCTTCAGCGTCACGAGCGCTTCCTCGGCTTTGTCGGGGCCGAGCCACGCGAGCGCGCGCACCGCTTCGCCCGCCGGCCGGCTTCCCAAGGTCAACTGCCAGCGCGGCGCGTGGCGCAGTTCCACGACCTGCTTGCCGAGGCTCATCTTTCGGCTGCGGCCCGAAGTCAGATAAACCGACCGAACCGGCACCTGCGTCGTCAGGCCAAGGGCGTTAGCCGCAGCCGCCCCGTTCGAGACAATGACCTCGCCTCGCTGGGCGGCAAGCGCCTCCACAGCCTGTTCGACCGAAGGCGCTCGCGTGCCGAACCGGGACGTGATTGGGCGGAGGTAGACCCCCCGCCCGGCGCGGATGAGCTGCCCGCGCTCAGCCAGACGCGACAAGGCCTGGTCCACCGCAGCGCGATTGCCAAGGTGGAGCAAGCTCTTAGCAGACATGGGCGCCCCTTCGGACTGCTTCTCCGCATATGCCAGAATCTGTTCGCTCAGACGCGACATGGCCATTCTCCTGTTAGAAACATAAGCGGTTTTCTGACACTTTGCAACCTGATGCCTAGGACACCGAAGGCTCCGGAAATTGGGGAATCACGGGGACCAGCCGCACCCCAGGGCCGGGCAGCTTTAACAAAGCTGTCTCAAGTCCGAGGATTGCACTAAGTCTCGCGTCAATGTTCCTCGCGGCGACGGCTCAGGCGATCAGTTTGTCCTTGGCGACGAAACCGCCGGGACGATAACGAAGGTGCCGGCAATATCGGCGTCAGAATGGGTGGGCATCGGGATGACGGGAAACAGCTGGGACAGGGTGCCGATCGACGCGCAGAGCATCGATGCCCCGCTTTCATCGGCCGCCATCTTCCTCGTATTGAATGTCGCGGAAGGGGATGCAGCGCTCGCCGCGGTCTGTTCCGTCCTCGGCGGGCTTGACGATCTCGTGAAGGTCGTGGGATTTCGAGATCTTGGCGGCCGGCTATCCTGCATCGCCGGACTGGGAAGCGATCTTTGGGATCGACTCCATCTGAAGAGCCGGCCGAAGGAACTGCGTCCCTTCACGCGGATTGAAGGCGCTGTCCATACCGCACCGGCAACGCCGGGCGACCTGCTCTTCCACATTCGCGCCGAGCGGGCGGATATGTGCTTTGAGTTCGAGCGCATCCTGCTCGACGGTCTCGGCGATGCGGTAAGCCTGGTCGATGAGGTTCCGGGTTTTCGATATTTCGATGCCCGTGACCTTCTCGGCTTCGTGGACGGCACGGCCAATCCCACGGGGCTCGATCTGCCGGCCTCGGCGCTCGTCGGCCGGGAAGATTCCGACTTTGCAGGAGGGAGTTACGTCGTCGTCCAAAAATATCTTCACGACCTGGGCGCGTGGAGAAAGGTCCCAACCCAGACCCAGGAAGCGATCATCGGGCGGACCAAGATCGACAATATCGAGATCGACGACGACAAGGCACCGCACAAATCGCACAAGACGCTCGCCACCATCGTGGATGACAAGGGAACCGAACACGATATCCTGCGCGACAACATGCCGTTCGGACGACCGGGCCAAAAGGAATTCGGCACCTACTTCATCGGCTATTCGCGCTATCTCTGGGTGATCGAGAAGATGCTGCAGCGGATGTATGTGGGTGATCCGCCGGGTGCCTACGATCGGCTGCTCGATTTCTCGACGCCGCACACGGGCACCACCTTTTTCGCACCATCGCGGCCCACCCTTCAGGCCCTCGTCGAAGCGGCGCAATAACAAACGGTGCAGTATGACCTTATCGGCAAGGTTCGAGCACGATGTCGTCGCTCTGGGGAGCGCCGGCCAGAGCGACGAGCCAGGAGAGCGCGAGCGGCGTGCTGAATTGCTGGAAATCGACCTGGCGTTCCGGTCGATCGGTCTGGGTTGGCAAACCGCGTTCGATACCGCGGGTTCTGTCGAAGACGGCGCGGGCGAACCATCGAGTCAGGGGCAATCCGGCTGGGCGAGCATCAGAATCTGGGTGGTCTCGAGCGTATCATAGGCGTCACACATGGACCAAATGCCTTCGGCATGGGCGATGCCGAGGAATATTCGGTCATGCATCGCTTGGGGCCTGGCCACGTCGGTGTCCCGCCACGACGGATGGCATGATGAAGCGAACACGCGACCTCGATCAGGCGGGACGGCATGTCCGCAACGATCGGCAACAGGAGCTGGACAGCGGCATGGAGGTTTCGCTCAAGGACGGGATCGTCCGTTCCCCGCCACCCCTGCCCTCCGCTTCGCTCTTGGTCGCCCGGTCTCCTGTCGGGACCGATGACGGACGAGGACGACGGCGGTAAGAAGCCTCATGACGTCCGCGGCCGACTATCTGGAGGAGCTCGACGAGCTGCTGCTCGAGCGGGGCGACGATTGCATGTTGCTCTCGCAGCTGGACGGATTTCTGACAGGGGTACTCGTCAGTCCCGATCTAGTCCCACCCAGCCGATGGCTGAAGCTGGTCTGGGCGCGCGAGGACGGCGCCGGCGTTGCCGCGTTCGACAATGCGGCCAGCCTCCAGCATTTCATCGATCTGGTGATGCGCCATTATCATGGCGTTTTGAGCGCCCTCGGCCGCCCTGGGAGCTATGAGCCTGTCTTCGAGATCGATCCGAACTCCGACGAGACATTGTGGGAGATGTGGGTCGAGGGGTTCGGCCAGGCGATGGACTTGGCGCCGACAGGCTGGCAGCGGATCCTCGAAGATGACAATCCGGGATGCCGAGCCGCGATCGAAGGCATCCGCATGCTGCATGCGATCGCGACTGGAGAGGCGACGATCAGCCGGGAGGACGAGGATCGCTGGGATCAGGAGGCACCCGACCTGATCCCGATCTGGGTGGAGATGCTGCACCAATGGAGGTTGGCAAACGACCCGAACCGGCCCGGGATCATCCAGCGCAGGAAGGTCGGCCGCAACGATCCGTGCCCATGTGGCTCCGGACGCAAATACAAGAAATGCTGCGGCCTGAACTGACCGCTATGGGGTTCGTATCCGGATGCGGCGTCCAACCGGTCACAGCGACGATGACGTTCTCAGCGCACCAGCTCGACCCGAACATCGAAATCGATCTTTTGCCAGGCCCGATCCGCGGTGAGCGCGGGGACATCATGCTGCTTCGCCAGCGCGAGGCAAGCCCTGTCGCCAATCGACAGTCCGGCGGCGCGGGTCGCCGCACGAAGCAGCCCGGTCTCGATCGCGAGCATGTCGTCGAACGGGTCGACCTTGAGCTCCAGTGATTCGATGGTCGCGCGGATCCGGTCGTCCGGCATGCCCCGCTCCTGAAGCTTGGCGACGACCTCGGCGAGATTCACGGCGCTGATCGTCGAAACGGGGAGAAGCTCGATCACCCGTTCGGCACCGGCTTCGCCATTGAAGACAGCGAGCAGCCCAGAAGCATCCAGAACGAATTCAATCATGCGCGGCTTCAGCTCGACGTTCGGCGATCAACTCATCGGCGAGGCTCACACCTTCGGGAACGTAACGACGCACTTCGGCCTGGATCGCCTTGATCACGGCTCCCAACGAACGAACCCGCAATTCACCGTCGACGATTTCGAGGCGAACCTTGTCACCGTCCGCCAGGCCGAGTTCTTTGCGAACATCGGCCGGAATCTGCAGGCGACCTCCAGACACGATACGTCCCCGATATGCCGTCATATTCTCCTCCTGCTAATGCGACGATCATCGATATGTCATATTCGGGGCATCATACACTTTAAGCGTAATCTGTATATGACCCCGATACCCGACAAGATGTCCCGCCGCAAATCCTGATCGTTGGGTCCCAGGGCATCCGGTTCGCTCGCGAAATTCTTGCCTTCGCGACCTCCCTCTTTCCGCTACAAACATCTCGCCGTTCACCGGCGTGCCGACCCACTCGGGCCGGTCGATGCAACAGCGGATGGGATTATGACGGTGTCGGGAAGCAGGATCGACTTCCAGCGGATCGACGAGGCAGTGCTGGCGCTCATGCACCTGACCCTCCACGACCAACGCGACGGTGTCGCGCGCAGTTGGAAGGGTTTCGACTGGGATGCCCTTTCACGGCTTCATTCGGCGGGATGGATCGCGAGTCCGGCCGGCAAGGCCAGGTCCGTCGTCCTGACCGACGCGGGATTGCGCCGTTCGCAAGAATTGTTTCAGGCGCTGTTCGTCGCCGAGGACGAGGGGGAGACGCCCGAGGCGAAAGAAGCGGACCAAACGCAGCCAATCGGTCCGACGATTGATGCACCCCGAAGCGTGGGTGGCCGGACCGATCCGCTGATCGCCGAACTGGCCGCCGATTATTCGTTGTCGGAGCGGACCTTCCAATGTCTTCTCAAGATACCGGCGCGCTTCCCGGACATTCCGATCCCGGCAAGGGACGTGGCCGCCACGCTGCGTACCAGCCATATCGCGCCGCTATCGACCGTCGAATTGCTGGCCCTGCCGAACTTCTCGCATGAATGTTGTCGGGAGCTGGCGGTTGCGATCGAGCGCCTAGGCTGGAGCGCGCATGTCCACGCGGAGCATCCTTTGAGGCCTGACGCTGTCGGCGTCACCGCCGCCTGGCGCAGCTATTTCGACACCATGGTCCGACAACGCCGGGAGGTGGACCGGCGCGCGCTCGACATGCTGGAGATGAAGGATGAGGGCCTGACCAACGAGGAGGTCGGCAGGCAGGTGGGTGTCTCGGCGTCCCGGGTCGGTCAACTTCTCAAGCGGGCACGCGACATACGGGAAAAACGACGTGGCGGCTCGGCAGAGCGCGGATAGGCGCGAATTGTCAGGCGACCGCGTCGCCGATCAGGCCGGACGTTTGCTGCGATCCGCAAGCTCCGTTTCCAGCCGCGAGATCAGCACGGCGAGCTTGGCGTCCTCCAAGGCCGCGCGACGCTCTCGGGCTCGACGCGCCTGGTGGAGCAGGTCGTTCCAATACGTTATTGTCTCTTTATAGACCGGACGTCCGCGTAGTCGGACCGCGCTGGCCAGCGCGGCTTCGAGATTGCTTGCGATCGTGCCATGAAGCTCCATGACCGGGGCTTGTAGGCAGCTGACATTGATCGGGAAAGTGAAACGACGTCCGATCCTTTAGGTCATGGACGCAAGAACGATGGCGGTTCGCCATGGTCTGCCTCGGAAAATCCGGTCCATTTCTGAAGAGAGCCCGCAAGGGCAGCCGGAATGGAGAAGGCATGGGACGTCAGCGATTTACGCCGGAGCAGATCATCGCGAAACTGCGTGAGGTGGATGGGCGACGGGTCGTGCGTCCGCCTTCGCCCACAACATCGCGGGCATGTCCGGTCCTATGATTTCGTCGAGGATCGGACCCACAACGGGCGCAAATTCCGGATGCTCAACATCATCGACGAGTTCAGCAGAGAGTGCCTGGCCATGGTGCCATTGCGGCGCTTTCGGTCGAACGACGTCATCGACGTGCTGGCTGATCTGTTCATTGAACATGGGCCACCTCAGCATATCCGATCCGATGATGGTCCAGAATTCGTCGCTCACGCTGTCCAGGGCTGGCTCGCCAGGCTGGGCTGGGCGTCACAGCCCTCTATGTCGAGCCGGGAAGCCCGTGGGAGAACGGCTATATCGAAAGCTTCAACACTGGCCTGCCGGACGAGCTGCTCGACGGCGAGATCTTCTACAGCCTCGAGGAAGTCCGTTGCGTCACAAGCTGGTGGCGCGACCACTACAATCGGGCTCGGCCACACAGCAGTCTGGGCTACCGCCCGCCAGCACCAGAAACGACGATGATGCCAGCGCGGCCACTCGGCTCCGCTTCGCTCCGCCTCCCGCCCACGCTGGCATCAGAGGCGCGGATCAACTAACGACACAACCGGACCGGGTATCGCGGGCAGTCCACTGCCACTGGACGCCAGTGAAGGGTGTCCTGATGTCCCATACTGCCGGAATACAACATCTCGGTCGGATGCTAAGCCGGATTGCCGGTAGTCGGTAACCTACATCGCCACTGGCGGGCACTCAGGACTTCAGTTCGGTCTCAGCAGCGAATATCCGATGAGATATCATGAAGTGTTGATGAGGTCATACGATCGATCCACACTCGGTAGCCTGGTTCGAACATCGCCTTGATCGAACATGTCTGCATATCCAAGCACTCTGGGCATGTCGCACTATCAGCTGCGGGGCAGGGCAACGGAGCCAAATCGGCGTCGATCGCGCTCATGATGTCGATAATACGTATGTCGGTAGATAGCCGCGCAAGGTAGAAGCCACCGTTCGTCCCGCGCGCAGCGCGCAGAAGTCCCGCCCGACGCAATTGCGAGAGGATGATCTCGAGATATTTGGGAGGGGCACGCTCCTCACGCGCGAGGACGGCAGCGGTCTTCGGCATGTCGCCGCCAATGGCAAGATTGATCATCACGTTCACAGCGTGGCGCACTCGGCTCGGCAACATGTCAGCGAGTTTTCTGCAGTTCGAGCGCTCCGGTTAAGTCGGGGTCGCAAGGTCCCGCTCTGAGGTTCGCCCAGACGACAAGTCCACGATGCCATGAAATATTGTGACGAAGCGAAGCATCAACGACCTTTAACAGCGGTTGCTCCGCATTTTGTATAGCTTGCAAATAAGTCCGCAACGAACATGAACCAAATATCATAGTCACCCCGTCGCCTGTCTGCCTCAGCCACCTCAAAGCTGGAGGGCGATCCATATTGTTGTGGCCGGATCGATCGCCGACCCCGCGATGGCAACGCGCGTTTGGCCGGCCGCCCCTTCCTCATGGAAGAATTTGTCAGTTGACCACCCAGCACACCAAACACGGATCCATAATTGATACCATACCGGGGCGAGTCAGCAGAGCCATCTGCTCGACGGCAGGGCGTTCGCGACTCGTCGCCAGCCCGATGCTGGGCCACTCGCGCTTCCTGTTCGCCCGCTATGTCCTGCACCAGTATCTGCAGACGCTGCTGCGCTGTCACATGCAGGCGTTCGAAGCGCTGGGCAGCGCGCCGATCGATATCCTCTACGACCGGATGAAGACTACGGTCACCGGCGAGGATGGTGACGGCCATATGGGTGGACGGACCACGCCAGAAGAACAGCTCCGAAGGCCGCCAGTAGATCCTCATGGTTGAGCTTTCGGGCGACGATCAGCGCGAGCATGCCGGCTGAATTCCTCGATGACGGTGAGGATGCGGAATTTCCGCCCGTCATAGGTGCGCCCCTCGACGAAGTCATAGGCGCCAGACATGCCCCGCATATTCCGGCCGGAGCCGGATGCAGGATCCATCATTGAGCCACAGCCGGCCACGCATCAGCTGCCGCTATAGCCATAACGCCCATATTGTTCGGCAAGCGCGATGATGTCCTCGGTCAGCGCCGCTTCGTCATCTGCCCCGCGCGGCACCTTGCGCTGCGTCGACAGATGCTGGCCAAGCATCCAGCATACACGCCGCTCGGATACCCAAACACTATCACGGCGAACATAGTCCTGATGAACCTCATACTTGCCCCCTTCGAAATGGCGCCGGTGCCTGCCTTCCCACCGATCGGCGCCTCCAGGATTATAGCCTATCCATACACTAGGGGTTTGGCATCCGACTTTTGCTTTAGCGCCGTGAAGTGGCTGACCGCTCACGTGCGGACCTATGAGGACGAGTGGCCGAGCATATGAGAAGGCTTCGTTGGTCCCGCTTTCCGGGCGGTCCTAGAAGTCGGGGCCTTCGCAAATACGGGAGACGAAGATGAGCCACACTCGCCAGATCAAACTGGGCGCGATTCTCGAAGGCGCCGGCACCGATCAGGCAAGCTGGCGCGATCCCGATCTGCCCGGCGACGCCAGCATCAGCATCGACTGGTATATCGAGCAGGCGCGGCTGGCCGAGGCGGCGAAGTTCGATCTCGTCTTCATCGTCGATTCGCCCTTCATCACGCCCGATACCGCGCCGCATTTCCTCAACCGGCTGGAGCCGCTGACCCTGCTGTCGGCCGTGGCGGTGGGGACATCACGCATCGGCCTCGTCGGCACGCTCACCACATCCTATTGGGAGCCCTACAACGTCGCGCGCCAGTTCGGCTCGCTCGATCATATCAGCAAGGGCCGCGCCGGCTGGAATGTCGTGACGACAGGCCTGGAGGGCGCGGCGCGCAACTATGGCCGCGATGCTCATTTCGAGCACGGCTTCCGCTATGCCCGCGCCGCCGAGTTCGTCGAGGTCGTGCAGGGCCTGTGGGACAGCTATGAGGACGATGCCTTCCCGCGCGACAAGGCGGCGGGACTTTTCCTTGATAAGAGCAAGCAACATCCGCTTGATCACAAGGGCACGCATTTCTCGGTCGCGGGGCCGCTGGCGCTCAGCCGCTCGCCTCAGGGCCAGCCCGTCATCTTCCAGGCCGGCGACAGCGACGAGGGCCGCAACCTCGGCGCGCATATCGCGGAGGCGACCTTCGCCAGCGCCGAGAGCTTCGAGATCGGGCAGGCCTATTACCGCGATCTCAAGGCTCGCGCCGCCGCGCTCGGCCGCGATCCCGATCTGATCACGGTCATGCCGGGCCTCGCGCCGATCATCGCGGAAACCGACGCGGAAGCGCAGGACATCGCCGCCGCGCAGACCGAGGCGCTGGATATCGGCAAGCTGCTCGTCCAGTTGGGCCGCGCCTTCAACTATCACGACTTCAACCAATATGAGCTGGACGCACCCTTCCCGGACCTGACAGGTGTCACGCTCAACAGCTATAAGGGCCATGCCGAGAGGATCATCCGGGACGCCCGCGAGGATGGGTTGACGCTGCGCGAGGCGGCCTATCGCTTCGGTGTGTGGCGGACGGGCTTCGTCGGATCGCCCAGGACGATTGCCGATGAGATCGAGCGCTGGTTCACCGGCGGTGCGGCGGACGGCTTCAACCTGCGCGTCACGCGCCCCCGCGACTTCGCGCTGTTCCGCGAGAAGGTCGTGCCGATCCTGCAGGCGCGCGGACTGTTCCGCCGCGAATACGAGCACGCCACGCTGCGCGGCCATCTCGGCCTGCCGGTGCCCGAGCATCGCTGGCAGCATACGGCCGTGCCGGATCTCATCGCCGCCGAATGACGCGCTTGGAAGAACCGATCGGAATCGAGACCGACGTCCTCGTCGTTGGCGGCGGCATGGCTGCCTGCTGGGCGGCGTCGGCCGCAGCGGGCGCCGGCGCGCGGGTGACTTTGGTCGACAAGGGCTTCGTCGGCACGAGCGGGGTGACGGCGACGGGCGGCCCCAACCATTGGTGGGTACCGCCCGATCCCGCGCTGCGCCGCGACGCGATAGAGCGGCGGCTCGCCACCGCCTACGGCCTTGCCGACGCGGAGTGGATGGAGCGCGTCATCGACACGACGTGGCGGCTACTCCCTACGCTCGCCGCGCACTATCCCTTCGGATCGGACGGCAAGGGCGGCACCTTCTTCGCGGGCGTGCGCGGGCCGGAATATCTGCGCGCACTGAGAGCGCTGGCGACCGAGCGCGGTGTCCGCATCCTCGACCATCATCCCGCGCTCGAACTCCTGGTCGATCCCGACGGCGCGGCAGCGGGCGCGGCCGGCTATGCCCGGCTGACGCGGCGGCCGTGGCGCGCCGAGGCCAAGGCCGTCATCCTCGCGACCGGCGGCTGCGCCTTCCGCTCGGGCTTGATCGGCAGCCACACCAACACCGGCGAAGGCTATCTGATGGGCGTCGAAGCCGGAGCCGAACTGTCGGGGATGGAATTCTCCGCTGCTTATTCGCTGTCGCCCGCCTGGAACTCGACGCGCAGCTTGCCCTATTTCGCCGCGCGCTTCTTCGATGCTGGCGGGCGCGAACTCGACATACCGCCGCCGATGGCGGGCAACGCCCACTGGCAAGGACTGGCCGCCGCGATGCTGCAGGGGCCGGTCTTCGCCGATCTCGTCGATGCGCCCGCCGCGCTCCGATCCACCCTGCGCGAGATCCAGCCGGCCTCGCTCACGCCGTTCGAGCGGCGCGGCGTCTCGCTGTTCGACGAGCGCTTCGAGGTACGGCTGTTCGGCGAGGGCACGATCCGGGGCGTCGGCGGCCTGCGCATCGTCGACGATGGTTGCCAGACGCGGGTTCCGGGCCTGTATGCGGCGGGCGACGCCGCCAGCCGCGAGCCGGTGGCGGGCGCGACCAGCGGCGGCGGCGCGCAGAACTCGGCGTGGGCGCTGACATCCGGGCATCGCGCCGGTCTGGCCGCAGCCGAGCGGATGCGCACCCGGCGCGATGGCCACGCGCCGTCCCGTGCGACAGGACAGGCCGGGCTCCGCCCCACCTCGACGCCGCGCCCGATCGAACGCCCCGCGCTTGTGGAGACCATTCAGGCGCATAGCATCGCTTATGATCGCGCGCTGTGGCGAAACGCGTCGAGCCTCGCTGACTCCGCAGAGCAACTGGAAGCCGTCTGGCAGCAAATCTCGGCTCACGGACATGGCGAGGGCCTCGATATCGTCGCCTCGCGCGAGGTCGCGGCGATGGCGGCCACGGCTCGCTGGTGCATCGCGGCGGCAAGAGCCCGCGAAGAAAGCCGGGGCATGCACATTCGCGTCGATCATCCGCATGGCGCGGCGCCTCCCGCCCGCATCGCGACGGGCGGTCTGGATGCGGTCTGGACGCGGCCCGACCAGCAATCTTCACAGACCGAGCTCGCGGCATGATCGCGCACGTCTTCGCCGACGCCTGCACGGGGTGCGGGACCTGCATTGCCGCCTGCCCAACCCATGTCTTCGATGCCGGTGCGGACGGCGTGCCGGTGATCGCGCGGCTGGACCAGTGCCAGACCTGCTTCATGTGCGAGCTCTATTGCGACGCCGACGCGCTCTACGTCGCCGTAGACCTGCGCGAGCCAAAGGCCATCGATCCCGACCTGATCCGCACACGCGGCGAATTGGGCAATCTTCGCCGCGGCTATCGCTGGCGAAACGGGGCGAGCGAGCCGGGCAGCCTGGACCATTTCTGGCAATTGGGCCCGCTGCTGCGCGAGGGCGCCGAGATCGCCGGCCGCCGCTATCGCGCCCGACATTCCGAGCAGGCCGACGACTGAGCCGCCCTGTCGCATCGGCGACGCGGCTGCTACCGCGTCATCCGCAGAGCGAGGAAGCGAGCGCGCCATGAACCCGATCTATGCCGGCCTTGGCACCACGATCTTCGAGGAGATGTCGGCGCTCGCCCGCAAGCACAATGCGATCAATCTCGGCCAGGGTTTTCCGGATGAGGACGGCCCGGAGGATATCCGCCGCGTCGCCGCTGAAGCCTTGCTCAGCCGCTCGAACCAGTATCCGCCGATGGCCGGCCTCCCCGAGCTTCGCGAGGCAATCGCCGCGCATTATGCGCGCTACCAGGGCCTGTCCCTCACCCTCGAGCATGTCTTCGTCACCTCGGGTGCGACGGAGGCGATCGCCGCCACGCTTCTGGCATTGATCGAGCCCGGCGACGAGGTGCTGCTTATCCAGCCAATGTACGACGCCTATCGCCCGCTCGTGGAGCGCGCGGGTGGCGTCCCTCGCTATCTCACGCTGGAGCCTCCGCACTTCCGCCTCAATGCCGACTGGGTCGAACGGGCCTTCGCATCACGACCGAAGCTGGTCGTCTTCAACGATCCGCACAATCCCACCGGCCGCGTCTTCGACCATGCGGAGATCGCGCTGCTCGCGGACGCCTGCTGCCGACACGGCACGATCGCGGTGTGCGACGAGGTCTGGGAGCATATCCTGTTCGACGGCCGCACCCATCGCCCGCTGATCGCCGAGCCCGGCATGGCCGAACGCAGCGTCAAGATCGGATCGGCGGGCAAGATATTCTCGATGACCGGCTGGAAAGTAGGTTTCGTGATGGCGGCGCCGGCCCTGCTGCAGCCGATCCTGCGCGCGCACCAGTTCCTGACCTTCACCACCCCGCCTGCGCTCCAGGTCGCCATCGCCTACGGCCTCGGCAAGGAGGATGCCTGGTTCGACGGCATGCGCCGATCCTACCAGCGATCGCGCGACGTACTGGCGGCCTGCCTTGCCGAGGCAGGCTTCGTCAGTATTCCGAGCCAGGGCACCTATTTCCTCTGCATCGACCTGGCGGCATCCGGGATCGCGGCCGCCGACCGCCAATTCTGTCGCGATGCCGTGACGCACGCAGGCGTCGCGGCGATCCCCCTGTCGCCATTCTACGCGACCGAGGCACCAACGAGCATTATCAGGCTCTGCTTCGCCAAATCGGACAATAGGCTCGAGACCGCCGTCGAGCGCCTGGCCGATTTCGCGCGAACAATCTCTATGCCCACCTAAACAGAAACCACATTCCCAATCACTAGTCTTTTAGTAGGGTATTGGCATCGGGCGAAGCCTGCCCTGCCACGGATCGCGACGAGTGCGCCGGGCAGGAGCAGCGTGTCCGCCCACGATCCGGAGAGGGAAAGGCCATGAACCTCGCTCTGCCCATCCCGCGAGTATCGCAGGGCTGCCCGGTGGCAGCGGCGTCTCCCGTCGCCGGCCGGATCGCTCTTATCGGAGGCACGTCCCGTCTTATGCCGGTCAACCTTCCCACCAACCTGCTGCGCAGCTTCGTCGCGATCGTCGATTCCGGATCGATGCTGAACGCCGCCGAGCAGGTGTTCGTCACGCAGTCCGCGCTCAGCCTGCAGATCAAGCGGCTGGAGGAGCTCGTCCAGCAATCCCTGTTCACCCGCGAGGGCCGCAAGCTCCAGCTGACCGCCTCGGGCCAGGTGCTGCTCGATTATGCTCGGAGGATGCTGGCCTTGCACGACGAAGCCGTCGCGGCCGTCAACCAGGGGCAGTTTGCCGGGCCCATCCGGGTCGGAATGGTCCAGGACGTGGCCGAGACGATGCTGAGCGGCCTGCTCGCGCGCTTCGCGGAACTGCATCCGGACTCGCAGATCTACGGCCGGGTCGCAGGCACGCTCGAGCTGATCGAGCTGCTGCATCGTGGCCAGCTGGACATCGTCATAGGCTACGCGGCCGCCGACGACCCCGCTGCTATCAAGATCTCCGAGATGCACTGGTATGGGAAAACGGAACTCGCAACCACGCCGGTCATACCTCTCGCGGTCCTCGAACAGCCATGCCGCTTCCGCGAAGCGGCGATCGCAGCCCTGGAGGCGCAGGGAAGACCGTACCGGATCACGGTGGAGACACCTAACCTGTCGACGCTGCGTGCCGCGGTGGAAGCCGGCATGGGGCTGACCTGCCGGACCGATCTCTTCCTGCCCAAAGACCAGCAGGTCGGCGATCCGAGCCTGCCTGCATTGCCCCGCGTGGCGTTCATTGTCGGCAGCGCGCCCGAAGCGGGCGTCGCTGCCACGCGCCTGATCGAGCTTGCCGGCGAGACGGTCCGCGGCCTTTGACCCCGCGCTCTATGAGCGATCATCAAGACTGCCCCTACCATTACTCGTTGGTCGTCGCGGAAAGCCTTCCCTAACCTGTCCTTCTGCTTGCGAAGGACAGACAATGGCCCTCGACGACCCTGATCACTTCGTTGCGCTGAAGGCGCGCTACGGCGACCAGCCTCGCCCCGCACATATTGCCTGGAACGCGACGATCGCGAGCCAGCTGGCTCATCGCTCGGTTCGCGCCTATCTGCCCGGGCCACTGCCGGACGGCACGATCGAGACATTGGTGGCGGCCGCCCAGTCGGCTCCGAGTTCGTCCAATCTCCATCTCTGGAGCGTGGTCGCAGTTACCGATCTCGACCTGCGCTCGCGGCTGGCGGTGCTCGCGCGCAACCAGCGCCATATCGAGGAAGCGCCGCTCATCCTCCTGTGGGTGGCGGACCTGGCTCGCGCCCATGAGATTGGCCAGCTTCATGATGAACCGACGGAGGCGACCGACTATCTCGAAACCTTCCTGACCGCTGTGCTCGATGCAGGCCTTGCCGCGCAGAGCGCCGCCATCGCGGCCGAATCGCTCGGACTGGGCACTGTCTTCATCGGGGCGTTGCGCAACCATCCGGAGGAGGTCGCCAGCCTGATCGGCCTGCCGACGAAGAGTTTCGTCGTCTTCGGCCTGGTGGTCGGCACCCCGGATCCATCGCGCGCCACCGCCGTCAAGCCGCGCCCGGCACAGAGCATCGTGCTCCATCATGATCGCTATGGCGCGGCGGCGGCGGCGCGCGATGCGATCGATGCCTATGACGATGCCACCCGCACATTCCAGGCGGATCAGAATCAGCCGGAAACCGGATGGGTCGCGCCATTCCTGGCGCGCCTGGCAGGCGCATCGGCGCTGAGCGGCCGCGACCGGCTGCGCGACGCGCTCGCCGCGCGTGGCATGCCCCTGCTTTGAGAACGCGAATCCCTTGTGACGGAGAGAATGATGAGCACCGCTCCTGAAACACTTCAGGCGCATTTCCATGCGCTCCATGCCGAGCGCGAGCGCAGCTGGCCCGCGGAGCAGCTCGCCCGGAACGTCGCCAAGCGCAAGGAGCTCACAGAGACCTTCGACCGCTCTCGTGCCGTCAAGCCTGGCGACCGGATCGAGCCGATCACGCTGGAAGATTCGCAGGGCGGCGAGATCGCGCTCGCCGATCTCGTCTCCGGCGGGCCGGCCGTGTTGGTCTTCTTTCGCTTCGCCGGTTGTCCGGCCTGCAATCTCGCTCTGCCTTATTATGACCGCCAGCTGCGGCCCACGCTCGATCGTCTCGGAGTGCCGCTGGTCGCGATCAGCCCCCATCTGACCGAGACGGGGCTCGACGAGATCCGTAGCCGCCATCAGCTCGGCTTCCGGATCGCCGCGGACCGGGACAATCGGCTCGCCCGGGGTCTCGGAATCAGCTTCGACCGGGACGTGGTCCCCGCCGAGCGTCCCCAAGGCTGGACCGGCGAGCTCACCGGGACGGGCACGGCGGAATTCCCCTACCCCGCCGCGATCATCATCGATGAGGGTCTGGTCGTCCGCTATGCCGACATCAGTCCGGACTGGCTGATCCGCACCGAGGCGCCGGAGATCCTCTCCGCCGTCGATCGGATCCGTCGAAAGGTGGCCGCCTGAACGCGGCGTAACTTTCCCTTCATTCCCGGATGGCCGCTGGCGAAACGTCGACTGCGGCCATCATCGTCTCAGCGGACAGCACCGGACCCCACGATATCGAGCGATACAGGTAAAAGCTGCGCTCTTTAAGGCAGCGACCCTCGCGCGAGCTCGCGCGAAAAGGGCCGGGTCCAGAAGAGGAAATCTGATGGACAGCCAAGCGATTGAGTTCAAAGCGCGATTTTCACCGCCTTCTCGCTCAAAGACAGCTTAGCAGACGCAGTCTCGCGCGCAAGCCGCAGTGCAACCCTCAGCTTCCTAGCAAACCAGCGAGAAATCTTCGGATACCCTTGCGAGGACCATATCGGCTCAGCCAGGCTAGAGAGAGAGCTCAATCGAACATGTGAGAGTTCGCCGTTGCCGCTGTGCATGATCGATAGCTCCCCCATTTATCGATCACAATTTGATTGGTCCATGATCGACAAATCGCCTATATATCGATCATGACGTGGAATTGGCAGCAGCCGGATTGGCCGAGTTTCTCCTGGGATGCGCCTGGGCTGCAGAAGGCCGAAGCCTTGTTCCTCGAAGGCGTGGGTATCGCGATCGGTGTATCACGACATCTGGACGAAGCTGACCGCAGCGGCCTTGAGATCGAGTTGATGAGCCATGAGGCCATCGACACTTCGGCGATCGAAGGAGAGACGCTCGATCGCGACAGTGAAGCGTCCCGGGTTTTCCGGAGGCTCCGAACTGTGAGAAGGAGCATCCGGTATGAGCAAGATGGGAAACAGATTTTCGCCTGAGGTCCGTGACCGAGCGGTGCGGATGGTTGGCGAGCACCGCGCGGATTACGGCTCTGAATGGGAGGCGATGAATTCGATTGCCTCGAAGATTGGCTGCACGGCCGAGACACTGCGCCGCTGGTGCCGCACGGAGGCGGGCCGACGAGCGGCACCAGCGGCGCAGGGCGTTGATGATAAGGCCCGGCTCAAGCTGCTGGAGCGTGAGGTCAAGGAACTACGTCGAGCCAACGAGATCCTGCGCAAGGCGTCGGCATATTTTGCGATGGCGGAGCTCGACCGCCGCGAGAGATGATGATGGCGTTCATCGACGTCCATCGCGAGGACCTGGGTATCGAGCCGATCTGCCGCGAACTGGCAATCGCCCCGTCCTCCTATCATGAACATGCCGCACGTCTTGCCAATCCGGCCAGGCGTTCTGCCCGTGCGCGCCGGGATGACGACATGTGTGAGCAGATCCGGCGTGTCCACGAGACCAGCTTCGGGCTCTACGGCTCGCGTAAGGTCTGGCACCAATTGCGGCGCGAAGGCCTTGATGTCGCGAAGTGCACGGTCGAACGACTGATGCGCACCATGCGGCTGGCCGGCATTCGCCGAGGGAAGAAGACGATCACGACCGTCAGCAATCCCAAGGCGCCATGCCCGCTCGACAAGGTCAATCGGGAGTTTCGAGTGGATCGGCCGAATGCCCTGTGGGTAGTCGATTTCACCTATGTCCATACTTGGGCAGGCTTCGTCTACGTGGCCTTCGTGATCGATGCCTATGCTCGGCGCATCGTAGGCTGGAAGGTCAGCTCTTCAGCGACCGCCGGGTTCGTTCTGGATGCCCTGGAGCAGGCGATCCATGCACGCAGACCCGGCCCGGATGACGGCTTGATCCACCACAGCGACAGGGGTGTTCAAGGCGGATTCAACCGGTCGTCGCAACGGTCGGGTTTTCGAATTGCATGAGGTATTCGTCAAGCGCTTCCGCTGGCGTTTTCCACCCAAGGGTTTTGCGCGGTCTACCATTGAGGGTCTCGGCGA
>Ga0105239_10000455_pt1 | contig 59738 bp, 37 predicted proteins | sample KBSC44metaG_FD_92761 | JGI IMG/M metagenome (GOLD analysis project Ga0105239, IMG submission 92761) | Corn rhizosphere microbial communities from Kellogg Biological Station, Michigan, USA - KBS C4-4 metaG | ecosystem: Host-associated > Plants > Roots > Rhizosphere > Soil | place: Michigan, USA...
GTACCCCGCATAGGGCGATGTCGACGTACGAATGATGGAAAATCATTCCAAACCAGTCCATCTCCTTGGTCAAGAAGGTCATCTCCGCCTCCTGCGAGGAAATGGTCGAAGTCGTATTCCAAATCATCATTCTCATCCATCTCCTCGCCTTCGTCCTCGTCCTCGTCCTCGTCGTCTTCATCGCCAGGTTCGCCAGATCCAGAGGCAGGTACAATGAGCTCGGGGGGAACATTAGGTGCCATACCGATGGGTCCCTCCATGCCATGATCCTCAAGAACTCTGAGAAGGCTACTGAGAACCGCAGGAGTGCTGCCATTACCATGGCCGGCTAGAGGAATATCGTCTCCATCAAAGTTCATATCTGGAGCTCCATCTTGGTCGTCACTGGCGTCATCTTCTTCCTCGTCATCGCCTTCATCTTCCCATTCACCTTCATCCTCACCAAGACCATCGTTGAGGCTGTTATTCTCATCATCTCCATTTATCTCACCGGCGTCGTCGTCGTCGTCGTCGGAATCTTCTCCTTCTTCCTCATCGTCGGTATCCTCCTCCTCATCATCATCTTCTCCTCCTTCAGAATCAATATCCATATGAGGATCATTCACCACAAACCGGATATTGATTCCTGGGTCGCCCGGAAGACCTTCGATTGGACCATCTTCAGCCATTTCCTCGTCAATGTCCTCGTCACTGACTGCTTCATCATCATTTCCACTAGCAACCATTTCGTTGTCATACTCCATTTCATCCTCATATTCCTCGTCATACATCTCCTCGTCCTCATCTTCGTCATCAGACTCTGAGTCAGACTCGGGAGCTCGATCGGGAGCAAGCATGCCTAGAGCAGAGTTGCGGAATAAGTCTGGCGTTTCCTCTCTATCATCGTCAACATCCGGGACAGATGACGCTGAAGAAATGTCGTGGTCTGGCATGCTGCCGACAGCGGATGTGAGAAGTTCTGGGTTGGTCAAACTGAGTTGGGACGCAAGGGTCGTAAGTTCCTGAAGAGGCCGCAAAATAAACTTGATCACTCTTCTCGATCCTGGGTATGAGAGGTCTATATCAACCAAAGAGGACGTCAATATGGCGGTCATGTTCTTCTCAAACATCATGCGACCAAGAACCTTGTATGAGTTGTTATGAGAACCTGCAGAACCCTCTGGCACTGAAGGCTTCGTTAACAGTCGGTTGAAGGTGTCAGCGAGACAAAGAAGCCGACTATACTTCATCTGCAGTGGTTCGGTGGATGTGATCGCGTCCTTGTAAGTTTTAATGGCATGCTCAAGTACGAACCGACGCACAAATGTCAACTCGGGTTCAGTGTCCAAATCGACAATTAAGTTCTGCGACGAATTTCGTTGGCCAATCCCCGTGAATGCATGCTCGCCAGTCTTAGAGCATAGCGCCACTATCACACGAATGGCCCAGTCGCTTGTGAGAAGCTTCTTCTTAAAATGCAGAGAATCCTCTTTATCGACATAGCAAGATGGGATTAATCGTTGCAGGAAGTAATTGAGAATATAGGATCGGGGTTTCGAAGGAGTAGCTACCATCGGATCTGCTTTCTTGGAAAAATTGATCAATTCGATCTTGGCGCGGTTGTAGGAGTGCAACAACTCTGTAAGGCTGTACATCAAGAAACAGCGGTAAGAGAAGATTGGGTGATCCTCAGTTCTGAACTTGACCTTTTCTGGCTTGGACAGAGGAGCATTTTCATCCGCATTTTCACTGGTAGTAGCGGGCGTGTCAGGATGTTCATCTGAGCCTGCCTTTTCGTTCAAGGTTGTCGGATTGGGCTTTTCAGGAATAATTTCTTTGTCCTCTACATCTTTGTAGCTATCAAGCTCAGAGAGAATAAAGTGAATGACACCATCAGGATGCTCCACGGCAGGGGTTTTCATTTCAGGTCCCTTGCCTTTGCTGTTGTCCTGGATTGGATCGCTGGGGGCCTCAACGATGCCTGCAGGGTCTATCGCTAAATCAGTGGCTTCGTCTGTTGGCCTCGATTCCCCATTCTCCATCGTTGCCAACTTGTTGAGAGCGCTCTCTCTTAGCACCAGGCCAGGAGATGAATTTTGTGGAGGCCAGGAGGTTAACTTGACCAGCTCTTCTGTGACTTGTACAAAGGTCTCAGGGGATCTCACAACGAGATGGTAAAGGTCCCGAACGTAGCTTGCAGGGTCCATGTGCCGTGTTGAGTTTCTACCTGTGAACACTGCACAGATTTCATTTCGCATAATCTGCTTCAAGGTATGTTCGTCCTCCATTATGTGTCGCAAAATGATCATGAACGTGCTCTGCACTCGATGACCGATCCCATGCGCCAATTGCTTGACCATCATGAAGAGTCGCTGTAGGTTACGCTTCTCCCCGAGTCGAGAGGCGATTTCGCGTGTACGTGTGAGAATGACAAGGACTCGGGTAATTGCAAGCGCCATTGCTTTGTCTTTGCCGACACGATTAAGCATGCTGGTCAGAGCTCCCAGCAGCTCCTGCTTCTCAGCGAGGCTGAAAATGGCGGTAGGGATGACAACTGGCTGCTTGACGGCTTCCACGTCATTTGGCGCCTCCCACTTCACTTCTGCGGGCTCACTATCCCTCGAAAGCATTTTCTCAATTATCAGCAAGACGGGAGCCACCCAGGGGAACGAATCTTCAGTTTTGCGTCCAGTTGATTGGGGAAGTTTCAAGAAAGTCAACAGTCCTTCAAAGGATTCTTGATAGATGCTGAGTGTATCAGCGAACACCTCACCATCTTGAAACAGCAGAGCAACCAGGTGTGCTGCTGCGGCGATCTTCTTGCCCCGAGCTTCATTGATGTCCTCGTCAACTTGCATTGACAAAAGTGAGCTGACAAGTAGATCTGAAGTTGTTCGCCAATAATCTTTGGCTTCGGCATCGCCAAGTTTTTTGGTCGCACTCGTTATCAGGTCGTACAGCTCAAAAGTCAGATTCTGGTGCGTATTGAGAATATTGTTGCATCGGTCAGCCAGATCTTCTCGAATTGTGTCGCGTTCAGTGTCGATGCTTTCAACCGAGTAAACTGATAACAGCCCGGATGAGGGCGGATCCATTGGATGTGTGGCCGAGTTGTTACTGTCTTCATTTAAGATATTTTGAATATTCATCGCGGAAGTATTTGTGGGGAAATCGCTCTCTGCAGGCCTCGTTGACCCCGATTCTTCAATCTGCGAATCTGTAACATCCCTCATTTCATTGTCAACGATATCAGTAGGGATTGCCCCGATGCTACCACCTTCGAGTGATCCGGATAAAGACATGATGAGAGTATTGGAATGCGCACTTGCAGGCGGACTCATGGCGCTTGGAGTTTGGTTGGTGGTGGCCGTGACATCAGTCTCGCTATCTGGAATGGGCAACCTTCTCCGACGAGGATTGGACATGAAGGCTTTGCAATATTCTTCTGCCGCCGCAATACTACTTGATGGTCCGGTATTGGTGCGATACAAGGCTTCACGTACCAGGCCTTCGTCGTAACCCTTGTCCTTGATTGAATTGACCTTTTGAGCATCAATTTGGAGCATCCGGCGGTGGCTAAATCCAATTTCGGGTCGGCGATCATTTGACTGAATGGCCTCGTTTTCGTGATCCCCAGTTAGGACGTGCTTCAAGATCGACACTAGCTTTTGCACAACATCTCGAGAAGCTTGATCGGCATATTCGCTCTCCCAAACGAGACGTGTTAAAGGGAGTGCTTCCATGCGCAAGTTCAGAAGTACCTGAGCCGGAACAAAGTAAAACGATCTCGTTGGATCTGCATTCTTCATGATGGTCGACTGTGCGGACTCCATGATGCTCTTCGCGCTGGTAAACTCATCCAGAATATTCAAACAGATCTTTAGTCCAGTATTGGCAGAAAGTGTTGAATGCTCCACCTTGCAGGATTTGAGCTGATTATAGAAATCGGTCCCAATCTTTGTCAGGATTTTGAGACCACCAGCTTTTCTAAAAGATTCTATGACAAAACTTTGACGTGCAGATGGCGTAGTCATAGGTCCTGCAGAGGGTTGAGTATCGTCGTAGAAGCTTCGGCGAACATTGTCCAGGACGATGACAAGATATGTGAAAGTTGCTTCTAGAGCAGACGCATCGGCTTGTGTGGGACTGCCGGTGATGAAGTATGGTTGAAGTTGAGCCGAATACGCAGCTGCAAGAGCGCTTGCAACTAACGATGTCTTCTGCTTGGAAAAAGTATCGGGTCTACGGCGAGCAGCAATGCCTCGTCCAAGTCGACAGAGAAAATCCGTAATTGCAGAAGGGGTCTCAATCAAGAGATATCGGAGCACTCGGACATTCCGGAAAAATGGTGTCCGTTTCTCTTCATCGAGTTTGGAATCCGCGGAGCCGGGGGGGATATCTGATGCAAAATTGACCTCAGGTGGCTGCTCCGAAGTTGTCTCTGCACTGACGTCGCCAAGGGGAGCATTTGAATCACGAACGCTCAGCATTCTGTCAACTTCATCATCGCCAGTTGAGAAGTGTTCAGGTTTCGTCGCAGCGAGCCATGTCTGAGGTATCAAACGTTGAAGGGCTATCTCCTCGCGATAGCAAGCCGCGGAGATACTACCGAGCATCTTAGAAATATCTGCGAATATATCCGCGAGGTTGACTAAGGAGAAGAGATGGTTTTGAGATGATCTCGTAGTGTACATTGGAACGTTGAAGACTTCGGCGAGAACTTGGGATAAGCAGAAGATAGCCATCAGACTCTTCGCTATTCGCGTCCCGTTCTGCTCCACATCGCTTAATGTCTCTTTGCCCTTCCTAGGCTTATCAGTTAATGTATCATCTTTCACCAATGCCGAGAAATAACAGGTCCAATCGCGAGGTTGGCACTGACTGAAATGATTCAATTGCGAGCAAGCGAAGCGTAAACGATCTGCCAGGGTTGGGAGGATGAGATGTGGTTTTGTTTCTGCCATCATATGCACTGCGGAAGCCAATTCATTGAATAAACCATCACGGCGATTAAAGGCTTGTTCTCCGACGGGAAGGCTAGGCAGTGTAACAAAGTCGAGAACGATATCCGCACCACCGTACTCTAGAAAATTGGTACACAAGGTTTGGTTCTCGAAAAATGTGACGAGAAAAGCGATCGCGGGTCTTGCGTAGTCATTAGCAGAAAGACCGTGGCGGTCATAATCATTCGGGATTTTGGAAGCATCGGTCTCTGGGAGGGTTTCATCTGCAATGTGCAAAGATCTTCCGTTTGGCAGCTCAAGCGGCTTCGGGGATCGGGTGTCATCAGGTGTAGTTGAAGTGGACGGAATTATTTCCATCGACAAAGCCTTGCGACCTCCGCAAGGGTCATATTCATCAGCTGGTCCACCGAGCCAGAGCTTCGGGCCAGCGCCAATCGTGACTGACAAGGATCTAGTGATGTGCCGGACACGAGCAAGCATGACAATAACAGCGCTAAGGACAGAAGTCCGAAGGGCAGGGTGATGTCTGACAATCTCATCAAATGTTGACCCCAGCAGCGCCAGAGTATTGGTATCCTTGAGAACTTTGACATGCGCAGGAGATTCGAAGATTTCAAAGAATTTCTCAAGCGCGCCAGATGATTTGAACAAGTCAAAGCCAGCATTTGTCAGACATATGGCACCAAAGACTTGGGAGACATTGATGATAGCGTCGATGGCGGGTGGAATTCCCTGAGGATGTTCATTGGGGATTGAGGATATCGATTTTGGGTCCTTCGAACCATTTGACTTGGTCGGATCGCTTGAAGAGGCTTTCATCGCATCTAGGAGACTTTGGATGATTCCCGCTTCAGAAATGACCGTGTAGCTGGTAGGTTCGTTATGTAGAAAGCCACAGATTGCCTTCACAACCTCACTCCAGGTGTACGCGCCAAATGCAGCTAGCTGATCGGCAATCAAGCGGAAAGATCGCAGCAAAGCTTGGGAGTCGACCAGACTTCGTAATACCCGGTCCGCCTGTGCGCCTTGATGTCCGCTGATGTCATTTATCATGTCGATAATAGAGCGAATGATTTGTTGATGCATGTAAGGGATCTCATAATCTGTTGCTCTCGTCTTGTACTGTGCTGGAATCCCCTCCCCCCCCGAGTAGAGTTCGTAGGCACCAGTTGTAAGACTTCCTAGCAGGGTACTGATGACCTCAAAAGCCCCAGTTGAAAGTAGGGTTGCCATTCCGTCTTTGAAATGGTGGAAAAACGTCTTGATAAAGTCAAGCATCCGAAGATGGACACGTAATGCCTTGCCGGTGGTGACACCAAAACCACGCAGATACGTTGAGATGAAACTTGCTGGTATCACCGCTTCGCTTGAACGTCCATGATGTCCACCAGATTCAATCAAAGTTCGAGGCAATGTGAAGATGGCATCTCTCCAATCATCACCAGTAACAGTGTCCGTGCTATCATGGTCGTTTGCAATGTCATTGAGGCCTTTTTGGGTGAGTTGAGTTAGAAGCCCATGTGTCGAGCCTGCAGCTAGACAACCATGGATGTCTGCAGCAAAGAGTTGGTGATGAGCCAGGATACCCATAGTCTCCATGGCGATGGTCTGGAGATAAAGTGACACCGATGAATTGTTCTTCTTATGATCATAAAGGAGATCCAGAAGTTGCTCAACCAGACCGGTTGCAGATTTGCCAAACCCGCCTTCTGTTTGGAGGAATCTCTGTGCAAGTTCGATTTCGCCCAGAACATTAGCAAGACTTGCAATTGAGAGAAGGCGTATAGCTAACAACTCTTTGCGAGCTTTTGATGAGGTCATCAGGCCATACGCGGTACGAAGCTGGTGCAGTAGCTCGTAACTGGTCTTGGTAGGAATGTCCTCAGGCCGATTGGCCAGAATCGTCTCAATACTAGTGTTGTGCAGATCTGAGGGGGAGAATTCAAGGCTTTTGGTGTCTAGCTCTGGTTCCGCTTCCATTATCCGCCGAGATCCTTCTTGATGTGTGGTTTCAATTGTAGGGCTTGCAAGCGAGGAGGAGGGCTGCCGCCGAACCGGAGTCGGAGTCGGAGGGGCTTCAGACTGCGAGCCAGCGAGGGTGGCAGCATGTTGTTCCGAATCCGCAGACTCCCACGAGACCTTGACGTAAGACCACTGTTGCCAGTCTCGGTCAGAGGCAGGCGTTGACTTAGAGCGTTCACTGTGGGAGGATGTCTCTCTGCAAAGTGTACGGAAGTCATTGGGCGACACGGTAGTTGAACCCCGTCTGGACCTAGTAGTCTGAGGAGACTTTTCCTTGGATTTTGACTTGACAGGAGACGAGGGAGTGCGCTTCGTAGCAGAGGGCTGTCGTTGACCAAACGGAGAAGCAAGTATGTGGAGGCGGTCGTGGTCGAAATCGTAGAATTTGGGGGCTGATTGCGCCGATGGAGGAGGTGGGCGTTCGGCATACCGCTGAGCAAGATAGAAAGTTATTCTCAAGGTGTTATGTAGAAGAGACAATGAGGTGGTGTTCAGTAAGTCGTTCAAGCGGTCGGTACTGTTATAGACGGCTCGGTTGGCACATTTCTCCACCAGCAACTTTGAGAAGACCAGGATAGCTTCGATTAGCTCTCTATCACCTTCCGGCCCAAATCCCAGCTCCTTCAATCTATCCTCATCGACACCAGGGCTTTCCTCAAGGAGGAGGGACACGCCGAAGGGGACCGTCTGTGGACCCTTGTCAAGGCCATACTTGGAATTGAAGGATTGGAGGATGGAATCAAAGCGGTCAAGTGGTTCGATCCAGTTGTTCAGATCGCCTCGGGGGTAGGGCCATCGCTGAGACCATCCGGTAAAGAGGGCTGGCAGATCGGCAAGGCCAACAGTAGAGACCTTGTTGACCAGATCTGATACAGCAGGGGACTAGGACGGCGGGTTAGTGTATGTGGAATGTAAAGAAATCCTAGAACATACCAGTGAGACTTTGTGCTTCTCCTGCGGCTTCCTCGTAACCTTCACCATCTTCTCTAGGCCCCGTGTTGGTGCAGCATAGGCTGCATCAGAGATGGGGAAGTCGACTCAGCCTTGGAAGCGATGGAGAGTGATGAACAATCCGGCGGAGTAATGAAGTCGTGAGGAATTATGAAGGTACCGTGACGAATGCGCAAGAGGATCCGGCAAAGGGCAATTCCGTGAGATCAGTGGCCGGCCAGGAGGGGGAAGTTGTACAGAGGAGACTGAGATGAGCGGAATGATTGATGCTGCTCAGGTAAAACTGAGCCGGTCGGTCTCGTGCGCAGCGGAGTTTTAAGAGGTGGGACTGAATGGCTGAGGTCAGAAGTAGTGTACAGCGGGAAATAGGGAGATAGGAAAGTGGGTTGAAAAGCGAAGAGGGCTGCGAAAAGATGTAAATTTTGATGAAAAGAAGCCGGAAGTGGTGATGGTAGTGGTGGAGATGGTGGTGGTGGTGGTAGAGGCACTGGCGGCAGCCAGTTTGTAATTTAAGTTACTGGTTACACGTGTACAGCGCCTGCAAAGTTACGAGGCAGGAGCAGAGCAGCACAGCGCATTCACTGTCATGGAATGATGGAAGGGCACTTTAGCTTGGGGTTGGCAGGTTTGGGGGCGTGTGTGGACAAATAAAGGCAGGTCTGGCAAGTCAAATTAATTACGAAAGGACATTGTGCTCTCCTTGGTGCAATCTGTATTTTTCTTGATTTTCAAAGGGTACCAGATGCAGGTTAATTACGGGTGTGTTCCTCTTCGCATTTCCTCATCATTTCCTCATTATTCATCACATACTCCGTACTCCGTACCCATCCTAGGTGCGTGACCAGGGACCTAGTAAGGTACACTGAGTCCTCTTGCAATCACCGGTGCCACTTACAACTTACGGAGGACATTGTTGGCAACGGACTAACTAGTGAACCGAGTCTCCGATTTGTCGCAAAACGTAAAGGACACAAACGTCATACCCACCACTACTATCAATGACATTCAATTCTTTCTGCATCAGCTCAAGGAGCTACATTATGTAATTCGCTAGTACGGAGTATACGCCACTATATGGTAGTAGTGGTGGGACTCACTCCGCTTTTCGTCGTGGCAGTGGCAGCCTGCCACCTACCTGCAAACCCCACAGGTGATTGACTCAGCCTGATCAAGCCCAGCCTTATCCTTCCTGATCAGTCGCACACACTTGATCCAGCGTTGCTTCCAACCACCATGTTGCTGTCTCTACCCCCTTCCTCCCAAACATAATCTCCCTAAGTTTCCGCAGGGCCTCGAACCCTAAAGGTTGTGAATTTTATCACCTGTGTAGGTACAAAGGGTTCTGTCCTTTGTGCCTATCATACTTTCCAGTCGATCTTCATTGATCCGGGGTACAGCACTGTCTTGCTCTCTTCAATATTGAGATATTTGACTGTGTCGCCCATCTTGATTTTTCTCAGTTGCCCAGTTGGCCCAACAGCCCGAGTGACGGTGTTTAACCCTAGCAAGCATTCAAGCGCCCCGCAAAAGCCAATCTCACCCAGCTGTTTCTCCAGGGAAAGTTCCGCCCCATGGACTTGATCATGGGCCTGGGCACCTCCAGTCTATCAAAACTTTGTCAGCAAATCTTGAACACAGCGAGAATCAGTCAGAAATAACTTACAAGATCACAGAGAACTAGCTGTCCAGGCAAAATGTCAACTTCTCGGTCCCCGTCTTGAATGATTGCCGACACCACAGCCTTTTTGGACACCGGAGTGCATTGTTGCTTGCTAGATGTTACGCTGATGTACTCTTGTATCTTTTTCGGTAGAGCGGTAGAATTAGCGTCGACAAGGTGCTGAGCTTGGCTCTGACCACCTGCCCCAAGGTAATGGTCCAGGTTTTCGGCAAAGAATCGAGACTGTGCAACAAAGAATCTGGCAGCTAGTGGCAAGATCTGCGTCCACACAATGTCAGAGACCGACAGCCCATTCTGGGAGACAGCTTGCACAGCTTGCACAGCAAGGTTGCGAAGTTGGATTGTGGAATGGGAGTGAAGCCCGAAGCTGCCCTTTACCACCCTATCAACCTCATCTTGGATCCGCTCGGCCAACTGTCTGATGGCCTTTTGCTTCGTTTTTGTAATCACAAACCGACGAGCAGGGCTATGTTCCGCACTCACACTAGAGTAGACGACTGAGAGTAGTGAGATTAGATCTACCTCACCGTACCCATTCGTTGAGTGTTCTTTAGTATTGAGCGGCAACAGAAACAAGTTTGCAGTGAGCCGCGCGTGGATAATGTTGAAGACATCTCGAAGTACATCGACTTGCTTCACACCGGCAACTTGATATGCTTCTGTCTTCATCAGACTAGCAACGGCATCCTTGTAGAATGAAGCAGCCGCCGCTTCTAAGTCTTTACTTTGCAGCAATTGCTGGGCCAAGAGCGGATGCTGATGCTCAGGCTTGCCGGGTCCGCGAGTCGGCGCGAATATTTGAGGATCCCAGGTGGGATGAAAATCCGTTGTGTTGCCAATTACGCTCTTGATTGTCTGCTGTGAAGTGAGGGTAACCACGGCGGAGACTTCCAAAGGCTTTTCGAAGTTGTATAGATCTGCCTTCTTCAATTGTGTAAGAATAGCCTTGTTCTCATCCGGCACTACGAGAGGGTAATGAGCATATATGGAATTCTGCTTGTAGTTGTTGGGGAAAGCATTTAGGACAAGCTTGTAGAGAACACAGCCGTAATTGATGGCAGGATCATAGCTGGCTTCGTTGAAGCCAAAGTTGGTTAGCATTTGGGGAGTATAATCCACAGTATAGAAACGATCACCTCTGACCAGCGCGACAGCATCCGAGAGAACGGCACGTGATATCGTAAAATTGGTGCAGAGGCCGCTACCAGGCACTCTGGGTTCTTTTGTGGACTCAACAATTATGCCGGGGTAGATCTCGACATTGTCAGGATGGCCATAAAGTCGTCGTAATTGTTCTGCCACCACGGGATCAGGGTTGATGCTCTCGAATGAATTGTGAGGAGCCAATTTGAAATACTCCCTGAACTCGTTCAGGCTTGCGAGATTCCAAGATCTGCTTTGTATCATTCCGAGAATCTCAACGTTCCTGAGTATCTCGGGCACATGTTGCGCTCCGAAACTCCCAGCCACGTCTTCAACCGAGGAAGTCCAAATGGCTGCAAGTTTGTCGTCAGAATACTTGCCATTTGCAGATCTTTCGAGGCCAGCAAAGTCACGTTGCAGAAGGTCAGTTGGTAGCTTCTGCGCCCATTCGCCGAGCTTGGCGAGGAAGTTCCCAAGCGACTGGGTGGATTGACTTCCGAACAATTTGGTATAGACGTCTTTAGTCCACTGCTCGTCCTTCTGGGAGACACACGAATGCCACCGATATACTAGGTTGAATTCGGCCGAGACAGAATTGCCTGTGGCCTCCGGAATCTTATGGCCGAAGAGGGCCCTGCCCTCCTCCGATCTAGGATCAAGATTCCAATGGCTATCGACTCTGTTAAGATTGAGAATGGTTCTGACGTAGTCCTTCAGAATGATGTTGATGTAGAGGCCGGTTGTGACAAGCCTTGCAGTTTGAAACAAAGCATCATCGTAGAGCTGTTCCGCATTTGCAGGCCTGGGTTTTCCTGGCGGGTTGAGTATACGGGAAAAGCGCCCTCCTTCATCAATAGCAGCAAGATGCTCCGCAACATGATTGTGAAAGCGGTTGAACATAATGAGCAACACCCCAACGCCTGGAGGGAATCCCAGAATCCGCCTGTCAAAGAAACAATCAGGCTTGAGCTTCCCATCCTTGAGCGTTCGAACGCTTTGTTGCTCTTCGATGGAGTTCCCATAGAGAGGGGCAAGGTCAAGATATGAAGAGGTCTCGGAGATGCTGAAATCTCGGTGACTAGTGTGGAAGATGTCGTGAATGATTATCGATGCAAGGTAAAATAGCACGCTAGATATCCTGTTTGGATGAGGCGTAAATTTCTTGCGTGCCAACAAACTATCAAAGATGAGGCCGGGGTCAGGGCGAGCCACGGGTTGCATCAGCCTTGGTCGAACGGTACGTGCATAAGGCTGTCCAGCAGCTCCCAGATGGGGCCATAGAATATTGTTGTTGGAGCCATCAGGCTTGCGATAGATATATTCCGTGCCAAGATAGGAGTGAGGTGGATGTTGTAGATCGGTCCATAGCTGATTTAGAAAGGCATTGGTCAGTGTGGCGCTAGTCCTACTTTCAACAGGCAGGTCTGCGGCAAGCTGGATGATACGTTCCATGAGATAGGTCTTGTCGTCAACCGGCTTGCCTTCAACACCCTCCATAACAACATCACCAACGGTCTTGATGTGCTTGATGTTAAAGGTTCGCAGAACTTCGAGCACATAATTGGACTTGTGACTATCACTCGAGGACAGCGATTCATCAGAGTCCTTGGACGGTGGACCATCATCATCATGGGTTTTCCGGACCGGTTGGGGCTGTGGCTTTCGGATAGAACCTGTTGTCTCTGAGTGAGGGTCATTGCCTGAAGGACTCAAGCATAGCATACCCGATGTGAGTTTTCTAAAGAAAGATGGCATATTGAGAAGGCGAGGCAGCAGACAGCGGTCGACTATTCCAGATTGAAAGGGCGAATATGGCTGAGCACTCAACAGCAAAAGAATCCGAATCCAGGAAGGCGAGTCTCTGGAGGAAATACCCGGTACTTATTTGGACTCACCGTTGGGACAAAGAGCTGGTGTTCACCAGGCTTATGTTTTGGGGACGCGAGACATTCCCTGCACAGTCCTCAGTGCTCACATTCTCAGCCAGCCCCTTAACAGCTGAATCGGGCGTTGTGTCTGGGGAAACGCCACCAATAGTGCCGGACTCAGCTCCAAGCCTCTGAAGGGTTTGTGGCAGCCAAGTGGAGCGCCTGGAACGTGAACACCCGAAGCCTCGAAGGGGGGACGTAGGAAAGGTGTTCACATTTAGGTCATGGCCAAAATCAAGCACTTTTCGAGACTGGGAGTTTGCAATACTAGCAGAATGATTGGAGGGGAGCAAGGACACCAACTGCTATTCTTGCGAATGCAGTTGCGATAGGCCTCTCGAGCACAGTGTTTCGCTGATGCGGCTTCTCCCGCCATCCGAAGGAAGGCGCCAGGGGGCGAGAGGGCCAGAGCCCATTCGGCTCCTCGGGCAGTTAGGGACGAGGTCTGGTTCCAACGAGTCGAGGAGGCTTTAATCGCTTCCCCTTTTCTTGGTGAGGCTTGCACATTACTGGGCAAATTCAGCAAGGGAAAGGGAAACGGCACAGGCACGGGCAGGGGTGGGATGCTCGGGAGCCCTGAGAAGCACAGCTTGCGGTTTAGGGAGTAGTAATAATTGGCTGTTCTATGTAGCACTGGTAACTGATTACGCTAGGGGACCCATTGCGAGCCCAGGAAGGAATACAGAGCCTAAGACAGCCTATCAACGCCTACTCGTAGGTAGTAGGGAGGTCCCCAGTTACCACCGAGGACGATAAGCCGCCAGTGATTCCTGCAATTTGTAACGAGGCCTAACCGAATCTTACACTAATAAGTCTCTGCCTAAGTTAGTTCAACCTCGGAACCATCCCCCCCACCAAATGGCCTGTGATCCATCCACAAAACACCACGTTTACTTTTTTGTGCCCAGAGTCTTGTCAACAGAAGCCACCACAGGTGATTCATCCAACTCAATTGTGCCTTGTACTACAGAGGGCAACTTGTTGCACACACCACGGAAATCAGCTCCCAGTGACCATCGCCCTTCTAAGTTTACCAATGCACCTGGCTCCTTGGGAGCGCAGCGTATTCCACCTCTTTAGCTAACTCGCTGCCTTGTCAAGAACCCAACAAAATGTCCTCAACACCAATTACACTGCAAATACGTCCGCGAGGTACCGGAATCCAACCCATGAGTCCATCCGCTACTTCGATACTGACTCATTCTCAGGAAAGCCCATCCAAACTCTGCCCGAATCGATCGAACTTAGCCCCAACGCAACCACCGCAGAAATCTACTCCAAACTTGCCAAAGAGACCCGGTTCTCCGTCCATCAGCTACGGGTTACCAAAGGAAGCGATGGCAGCGTCATCAGTAATTCGAAGGATGAATCGGTATACGCTACTGGACTGCGCAATCAAAGCACCATCTACGTGAAAGATCTAGGAGCCCAGATCGCATGGCGAACTGTCTTTCTTGTCGAGTACTTTGGACCGATCCTAATACATCTCATCATCTACACCTTGCGCCCATATGTGTATCCATCTGCGCCAAAGGAGCCTTCTGAACTTCAAACTATCACATTTTGGCTAATCATCTTGCACTTCGTTAAGAGAGAGCTGGAGACTCTGTTTGTCCACCGCTTCTCCGCTGCTACAATGCCGCTGCGCAACATCTTCAAGAATAGTTTCCACTACTGGATATTGTCGGGTGTCTTAGTGGCGGCCTTTATCTACGCCCCTTCATCTGCCACCGCGAAGGCAGCCAACCCTCTGCTGTTGTACCCGGGGTTGGCACTCTACACAGTCGGGGAGTTGGTCAACTTCCAGTGCCACCTCACTCTCATGGGATTGCGCAGTTCTGGGGGTACTGAGAGGGGGATACCTCAAGGAGCATTGTTTCGATTGGTGACTTGCCCAAACTATTTGACTGAAATCATATCGTGGGTTGGTGTTTATCTCGTCAGCGGGCTAAGCTGGGGATTACTGATCTTCTTGGTTGTTGCGGCGGCTCAAATGGCGCTCTGGGCGAAGAAGAAGGAACGCCGTTACCGCAAGGAATTTGGCGACAAGTATAAGAAGAAGAGATTCACAATGCTCCCAGGCATCTGGTAGACGGGTAGGGTCGTGTGGCGCCAATGCTTTGCGACAGCACCAGTCTACTCGTAGTAAAGGCAGCTGGCATTCTTTCACTTTGTGCACATAAATACGATGAATGGGTCTAAATGTTTATATAAATTAAAAAGCATGTGCTGTAATCCGGCCTCGCTCGTACGACTATTAGATAGGTAATTAATAATACATAGAACCCGCAGGCGTGTCTCGGTTCTCGGTTCGTGATCATATTTGATAAATAGTTGATATGCCCATGGTATGTCACTATTGTAGTCAACAACTTCGGAGCAATCATGGGACAAGTTATTACTATACTCCGTAGGGGAATGATATTAAGTACTCCGGAGGTAATTAATATTCCTACATGGTTAGGTTAGGGACTAATATTATTATATAACTTGATTGAATATTTGTTGGAGAACCGCATACGGCAAGTGCCCTTGCATATTATTATTACAGCATACCAGAATGGGACTTCCGCGACTCACGAGTTCTCGAATTTCTTTCTTTCTTCCCATTCAGCCTCCACTTGCAATGCGAGTTGCGAGTCAAACGCAATCATCAGTGCATCACCCGCGGCTATGAGGACTGTCTTCCCCAATGCATGAAGTCCCAACTGCCAACTCGTCCCTATCTACCCAAAATATCAAGGTAGATAGCCTGGCAAGATGCACTTCGCCTTCCCCCCGCGCAAGACCTCCCATCCTCCTCCTTACGCTCGTAACACCAACTCCAGTGCTCTTGTGCAGAGACGGCGGAGGAATCTACAAATCTTGGGCTATGCCGTCTTGGCCATGCTGACCTTGTACCTGGTGCTCAGGTATATTCTACTGGCCGATTCTGATCATGTTGGTTCAAGCACTGGGCGATCTGGCATTGAAGGCCCTCAAGATATAGTCTTGGTCACCGTGTTCGATGAAGAGGTTATGAGTCAGAACTACATACGCATGGTGAGGACAAACCGCAATCATTATGCCGCAAAGCACGGTATGACAATCAAAGACGAACCAGAAGTCCCGGACGGGTTTACTAACTGAGAGTCAGGATACAAAACCTTCTATACAAACACTTCCGCATACTTCGATCTCGTCGAGCCGTCCCCGTCGTCTTGGTCGCTCATCCCAGCTCTACGACATGCTCTGACAGTTCACGCCTCGAGCACATTTTTCTGGGCTCTATCCGCGGATGCTCTGATAACAAATCCAGTTCTGTCTCTGGAGGAACATATCTTACAACCACTTGAATCACTCATGAAGAAGGATATCCCTGTCGTGCCACCTGATTCTGTCATTCACACCTTTTCGCATCTCAAGGCTTCTCGTACCCATTTAATACTGTCCCAAGATATGGATAATATTGCCCACACTTCTTTCATCCTCCGCAACACCCCCTTCAGTCCCACCACCACCGACAATTGGGCACAATACTTCCTAGACGCCTGGTTCGACCCTCTATACCGTGCCTACGCATTTCAAAAGGCCGAGAATCATGCTTTAGAGCACCTTGTGCAGTGGCACCCAACTGTTTTGGCCAAATTGGTTCTCATTGAACAGCGACGACTCAATTCGTACAATCATGCCACCCCACCATTCCGTGACTCTGTCACTGGTGAAACCCGCACCCATGATAGTATGTGGCAGGGAGGAGACCTTGTTGTCAACTTCAAAGACTGCCGAACTGACCCAAAACGCAATTGCGAAGATGAAATGCACCAATATTTCTCTCTGTGGGAAAAACTCATTGCTAAACTTGAGGGTGGAACACCGGATTATAGTGTTCCTCCAACAGCACCACGTAAGCATTCAGGAGCAGAAGTCGGTGATAGAGCAAGATTTCAGACCTGAGTTTCCACAGTCCCTTATTTGATGTCCAGATTCAAAGCCTCCTCCAAATTCAGGATGGTCAGCTTTGATAAAGCTCAATATGATGATAATCTGTTGTCCGATATTCGTCCCGTTGTCAGATTGTTCAGAGCATTCGATCGCGGAGGCTAGCTCCCGCGACATATCAGAGCCACAAATGCATGGACGGGTTCACGATCATAGCGACAGGAGTTCAGGTCGCTCAGCCTACGCAAACAGTGGCCAGCATATGAGGAAAACGACGTTCAGAACATAATGCTCCAGACATAAAAGTAATTCACATTGAGATGGCAAAGTACTATTCTCCTGCATTCTTGTGTTGAGCAGGCCTAAGTTCTTACACTTTCAATGCAATCAAGCTGCCGTATTTGCCAAAACTCATACAAAATCTCCTCGCTCCATTCTTAATCTATCATATCGCAGCACCGCACCAAGCAATACTTGAGCCCCGATAGCACTATAGTTTCAGTCAGTATTAGTAAAGCCCATCCAGTTGACGCGCTATACTTACCAGTCTTCAGGACTACAGTACTCCTGAGGGTTATGACTGATGCCCTCACGGGTAGGTGTAAAGATCATACTTGTCGGGCACCTGCGATTAGTATAGCAGCTATCGTGGCCAGCCCCACTGATCATATCTTTCCAGAGTTTGCCATCACCCGCGGTCACTGCCAATCCTTGACAAACCTCTTCAGCACTGGCCCGTACTGCCGCAATGCAATCAGGATGGAAAGTGACCGCCGGACTGTCAACCAATTCTTTCCATTCAACCTTGCACCCCTTTTCGCACTCCTTCTCGGAAATCCGGGCGAATTCAGCACGGCATTCCTTCTCAATCTCAGTAAGCTTTTCGTCTGAGGTGTGTCGAACGTCAAGGGTGAATGTTACGGTATGGGCCATGGTGTTGATTGATCCCGGCTGCCCTGTCAAAATCCCGGTTGTTGCTAGACCACCCAGCCTTTTGGCGATGGCATTAGACTCGACAATCAATTTGGCCGCGCAGAGCATCGAGTCCATACGTGCTGTGAAAGGTGTCGTCCCAGCATGGGTGTCACGGCCCTTGACAGTGATTTCAAACCACTTGAAAGCTTGCACTCCTGCAACCTGTCAAGCCCTCCCCCCACGTTTGTGGAAACCATGTGTTACTCACCTTTGACAATGCCAACTCGTCTTTTCTCCGCTTCTAAAATGGGGCCTTGCTCGATATGCACCTCAAAGTGGCACGCCATCGGGAAAGCCTTGTAGGAGGCCGGTTGGGATCCAAGATAGCCAATTCTCTCCAGTTCCTGTTTCATTGTCTTTCGGTGGCCATCCTCCCCAGGAGACACCTCGGGGAGATTCCAGGCAGTCTCCAGTGGGACTGCTTCCGCCCAGACACCCGACGATATTGCCATCATGGGAAATCGAGCACCCTCCTCGTTCGTCCAGTTCACCACTCCAATGTTTCCCTCTGTCTCAAAACTATTCTCATGCAATACTTTGAGAACTTCTAGGCCAGAGTTGACACCCAGGATGCCGTCGTACCGACCACCTGTTGGCTGGGTGTCCAAATGTGAACCCATCATGATTGGAGGCGCACTCTTGTTCTTACCCGGTCGAACCGCGAATTGATTGCCCATCTGATCAATAGTGACCTCACAGTTCAGAGACTTTACAGTGGCAGTGAACCAGTCCCGAATCTGTTTATCGGCATCATTCAAGCTGAGCCTTGCCATACCAGTTTCTGTGGGATCGTCGCCGTAACGGTGATCTGCTCCATACTTACACCCTGTATGAATCGCATCCAACAGCCGCGATTGATTGACTTTGAGAGCCGAAAAATCATGTTTCGAATGAGTCCCATCGACCCCATTCACTCCATTGATTGCCATGGTTCTCAGTTTACGTGTAGGTGGAAGTAAGATATCAGCTAGAGCCCGAGAGAGTAGCGCTTGATCAACATGTGGGTTTTAATCGACAATCCTACTGCAGGAGACGATTGCAACCAGGTTTCAGCCGGGGGGGTATGAAAGCAGATTTAGTTTCTACTTCCTGTCCTTCATATACTTGAATTTAAAAGGGCGTATAAGACCTAGATTGCAGTAACCCGTCGCCACCTCCATGTGATAGGATAAGACGGGCATCGCGTGGTCGATATCTCGAAGGAGTTGTCCGCTTAGCCGCCAGCATGATGAGCCTTGGATAAATTGCTATATTGGGTGACCCGCGGCGCCCGCAGCATCGGTGTACTGTACCTGACTGGAACCCGCTTGGAGTTCTTACTCGTATTATATTAATTCGGATAGCAAGAATTCCAAACAGGGTTGGTCAACAACAGGAGAAGTCCGAAAGACCGATCGTTATGCGACACAATCCTGAGCCACATCTAGTGGACCAGCGACGTCCAGCATTCTGAGTGCGTCTTTCTGTGCTCACTGAGGAATGAGAAATGTAATAAAGGTATCTGATGAAGTATTGAATCTAGGAGGATTTAAGGGTCTTTGAGGGTTCGCAAAGGTTGTTAAATACAGGTTCCAGAACCATCACCATGCCAGTTTCACCCACCAAAAAACCCATGCTTCCGCACACAAATTCCACCTCACAAATTCCACCTCCCAATCTCTCTCCTCAAGAAAGTCCGCTCACTATCGCAGAGCTCAATATACCTCCTGGTGGGGACGGCGTCATTTTAGTTTCATCTGTTAAAATTCCATTTTCTTACAACCTATCTTCGCTATTCTCTTACGTATCTGCTAGCACGGCTGTACTGATCACCAACATATTGAGTATATTCATCAAAGCACGGACCTAAAACCATCCATTTTTCGGGTGGCTACGTAATATGGAGCCTGATACAACAAAGCTTGACCAAGATGTCGCTGGTTTGCGTGCTGATAGTGCGAGCCCGCCTTTGCGCATGAGTGCTGACAACTCATCACCGCATGATATCTTTGCGCGGCATCAGCGTCTTGTGGAGTGGGTCTTGACAAACAATGGCTACTTCCATCCTGATGCGCAGATTGCTTTCAGCTCAAGAAAAGGGTTTCATGCTCTGGTGGCAAGTGGTAAGACGATTTCATCTGGCACACGCATCGCCGGTTGCCCGATGCCACTGACAATATCAATACTAAATGCTCTTGACGTGGAACCATTTTCTAGCCACGGAACACGATTCCCCAAACAATTCCTCATCGACCAGGCCGGGAAGCCAGACTCGTTACAGGCGTTCTTTTTGATGGAGCAATTGGTTTTAGGGGACAAGTCCTGGTGGGCACCCTATATCAGTTCATTGCCTACGGTTGAAGACGTCAACAATCTACAGTTCAACGAAGAGTCAGATCTAGCCTGGCTTGATGGAACGAATCTCAAGGGAGGATACGAAACACAATCGAACAAGTGGCGGATGATGTATCAGTACGGGCTTGAACTCCTTAAACGTTCCGAATGGCCTCATGCGCTTGACGAGAGTTATACTTGGTACGTGAATATTACGGACAGCCTAGATCCTATCCTTACATGTTACATAGGGAAACTTTCCAATGGGCTGCGACAATCTTTGGAAGCCGCTCTTTCACATCTCAGGTACTTGACGACACGTTACCAGCAGATCGAGCTCGTCTCGGCCGTCGCAACGAAAAGGATGGATCATATGACATTATCAAGCTTTTTACTGATAGGTTTGGCGTTCTTCTTCCGCTTCTTGATATTCTCAACCACAAGCCTGGTGTGCAGGTTGAATGGCTGGCCCGATTTAGTTTCGTTGGCCTTCAGGTCTTGCAGCCCTATGAATCGGGACAAGAGCTCTGTAACAATTATGGACCAAAGGACAACGAGGGCCTCCTTCTATCATACGGATTCACCATTCAGGATAACCCCTTCGACCACTTCGTGATTAGTATCAAAGTACCCCCAGGTTCTCCGTTGGCGGAAGTTCGAAGATGGAAGAGGGACCTTCGATCAGATCCAGAGTACAGATGCTTCATCTTTGACTATCGACATCCAACGCCAAGATCTGCGGCTGCCATTGAGACCTCTGTCTTCTCTTTCGATCTGCTAGACAGCATCTCCGTCTTATGTGCGAACGAAAGAGAGCAGGGGATCATGCAGTCCCACCAACAAACAATACTAAGTCGTTGCTTGCCACTGAACGGGACACCTTGCTTTCAAGACGGCCGGCTAATCCTGGCGACAATAAGTCAACTTCTCGTGGATTGCACCGCCCGAGTGGCTCGACTGAAATCCACCAACCCAGCACCTTCAGATTTGAGGACCACCAATATGAAACAGAAGCACGCAAAGATATATCGCGAGAGTCAACTTCAGATCGTTGAAACAGCGACAGCCGTCTGCAAGTTTGTGCTAAAGAGTGCCATCCAGAAGGACAAGGCCATTGATATCCTGAAGCAGATGCAGCACGACTTGCCAGCTGCCATTGCCCAGAATCTGCAGAACCTCGTCAATCACTATACAACACGACTTACACGTCCCTTTGAACTTCTAACGCTCGAGGCGATACTAGAAATATTGCCCAAGGGCCTGACACCGGCGTTATTGCGATGCATAAGTGAAGTTGAAGCCAATATGAGCACGCAGAATGATCCGTCATGGCCCGACAAAGTGGCACTCGACAAAAGCAGATTTGCTATCTTACTGGCCGCGCTTTACAGTATGCTGGACCAAGGGGTGCAACTTCCATATCGCGCAAAGTCATGGCTTCATCAACTATCACAATGGTATCCATTGGACGCAGATTCATGGGCCTACGTCCCAAGTCAAGAAGATGAGCCACCACCCGCGCTGATGAGTCTGTTGGCAGCGCGAGCCAGAATGTCTCCTGATATCGCAGCAGATTGCAGTATGAAACAATGGTTACGGCCCGATAGGGTTTGCTGGGGCTGGAACGTGATGGAGGAACAACTTGTCCAGGTTCCCACCAGTGTTCTGCAACACCATGGCTCACCGGCCCCCCCAAACGATGGGCCCGTTACTATTCTGCTGTACTGGGAACAGTGCTGATGGTGACGACGACGATGCCGCCCCCTCTTTATAAATTGATTCACACGCTATCGCATGACTTCTCTTGGGGAAGAGTCCCGTCCATACCTGAGCGACAATGACAGAAGTTAGGGCAACTTCTTCTCCCGTCCACAAGTCGAAATACGAGCTTTCCAGATAGACATGTATTTATTAGTGCGGTTTCAGGAAAGAAGCGAAGGGATGTTTCGAGTAACATAGTTACCTATATATAATAGCCAACCCATTCCAGGCGGAGAGACAGCAAGATTTTGGTGCAATAGTAACTATATACAAACCCCTCTGGCCGCGGAATCTGCCGTATGTGCCGATGCGCTCCGTACTCCGCCAAGGTCAAAATGTTAGAGCTGCGGCTAGCCCTCCCTCCCCTAATAGCGGCAACCGATTGAGAGCTCTCACCAATTAAAGTCCGGCAATTTCAGAGCCGGCATCATAGATTCAATCGCACTCAACGACGTACCAAAAGCACGACCACCAACCCTCAGGTTTCTCACTCTTGACGAGTTGGCATCTTATCCTCTCCTCCCCTATACCACAGATCGGCACCGCGATGATCATCCGGTCCACGACAGTGGCTAAGGCGGCGGCCAAAACAGCTTCACGTAGCTCATCCGCCGTCAACTCCTGCCTCGCAGCGACCAGCTCCTCCTCCCTTCACGCCCGCGGCTACGCAACCGTACAAGAGGGAGCGCCCCAACAGAGACGCTATGGAGGCCTGAAGGACCAGGATCGCATATTCCAGAACCTTTATAGCCACCATGGCACAGATCTGAAGTCGGCCATGCAATATGGCGACTGGTACAAGACCAAGGAGATTGTGTTGAAGGGCCACGACTGGTTGATCAATGAGATTAAAGCTTCAGGACTGAGGGGAAGAGGTGGCGCGGGTTTTCCATCCGGGTTAAAATTTGTATGTCTTCGATATAAGTAAACCCCTCATACATCGGGCTTCATGATGATAACTAACCTCTGGACTTTGTGCAGTCATTCATGAATTTCAAGGGCTGGGAAAATGACAACAAGCCACGGTATCTGGTCGTGAATGCCGACGAGGGTGAGCCCGGGACATGCAAAGATCGAGAAATCATGCGGAAAGACCCCCACAAGCTTGTTGAGGGGTGTCTGGTGGTTGGTCGTGCGATGAACGCCACCGCCGCATACATCTATATTCGTGGCGAGTTCTACCACGAAGCGACTGTCCTACAGCGAGCCATCCAAGAGGCGTATAAAGAGGGCTTGATCGGCAAAAATGCATGTGGAACAGGCTACGATTTCGACGTCTACCTCCATCGCGGCGCTGGAGCGTACGTCTGTGGTGAGGAGACGTCCCTGATTGAATCCCTCGAGGGCAAAGCCGGAAAGCCACGACTGAAGCCCCCCTTCCCTGCCGCCGTCGGCCTCTTCGGCTGCCCCAGCACTGTGACAAATGTCGAGACAGTCGCTGTGTGCCCAACGATCATCCGCCGCGGTGCGAAATGGTTCGCTGGGTTCGGCCGTGAGAGAAACCAAGGCACCAAGCTCTTCTGCATCTCCGGACACGTTAACAACCCCACCACCGTAGAGGAAGAAATGTCCATCCCGCTCCGCGAGCTCATCGAGAAACACTGCGGCGGCGTGCGCGGCGGCTGGGACAATCTCCTAGCGATCATACCTGGCGGCTCCTCCACACCGATCCTGCCCAAGAAGATCTGCGACGACCAGCTCATGGACTTCGACGCGCTGAAGGACAGCCAATCCGGCCTCGGCACCGCGGCGGTGATTGTGATGGACAAATCCACCGACGTGGTCCGCATGATCGCCCGCCTATCACAGTTCTACAAACATGAATCTTGCGGCCAATGCACGCCCTGCAGAGAAGGCAGCACCTGGACAGCCAAGATGATGCAGCGCTTCGAAAAGGGCCAGGCGCGTGCCCGCGAGATCGACATGCTCCAGGAGCTGACTAAGCAAGTCGAAGGCCACAGTATTTGCGGTAAGCTAAGCTAAACAATTTCTTTAATTTGCCCCAACCTTTCACGCCCTCATATATATCCATCTCCCCGACAACACAAACTAACATCTAAAAACCCAACCCACAGCCCTAGGTGAAGCATTCGCGTGGCCCATCCAAGGTCTGATCCGCCACTTCCGCCCGGAACTCGAGGCACGCATCAAAGAATACGGCCTGTCCAGCGGTGGCGAGGCCCTCGCTGGCGGTTGGGCACCGGACTCTGGCAAGAAAGGACTGTTGGTTGCACCAGGGCAATAGATGCGCACAATCGGGTTTTATTTTATCTTCCCAGTGTTCAAAAGGAAAGCGGTCGTACGTCGTCAGACTAGTAAGCAGGTAGGCGAGGATTCAAAAACCGCAACTATTATGTACAAAGAATGAAGAATCGCACTGCCCTACCGAGCGCACATAAAATGCCACCAGCACTCAGTGCTGTAGTATGTAGCAGTGTAGTAGTCAATTTATGTTCCCAAGTTCATCCCTGCAAGTTTCCACCCCCGTGTAGGTAACGTATTACATTCCCAAGGCAAGTTACTGATTGAACAGGAACTCGGTTGTTGCGCTTTCACTTGACCAATATCTTGTCTACCGTCCCTTTGTTCCTACGGGGGAGAACACCAATAGGATATGTAGAGGTTCCATCCTGATTGTATACTGACTGACGATACTTGGAAGAATAACCTTTGTCCGGTCAATGCATCATCACGAATGAGATTCGAAAATATTCATTTATTTATGTGGTAGTAGGAAAAAGCCCTTCAGTACCCACTAGCACGGTATGTCTTGACTACAGCTAGCCAAGGAACACCCAGATCGCACGCCATGTCTACATACATCTAAGTGTAGCATCGCTCATGCTCCAAATCAATTTATCGTACAGGTTTTCATTAAGCAGTCGAATCCACCTTTGGGGGGATCTCTGCCTCCACTCCACCACCTGGGATGCGCTTCAAGTTTGTGTTGGAAACAATCTTATGCTGCGGCAACGGTCAGTTGTCGTATCCACTCTCCAGGACTCTGGCCGACGTCCAATTGCATACTCCCATCTGCCGCAGGCTTCTGTTGCGGCTCTTCAACATCCTTCTTGCTCGCCGATTCGTTGGGACGAGTCGAGGCTTCAGATTTAGTGGATTTGACTTTCTTGGAAGCCGTATCCGCTGCGCGACGTCTCTGCTCTTCTTTCCGAAGCTTCGCACGCGCAACCGCCTCTGCAATCTTCTGCTTTTCTAATTCGAAGCCACGTTTTCTCTCCATCAACTCACGTCTCAAGCGTTCACGCCTCTCTGCGCCGGTTCGACCAACACGCTTGACCTCGGCTCCATCGTCCACAAACTCTACCTTCAAAACCATGAAACTCACTCCATCGTGTGGAGTCTTGTTTGCGCTTGTGCCCTCTGGCTGTGTCGACGATTCTTCGGGCCAGGTTCGGGATTTGATACCAAATCTCACAGAATCCGCGTACTGCTCTAATTGAGGTAGCACAACCAGAGTGATATGTAGATCTTTCCCTTCTTCAATGTCCTTAGGCTTTTCTGGAGCAGTGCTCCCTTCGATTCTAGGGTTTTGCTCCTCAATAACGCGCTCGAGGAGTGCCTCGTCAATTCCGGCGGGGTGAACCGAAGTGATGAACCCTGAATGCATGGCCGCAGCTAATGGATCCGAGTCGTCTGTGTAAATGCCGGAACCCCAAAGATATCTTTCCGCGCAGATGATGCCTCTCTCTCGAGGCTGCAGCCAGGTTCTCGACACACGTATTGTGTAAGTGCAATTGATATGTTCGGCATCTGCGAATGAGGGTAACAGACTGGGTCGGATTGAAACATCAAATTTGAGCGGAGCTGGTCTAGGGAGCTCAGTAGGAGCAACCACAGGATCGTACTTGAAGGAGCCTAAATGACGGCGTCGATTGCGGCCCGCTAGGGCAATTACCGATGCTATCTTGATGATTCTTTTTGGTCTGAAAACAGTGGTAGCTTCAGTAGCTGACGCTTGGCGTTGTAATTGATGGTGATGGAGCTGCGACGGATGAGAGGTAGGTGTTGCGGCTCTCCGAGTGCTTATCGAGGCAAACGGAGTATTTTTTCTCTGCTCCACAGAGGCGTCTTCCAATTCTAGCTTGTAAGAGTGCTGATACTTGCTCCTCTTACCTTTTCCAGGGCCAGCTCTCTTCACATCGCCGACATCGCTTTCTGCGCGTTGGTCCTCCTGCAACGCTTTTCGAGGTCGTTTACTGATCCCCGAGGTACTGCGAGACATCTTCATCAGATTTTCTTCGCTGAGCCGGTTACTTCCGTCGTTCTGTTTGAAAGGGCTTGCAGATAGTGGCTGTGGTGTTGAAGTTGCCGGGTTGCTGGCGGTACCCAGGCCTCCTCCCAAGCCAGAGAAAACACGGCCGTGTTCAGTCTTGATGGCAGCTTCAGGTACAGGGGTTTGAGCTTGTGCACCTTGAACCGCCTGAGGAACGGGGGAGTATCTTCCGCGCTTTGAATCGTTCGCTAGAGACAGAATGGCTCTATGCTGGGACAATTCCTCGCTTCCTTTGCGGCCTAGATCATCAAAAAGCCCATTATGTTGCGAAGTTGCGGAACCAGCAAAAGGTGAGAAAGCCCGATTTGGGATGCGAGATCGGTCGCCAAGAATGGATCTATCACTCTGTGACTGCATAGAATCTTGTCGCATCATTGTCTGCGACCCTTGGCCATGTTCAATCTGTTGATTCAATAAGCCTGCTAAACCCCGATTTTCAATCCCACTAAGCTGGGACCGCCGAATCTCGGGCGACAGCGACTGCGGGAGAGGCCGTTCCTGAGGAGGAAGGCTTTGGGGGGGAGGTGCTGCAGGTGGGACACGAGAAAGAGAAGGTAGGCTAGGAGGACGAGTATCATATGATCCAACCAGGCCATTCGGTCGGGGAATTTCAGATCCATTGACCACGTGGTGCATTGGTCGCTCGACCTGTCCAAAAGAGGGAGGAATGCTGTCTGGTCGCATCGACTGGCCAGGGTTGGTCTGAAAGCTAGAAGCACCAGTGACAAGCTGAGGTTGGCTCTCTGGTCGCTGTAACAGCCCGCTGATGCTTGTGCGCCGCACTCGATCTTCACTGTCTTCCTTTGGCACTGCCATAGGGCCAGAAGGATTGTACTTTGGCTCAGAAAAATGGTTTATGGGTTGTGGGTTTGGCGTTGAACGGGGTGGTGGATCATAGAATGGGCCTGGACGTTGCATCATATTTCCCGAGTTCGAGCGGTGCGGCCTCACCTGTCCAGGAGAATTCGCCGCCATTCGGTCGGGAGTCTTTGATCTCGGCTTGTATGAATAGTCACCTCCTGGTTGCATTTTGGAGTGATACTGAGGAGGTGACATGACTGTGGCAATCGGCAGTGACGTTCCAGACATAGACGCTGTTCTCGAATTGTTTCTCGAATGGTGGTTCTGGTGATGAAATTGATCCTGCGCCGGTTTCTCTGGCTCAGCTGCTCCCAGCATCGACGATATCGACATGCTGCTCCCAGGTCGTTTGTGTGGAGGGGGAGGTGCGTTATTCTGCGGTGCCGCCGGAGACGGGACAGGTAGAGGAGGTTGTGAATATCGGGGAGGAGGAAAATGTTGAGGAGAGGGCGGTAGCATTGGTCGAGGATGGGGAGCGTACATCTGAGTAGGGGGGGGCGGAGCCTGGGATTCTGAATAGCCTGAGGGGTATTATTAGCATTCTGCAGTGCCGTAGGAGAGTAGGAATGCGATGGGAAGCATGCGCAGTGAGTTGCTCGAAGTGAAGGGCGACTTCATCAAACCTCTGCTGTGACTTGAAAAGAATTTGCATTTACAAGATTAAACATACCGTTGTAGGCGCGTGGTGGGCTCGAGGGCCCATTGAAAGGGGAGTGGCCTGGCATGGCCATGGTCGCAGTCTGAATGTAGGCTGGGTGAGGATGCGGAGGGTGCGAAAGCTGATGCTGGAATGCGGGATGATCAACAGGGAGGTGATGTAGATGATGCGGAGGCGCGATTTCGGGTGCGGGTACAACAAACGGTGCTACGAGCAGGGAAAGGCGGTTAGCAAGACCATCTGCATGTCGAGGAGCACCGGCTCTCGAAAGTAACAGTGAGGATAACACAAGATGGTCAGATCGTCGACAGATCTAGAGCAGATTGAAAGGAGGGAATGGAATGTTGGTGAAAGGTGTGTGATGCAGTGTGAAGCAAGCAGAATCTTGTTACGAGTTGATGGGGAAAGGAAAAGGTGCGGTGCAGTGGTGCGGATGTGCCAGAGAGTCAGGCAGGCATGGGATGGCTTGGTTTGGCTTGGTTTGGCTTGGTTTGGTTGTGAGAGCCAGGGTGCAGGCAGTGGGCTCTGTAGGGTGGGACTGCGGAAGGAACAGCTGTCTGGGGGAAGGACACGGCGCAACCCAAGTTCAGGTTCCATCAGTCCCAGTGGACAGGGACGGTAGGAACAGGGGGACGCAGCGGCAGCGTCAACATGCAGCTGCCAGCAGGTGACAACGCGAGCTTTTCGCCAGGCACTATCGTACGAGCAGCGAGGAGGCGGCAGCACTGCTGGTGCTCCTTGCTGGTGTTCCAGGCGGCTTAGGGTAGGGCAATGGCGGTTAGGCAGGTTTGAGTGGTGCCATTCTGCAGGGGTCCAAGGGCCAATCGTCGAGAAGGACTTTCCTCGAATCGGCGTCTTGCGGGAGCAGATGTGGTCGAGTGTGTGGGTTTGTTCCTCGGCCATGGGAGAGGCACCTGGGCTGGTGGGTGCGGTGCTCTTAGAGGCTAATCCATCCTTTAGGCGCTTGGATTTCTCGAAAGGCCAACTTCCAGGGAGGAGTGGGCCCTGAGAATCTTGGTGCCGAGGGCTTTCTGGCTCCCTTCCGGATAGGAGCGCAGGGTGCCAGGGGCCCTGGGGCCACCTTTGGGGCTTCAGCTGGGAAGCCTAAGCCAAAGTGCGCCACCTGTCACCCGCCAGAACGCCCAAATGGAAATGTTCGTCAAGCCATCTTTGGCCCCCACCTCCTTAAGGTTCAAGAACGGCCGGGGGTGGGATCAAGTCTTGTGCAAGCTAGGCTGAGGCTTCGCTTTAGCCTTCAACCCTGGACGGTAGGCAGTGGGCGGATGTCGCTGGGCGGCAGATCGAACTAGCTTAATGACGTCGATCCGCCGAGGGTCGCTTCAAACAAGCCCTGGGCCCTTGGTTTGTCGGTGACCTTTATTTTGTACCTGTGCTCGTTCGTGTTTTGCTCGTAGTAACCTGGCTCTTGCTGCCCTCTGGGAGCTGCATTTGTGCACTGTACTGCACAGTGCGTACTGTTTTTTCTGCTGCTGCTGCTGCTGCCGCCGCCGCCGCCGCCATCGCCGTCGCGACTAGACTCTCACCCGGGATTTGGTGAACCTTCACAGAAATCGAGGAGGGTGGCATGACCCCGTACAGCCCACACCAATGCACGCTGACAAACAGGGGCCTGGACGGGCGCATGCATGAAGATTGCTCGCATTGGTTTGCACGAAAATATCGACTTTTCAATTGGCACACGACGATCTCCGTCTGACGACATAATCAAGTGCATTTTTCTGTGTCTTGTGTCCACGTACCTTGGTTCGCAGCTCTTAGATGCTGGTCATGCTGGAGACGTTGCAACGCCCACAGCTGTTCGTTTTGTTGCTGCACCGAGCCTTGCGTATAAGCATGTTGTCTCTGTGCCCAGTGGATCGGCCGTTCGTCTATGTCAAGTCTTTCTTCCTTACGCAGTTCGTGATACTCCATCGCGGATTCCATCGCTGCATGTGCCCTGGATAGGGCTGCCAATCCATGAGCTTGCTCTTGAATCGCCTCTTGATTGAAGACTTCTAACCCCCGTCGTCCTTTTGTGCGTCGGTCCATTTTTTCTTTTCTAGAACTAGCACCCTTTGAGACCAAACGGGTCATATTGGTTTGGTTTGGTTTGGTTCGGTTCTTTCAAATTTGATGCATCCCGTTCTGACGTTGATGTAGTCGTCGACCTCGCCGACTATACGCTAGGAAGTCCGCCGCATTTACTCGGAAAATTGCAGCAATAGGAAGAGGGACGCGGTCTGAAGCGGGGCTGGCTCTTGGCTATTTCAGGTGTTGATCGCAATTAGAGAGGGCTTGAGGGGGTTCCTTGGCGGTGAGTGAGATGGTGGTTGTAGAGGCTTGCGAAGGCGAGGAGGGGCGAGCAACAGACACACATACGTGCTTATGGGATAATGCAATGAACAGTCTTGGGTAGAATGTTGTTGGTGCTATACAGAACAGGCAAGAGAAAGGAGAGCTATAGTAGAAGTAAGCAAACAAAAGATAGACAGCACATCTGTCAAAAATGAGTAGAAAGCCAAAGAAACTCTCAATTGATTGTGGTTTTTCCTTCCCTACTTAGTCCCAAGGCGACGGCGGAAGCATTGGCCCACGGCCAGCACGAGTCTGGAAGGCAGGACATGGATCCCCTGGCTACACAGAGCCGTGTTTGAGCATCCTCGTGAGCCTGGTGGAGTGGTTTCTGCCATCTGCCACTGCCAGGGCCCACGGAATCAGGGATAGATTGACGTTTGACTTTGCACCTAAAATCAAGCCCTATTACGCCTGTGCAACCAGTAATCCAGGTACCAGAGGGCACCGAAATCGCCACTATGCCAACCACGGCCCAGGGCTCTTGCGTTTAGTTAAAATAAGCTAGGCGAATGCCTACCTCCTTTGCCTGGCATGGACCATGTCCACCAAAACCCCCCCATCTGATTTGCTACTAAGTCGGCTGGGCTGCCGAAGCTGGCTCGAAGATGCTCGAGCTTCAAGTTGTATTTGTAACTTCATAACACAATACATACCGAGTGCTGAGTATTGAATGTGTGCGGATTGAGTGCTCATTGCATTGGACCCAGATAAGACTGATGTCGGGTTCCTTTGCCACACTTCGAGAACACTTCTAAGTCTCAAAATAACACAAGGAGAGCCCGGGCAATTACGATGACAGCCCTGACAGGAGGATCGCGTTCGACAGTGTTTACGAGTAGGAAAAGCGTCCTGATTATTATTGTTGACTGTCTTGCTCGCTTCCCTTCCTCGTAATAACTCGCACTTAGCTGGCCCCTCGGCCCACCTTTGGCTGCCTTTCCTGCGTTTTTGTTGATCCTGGAACCTGTCAGGGTCAGGAGTCAACTGCCTGGTGCTGCACGGGAATGGGGCCTTCTCAAGCCCCATCAATGATCACCTACTATACTCGTGCCATCGCATTTCAAAGGAGCATTAGACTTATCCAGAGCCCAGAGGGTCCATGTTGGCCCGCTTGTGATTGGCCGCGTATTGAATGCTACATATCAATTCTTGGGACTCAACCAAACCTATTCATCAGCTAGTACCTAGATACTATGATAGGACTCCATACTCCCAGCAGTCGTCACAGTTGCTTGCAGTAATCCCGGCCATGGTTGACTTGCCACTTACACAACCAGACCTCAAACGCCATGCTAATAAATCCAGCAATGCAAATCCCACCTGAGTCGCTTACCGTTGTTGCAGAAAGGGAAAATTCTCGGTCTTCCTTCGGGACAGTATCGCTAATTTCCGCAAACGTGTTTACATAGACCAACCCTCCCAGCAAGCCTTCCCAGAAGATGACGAAGAACACGATATAGACGCTGGGGATAAAATCATAAAGTGCGTGTACCGTCAGGATCACTAGATTGACCACTTGTAGACACGAGGGAAGGTAGAGATTATGGATCCGGAGAAAGGGGGTTGATGATCTTGAAATGAAAACTCCAGCCTGATAGATCGCGTTATAGGTAGGGTAGAACGCTCTGAAATGTTTGAAAGGTGTTTCTTTCAGTGGGAACAATAGCGTTGGAGAGACACCCTGGTTGATGGTATACTCAGCCACATAAACCAAGAGAAGTGGTAGCATGAATGGGTAGAAGAGCCCTTTCGCTCTGATCAGGTTGTGTTCAAACACGCTCCAGGCGGAGGCTCCCTTGTCGTAGGAATTGAAGCCCTCTCCGAGGGAGGCAGTCTCTGACAGTAGCCCTTCTCTTTGTTCACTCTCGATGTCGTCAGCATCCTCTGTTCTTGCGGTGCTGTTATTGATTTGTTTGCCCTTGGTATGCGAACGGAGTGGTTCGAGCGGCAAGATGAGAAAAAAGCTCAGCAGCATAAATGCTGGTAAGCACGCGGACGCGAGTATTGTTGCCTTAACGCTCAAGCCGAAAGATGTTGTTGCTAGAGCATATGCACCCGCACCGATCAGACCAGCACCTCCCGTTCCGCTTCCCCAAGCTGCTAGGGAGAATGGTCCATAGTAGTGGACCAATCCTACGAAGCTCAGCTCACCACCACCACTGCTTAAAGATGCCAGTATCACGCCTGTCATCTTGGTAGCTATTGTACCACCATCCGTGTAACTCGGGGTCAATGCAATCAACAGCATTCCGGCTGCAGATAGACCCACGAAGATCAGGATTCGGATAGAATAAGGAACGGCGTGGATAAAGTAGGGCGCCAGGAGCTTAGTGAGGAAAGAAGGTATGACATCGGCGAGAAGCACTACGCCCTTGGGGACCCCGGGTCCCACAAGGTCCAGAGCCGCAGTCAATATGATAACGTAGAGAACATTGTTGATTAGACCTGCGATGTATTAGCGGTTAGGAAGGAAACACAGCAGACACTAGATCGAGGCCTTCTCGACATCAATAAGGCCCACTTACCAAAGAGCCAGAAAGCAATGCAGACCCTGGGATCTGCACCTCTGAACGCTTGCCTGATACGCTCACGAAACACGGGCCATGATGAGGAAGGCGAGCCTGGCATTGGAATAGCCATGGGTATCGGTAGTGGAGTTCAGCTCTGAAGAAATACTGACATTATCGACAACGTTTCTTAACCGGCAGTCCAACTCCTTATGTGTATGGATTTCACCAAGTCCATATCAAGTGCAGAGATAGTGTCTCGTGAACGGCAGGCGCATGTCATAGGGTTTTTAGATAGGCTTCGGCTAAGTTGCCCACGGGATCCGGTCAGTGGATCCGCGACGAGGCTGCACCACCATCATAACACGTGACTAAATATGTAGAACAAGGCTGGGTTCCAAGGGACACGAGGCTACCCCATCAACACTGGTCGGGTACTAACGCTATCACCAGCTCACTTTTATAGCAAGGTGCTTTCTCGAGTCTCGGATATTTGTATCTATTAATTGGCATTTCAGCTGATGCCTTTCACTCACCAGATCTGGTGTACGTCCAGAATGGGTAACATGCAACTCTCAAAGTACACCAAGCCGTAAACAACTACTGCATAGCACATTGAGGCTTTCCATCCACCAGATGAGACTCCGTGGGCGGGAGGTCCGACTTCACAGGCTCGTATGCTTAGGTAAATCTAATTCCAGCTCTGCCGACCGATGTAAACGGTGCCCAGATATAAGGATGCTTGAAATCGAGCATATTTCTGCCAAGAGGGGTTTGTAGTTCGGCAACTACACCCTGAATCTTCCGTTTCCCATTCATGATAAACTCCTTTTGATATCCAAACTCTTTGTGAATCTTATCCCGTAATTCAATCCACCCAGACAAATGCACAATGGTTTCGTCCGGAGTCATGTTATAAAGGGTGTCAGTTGCCCTCTGCCAACAGTTTCCTACCGTTGAAATCGTCGCGCTCAATATCTCCAGATGGAACAGATACATATGTATCATTGTAGCAACATCGCCTGCATTCCACAGCGCGCCCATGAAGTTCGTCGCTCCTCCAGTAAGAAGAGAATGGGAAAATCCAAGCACATCTCCGCTGTCACCCGCTTCTCCCAGGCCAGTCAGGCAAGCACTGAAGATCACTAGCATAGGCTTTGCGTTAAGACTATAACATCCAGGATACGTACTCTCTCCTTCAGCGAGATATAGGATCTCGGAGGGTAATCTGCATCAAAATGGCCATGGGTAACTATATGGAAAATTCCGGAGTTGCTCAACTTATCTCGAAAATCATCGCGTGACATATCTGTTGCTTGCAATGCCTTTGTCTGGTAAAGATGCGATATCATGACCGGCTTCGACACCAGCCATGCGTAATTCTGGTTCTCCATATGGCTTCCTCGCTTCACGGGCGCTCCCTGGTTTCGCTACTATCGTGCAGAATCGGCTGGCTGAAGAGGCAGCTCCAGGTAGTCTTCGGTAGTGGTTCAAGTTCAGATGAAATAGTGTCATCAGGCTAGGAACTTGCGAGAGTTCTCTGTGGAGGAGGAGATAGTTGTTTTTGTAAGGTAGCGCTCCGAACGGTACTCGCATGAAGTCACCGGAAGGGACGAATATCACACCCTTCTTTCTTTCTAGATAATCGAGAACTGGATCAATGAGCCATGAAGAAAGTGTTTCGCCTAGCTGTCTTGTCTGTAGAGAGAGATTTTGACCTTTAGAGGAGACTATGCTGTCCAAATAGTCTGATACAAGCATTTTCACTAGACCTCCACCAACATTAGCATTCCATTCCATGATACGTGCTTGATTCCATTCATGTCCAATGCGAAGAGAGCAAGGCCATCATCCGAGACACTTGTATATAAGACCAAGTCCCTTCTTGAATGGATGTGAGAAAGGCGTTCAGGTCACGAGATGGTTGTGCATCCGCTTGAATGGAGATTTCGGCTCCGAGTATTGCTTCCGCTATCAAAAGGTCATCAATTTCTGGATTTAGGACATCAAATTCTTGTCTCTCGGCCATGGTTAGCTCCTGCTGCATATGGCTGAGGTGCTCCCAGAGTGCGATGGAATTGACTAGCTTCCCAGTCAGGTACAGAACCAAATTCTTGCAAATGTATTGACAGCTGGACGAGTAAATTGGCAGCCCTTGATGCTTTCGCGATGCTATCAAAGTGGCCTCTATGGGATAACTTTAGACGGATCCGGGCTTCGGTAATCCTACTAAGAGCACTGATAGCATGAGTCCACGCTATACTAGGACCATCTTGATGAGTAAAGATGAGTGCTGCCCACATGAGGCGTTGTCCAGCTGGCGAGCTATGGCTTTCGTCCGAGGTGAAATAGCCGGGAGACAGCTGCTCCAAACGATGCGTCAGCTCTCTTGGACGCTGCCACTGCCTTGCACTAATTGCGCAAGACAAGATCATCTCGAGGGATAGGAGCACTCGTTGCTGTTGGATCATGGATGCAGAAGTCAAACTTTTATGTGGTGGTGCCAAACGAGTAGCGACAAGGGGAACAATATCTTCATTGTTGATTGTTGTGCATATATCATGTGCTTTCTCCGGATTACCGTACCTGACAGCCAACTGGATCATATCTGCCTTCCTCATTAGGTCTTCAGGCTCCAGGCTTAAGAAACTGCTCACTGACGCTTTCGCTAAGGAGGGCTGCAAATTCTGAATGTTAGCTCTTGAATCGCACAAGACCACAACATACTCCAGTCGACGTCGCTGATATTCAACCCATTCCTTGCATGAATTCCTTCCTTCGTATAATACGATGGCATTGAATATTGGCGCATATTTAGGTTGGAAATGCCGAGAGGATACTCTTGGTTCTGAAATCTCAGCAACTTGTAGGTCAATTGCGATGCTAGAGTTGACAACTTCTTTGAGAAAATAAAGATAAGCTGTGTCGCGCAGCTCATTTCTCCTTAATGGCCCGAATCCAACCGTTACAGCTTCCCCAGTGCCAGGATTCAGTTGCAAATGGAGGATCCGAATTGGTGGTTCCTCGTTCTCATGAGAGGATTCACCTTCGCTCAGCATACCCCAGTTAAGAAGAAGTTGTGGTGCCGGAGCTAGAGCCGTCTTGCTCCAGTCGTTTGCGGCATTTACTCCTCCTCCTGAAGCATAGATTGCTGCTAGCTTGAGCAATAATTGTATCCGCAGCTGCAGAAAAGCTGGAATCTGAGCGATGATGTACAGGGCTGTATGGTAGCAATACAAGGGGTGGTCAACGTGACCTTTCAAGATATACTCATCTCCCACCTCCAATGACAAAACCGCGAGACATATAGCGAACGCATGCTTCCCAACAGATTCAGCATAGGGGCATATTTGTGGATTTATAGTAAGAATCATCTGAGGATCAAACACGACCTTCCTATTGCGTTCTGGAAACAGCGTCAAATGTAGGTGCGCAAAATGCTCGTTAATGATATCTCCACATGAACCAACGATCAAACTGGACGAGAGAAGCTGATCTGATGTAGTGATTGGGTCGATTGTCGATGGTAATATCAGGGAGCTTCTAGAAACTAAATTGAGAAGACATACTCTCCGCAATAGAGCCATAGCCTCGCCTCTGGTGCTGTGAGATCTTCTGAAACAAACCAAAGTAGTCTCATAATACAGTAACGCCCCATGAACCGTTGACTCCGAAAGTGCGGCCCTTGATGTGGTTTTGGGCTTCACTGGACAAGCCAGGACCATCCCTCACGCCAGTCCGATGTCCTGCCTCTTGAACCCCGTCGTTGAGCTCGATATTGAGCAAAATGGGGCTTGTTGACGGTGGCGAAACCAATTGGTCGCCATGCAATATGTAATACATGCCCAGTCCGTGTTGGTCGTTGCTATGCTCATAGTGCTCCCTGAGTGCGCCCAGAGCCTCGCACTGTGCCACTGAGCCTTGAACATGGAGCAGGGTATAAGATAGACGCTCTCGACTCGAGCTGGAAGTCAACATCGAAAACCTGCTCAGTTTCGGGTCCTTCGCGCTCGAGATCGCACGCCCCACGGAGAAAGCGCTGGTCGACCCGGGGTTCCGGGAGTGGATTACACCAGAGTTCTCAACCACTACGCCCACTGATTCAGCCGTTTATGCAATGGTCATGATGGGCGCGTTCCAAAAGTACATCCGGTTCGTGGCGTACGGGGAGTGCGGGCTGCCATCAGTCACACTTTTGGGCGAAAAGTCCGACTGGGAGAGCCTGGAGCGCCGGCTCGAGACGATCCCACACCTCGGCGAGCGGCCCAAGACATGGTACGACCTGCTGAAGCCGGTATGCGCGGGGTTCGTGCGCACGTTCGACGAGCCAGACACCAACGCCACGCGCAAGTTCTGGCAAGCGATGGTGAACGCATACAACGACTACGGCACACTGACGTACGAGAATAAATCGTATTATAACGGGTGGATCACGGCCTTCTGCTTCTGGGGTGAGGACTCGAAGTGTCAGTATAACATCCCGGAGCACGGGGAGGGGAAGAACCGCGTGTTATGCATGGACAGCGCGAGGTACGGCCAGATCGAGTCCAACTGTGTCCCGGACGGCTGGATGAGTGTCCCGGCCACGCGCCGGTGCGGGAAGATGGAATGGCAGATGACGCTGGTGGCCGGCTCTGTTGCCATGGAGTTCTCTAGCAGTGGCACCCCGACTGCTTCAGGCGAATTAGGCCTAGATACCCTTCAGCCTCGTCCGGGCTGGTGGGCATTTGACGATATCAAGGATTTGGAACCTAAGGAGGAGCCCCGGGAGCGTGCGTGGGGTGAGAATTATCACTTGCCTCTCGAGTGGCCGCATAAGCTGCAGGTCGATTCTGATGAGGTTCGAAGCTGAGTACGCTTATGGTAATGGGATAGCAGGAGTTTTTCGTGAATTCGCTAGCTCGATTTTGGCTCGTGGAGGGGGTTGGAAGTCCGCCTGCTTTGCAGCTAGGTAGCACCGGCTGGTGGTTCGAGGGTCAACACCCGCATGATAAACAAGTTGAGCAAAGCATGGAGATTGGTACTAGAACGTGGAATTTAACGATTTATCGAGCTTTTCGAGCTTTTTCAGAGTGAAGACAACTTATTCCATTGATATGACTAAAGCCGGTGTGGGTCCAAAATATTGAAAGCCCAACGGCGGAGGCTAGTCAGCAAGACACCAAGGGATTTTGGCTCATCTTCAAACAGTGAGATAATTTCTTTCAATCCGAAAATATAGGAAATACTGAGTCCTTTTAAAACCCGCTAATACAGCACAGGAATCGGAAAAGCATCCATTCAGACGGAATGTCATCTCTCGCTCACTCGTGCACTCTCCTTCTCACCTCCACGGCCACCGGTGCCTGGTGGTAGTAGGACATCAGGGAGCTTGATTCCCACACCACCTTTGGGTCCGGTCTCTTTATCCTTCTTGGGCTGAGGATTATTCCCTCTGCCCCCACCTTCATTATTTTTTTCTTCATTTTCACGCAGCTCAACTTCGAGGCGTTTTAATTTTTCCCCTCGCATGATCTTCGTGATCTCTTCGGCGTCAAGGGTCTCAAATTCAAGAAGAGCATCCTTTAGAGCTTCGAGCTCTTTTCTTCTTTCTTTGACGATCTTGTCGGCACGTTGTCTACCTGCTTCGACAATGTCCCTAACCTCACGTTCGATTTCCTGCTTTGTTTCGCTTGACAGGTTGTTGTAGTCGCTGTGAAGATCGACATTTCCTAGTTTCGCGGAATAGCCGCACTGTGTGACAAGATGATAAGCAGTTCGCGTGGCTGACTGGACATCAGCCTGAATGCCACTGGTGACTTTGTTGGGTCCATAAATCAGCTCTTCGGCTGCCCGACCACCCATTGACACATCGATCTGGGCGAGAAATTGATCGTAACCCATGCTAACTGCATCCATTTCAGGTAAGAAATGTGTAACTCCTAGAGCACGGCCTCTGGGAACAATGGTCATTTTGTATAGTTGGTTGCTGCTTGGAGTGAAGATATTGACCAGTGCATGGCCGGCCTCATGATAAGCAGTCATGACCTTATCCTTCTCTCGAATAATCCGGGACTTGTGCTCAGCGCCCATCATGATTTTGTCCTTGGCCCATTCGAAATTTTGAGCGTTAACCTTCTTGTACTTCAGGCGAGATGCGTGTACGGCTGCCTGGTTCACAAGGTTCTCGAGGTCCGCACCGGACATTCCGCTGGTGGCTCTTGCAAGATTGGTTGCATCAACGTCAGCGGCAACTGGGACATTTCTCATGTGGTGCTTCAAGATCTCGATGCGTCCTCGAACATCGGGGAGTGGAACATTGACATGGCGATCAAATCGACCAGGTCTGGTAAGCGCCTTGTCGAGAGACTCTGGGTAGTTCGTAGCGGCAATGAGGATAACTCCAGTACTAGGGCTGAAACCATCAAGCTCAGTCAACAATTGATTCAGGGTTTGCTTGGCGTATGCGGGATCGCGAGCATTACGCTTTCCGCCAACGGCATCCAATTCGTCGATGAAGATGATGGACGGCGCCTTGTTCCGTGCCTGGGAGAACAAGTCCCGTACGCGTTTGGCACCTACACCAACATACAGCTCATCGAACTCTGAGCCAGACATGTAGAATACAGGGACTCCTGCCTCGCCAGCTACGGCGCGAGCAAGCATAGTCTTTCCAGTACCGGGAGGTCCTACCAATAGGACGCCTTTGGGAAGTTTGCCACCAAGCTGGTTAAATTTCTCCGGGTTGATGAGAAATTCGACCAGCTCCTGTAGTTCTTCCTTGGCTTCATCGCAACCATGGACGTCACTGAATCGAACCGTTTGGTGTTGAGGCTGCACTTCGTTATTTTGTCCAACCCGAGTCCGAAAACTTCCAGTGAATTCAACAACCATAGTGAGAACAACCAAGAGGAAGTAGCCCGCAAGGCCGACCCAAAGGAAGGTCTTGATCCATTTCAGGATAGTTGCACCCCATGATTCTTCAACAACAACATAGAGCGGCGCTTCTTTGGCTCCTGTTCCAGGTTTGGTTCCAGGTGTTACCATTTGGCCCCCGTAGTTCTGTCCGGCTACTGCTTGGCCTACGGCTTGCAACCTTTCAGGGCTCAAGCTGGAAGAGGTAACGGTTGAGCCAGGCATTCCGGGAGCTGGAACAGAGCCGGTCATCTGAAGCGCCTTGAGGTAGGAAGCGTCTGCAGCTGGATTGGAAGCATAGCGGCCTGTTTGGTATCTTTCAATAACAAGCTTTGGCATGTTCGCTCGGAGAAGAGCGGAATAAAATGCTGTTTGCGCAGTGGCACTCGTAGGGTTGTTGTTCGCGGTGCGTTCGGTATGAGCAAGCATGTTCTGATTGGCGCGTTGAGTAGTGCTGGAAAAGGTTCGATGCTGGTCTCTGAGATTAGGTGCACCTTTGCGAGGAGGTCCGAAACCTAAGGTCGTGCCGGTTAAATATTTCCAGATGTTCATGTTCTTCGCGTGTCTCGTTGTCGGAGTTCTGGAGACCGCATTCTGGGCGCTAACTGACAAAGCCCTTTTGAGGGCCATAAGGGCATTTTGACGAGGAAGAATATTTGAGCGAAGGCTGCTGGACATCCAAAGGGGTGATCCTCGGGACACCGAATGCAGCTGACTGGGTTGAAGTTTCGTAACGGGCACGGAAGTCAGGAAATCTGGTAAACTGGATGCGGATGGTCCCTAATCTTGGTCAGAGGTTCGAATATCGTCGATAGATGGTGACATACATGTGCTTGGCTGTATTGACGGCTGCTGGGTTGTAAAATGGTAGCCGACGTATTTCCTTCCGCCCGCGGGTGCGCCAGGCGATGCCGACGCAAAGTCTTGAGTGGGGAGGCGATGATGGAGGGCAGGGTAGTGTACATATCGGGACCTAAAGCAGACAGACTCTGATTAAAGCGAGTCAGTGAATGAACGAGGACAGACTGGTCAAGGGAGGAATGGAGGGAATTACTGGTAGCTGGGTCTGTAAGAAGGCCATATTGGCTGGTAACAGGCGGCAAGGCCGCGAGTGGAAGGATGGAGGAATCAGTCACGCCAAAAAAAGAATGTCGAGTGAACAAATAAAAGTACAAGAGAAGAGAGAGACACAATTGCCTCGCCACGCGGCAAGATGAAGACGATGATAGAGATGATGGGGAGGTTGCAGTGCAGGAAACGAACTGCGGTGGTCCAGATAGGTTTGGCAGAATTGGCGGGATGACGGCGTGAGGGTAGACTGGTAGATGCTTCTAGTTAACAGAGGCCCAGCTTGCCATCTGCCTGTGCTAATTACTTAAGCCACTGGGAGTCGAGGACTCTGCCCACCCGACTTTCGCCTGGGTTTGCCACCCCAACTCAATTTTGCTTCATGGTCACGAGACTTGACTTGGGCTCCCGTCACGTGATACCAAAGCCCATTGAGGGAGCGAGTGAAGTACCACTTCCATTCACGTCTTTCATAACACCAATTAGCACGAGGACGTAATACGTAGTACATTTCCGTGGTGGGTCAATGTATTGGCAATATTGCGTTCTCTCCTTATTCCAATCAAACTAACATAACAGATATTGCGATTACAATGCAAGCCAACTGTACACACCCGACGGTCAGGTCCCAGCGAAGGGTAGTTTTGGCGATGCCAATGGGGAAACAAATGGCGGACTCTGCGCACCAGTCCTAGAAGTGCCAGGGGATAAGAGTGACGATTTTTTCTCACTGTCCACTGCACTCTGAGTGGGTGTTCTTGGTGGAGAGGTCGGCGAGAGCTCACTGGGAGCATCAGTTCCCGCAGGAGTCGGCGCGGTGAATGCTGGGTGATGTTCGTGAATGAATGTGCTCCCCGGGAGTTCCTGTGGTACTGGAGGTTTGCCCGTGACTGCCACAGGTCGCCCTTTGCTCACGTCGTATGCTGGCGGTGAAGCCGCCCCAAAGGTCGGGTGCCAGTTCGACTTCATCCCCACCGATCGAGGTGCCGCGTCCGGGCTGTCCAATTCATGTGTAGTCGGCGCTCGCGACATTTGCAACGTCGGTTCCACGGGAGGAAACGTTGTTGACCTGGCTTCCCTTGCGATCCGTTTTGCCTTGCGCCTCCTTACACACCAAATAATTGCGAGTATCACAGCCACGAAAAGGACTGCATTGATAGTGATCCCAGCAATCGCACCCGGCACCAGCCTCCTCCGCCCGCTTGCGGGGTTTACCACCGTATATAACTGTGAAAACACATGATCTGTAATCAAGGTAAGCCCAGCCACCGTTGGAGTTGACGCAGGTATGAATTTAGTTAACGGGTCAGAATAACAAGGTGTCTGGGAACCAATCGCGGTATAATATATCTGGAATCCACTGGCAAATACAGTTAGCATTCACTTATCGTTCCGTACTTGGGGAGAACAATTCTCACATTGGACAGCAACCTCCTGCTGTGGTGAAATGATCTTGAGGACATCTGGTAAGCACCGCGTTGGAACTGGGATCGAACGGACAACAATCTTGTCTGCCATCTGAGCAGCCGATGATTGGGTACTGGATAGCTATTCCTTGAGCACCGGTCGCAACCGCAAAATAAGGCACATTGCAGCTACCCGTCATCAATGGCCGCCCTGCGAAATCCGCTGTGACTCTTTTCACGGTCTGGGTCGGCGGGAACTCCGACACAACGTCTCCCGTGATTATGGACACGCCGGAGGTCGAGGAAGAAATGGCTGATGTGGGCGTGGTGACTGGAACAGATCCAAAGGAAACTCTTGTAGCCTGTTCGGCACTGGCACTGGCGAGGGCGCTCGAGAGGCCAGCAGGTGAACAGCCTACAAAGTCCGGGGCTGTTTCGTTGACCGCCTCACATTCTTGTTTATTGAATTGAATGGCAACTAGCATTGTTAGCGTCTATGCGCCCTATGCACTGGTTTGTTTGGACTCACTGGCTTGTTCATCGCTTGAACACGCTGTGTAGAGACAGCATGATAGTGCACTTACGTACGAACTTGACGAGCAAAGACATGCAATATCAATCACCGCGCACGAAGTTTGAGCAGCTGTTGAATTACCAAGGCATCCTTGCTGAAAAACGGTCAATTTCCATCGGTCCCCACCATGATCTTTGAGAGTAACGTACCGCACAAGCAGGTATTTCTTGTACCCTGATTGCCTCGGCGAGACGGGCGGCGAGGAGAATGACCAGCAGCTGCATAGTGAGCGCTTTAGTCCTGACACACTTCCACAAGGATTGTGAAGAGCCCAACAGCATTATTTGGAACCGAAAGCCATATTGACACTCTAGAACGTGGGATGGTGTTGGAGGCAACAAGTGATTCCGTTCCCGGCTAGATGTCCAAACAAAAGACACATACCTATGGTAGCTATAGCGACATTAGTGAACAATGAAGCTTGCGTAATCAGGAATGTATTGGCGAATTCCTTTTGATGTGCTTGGCCGTTGACATTGGTGGTATCCCAATGATAAATCGTCTGGTATTACTAGAATGCTTCCAAAACCTACCAACGCAATCGCTTGAACGCTCAATGTAAGCAAAAGGTCGAAGCCATACATTCGTCCTGCTCTCTGGATCCGAAATTCGAGGTATACAAATGGCGTCTTAGCGCACGCGCAAGCTGATATACAATTGACAGCTTGAAATGCCTATTGGCTCGCTCTCCAATCAAACAACTTAGTCTTAGCTGCCGCCCCAGACGTTGGGTTCTTCAATCAAGCTTCCATATCTCCCTGGGCCATCATGGCTTGATGACTCGCCTCTGTCACTACCATCCCCATCATTATCGCTAACGGCATGCTCTGGTGGGGGGTGCTTCGCTGGAATCTGGCTCGGATCAAATCCTTCGCGGATCACTTGTCCTTCCGAAGTAGATTCGTCGATACTGTATGTACGGACGAAATGTTTTTGCTCGGTACGATTCCATGTATCACCACCCTCCTTCCTGGCTCTTACACGTTCCGCCTCTTCCGCCTCGGTGTCTTCGACAACGAGATCTACAAGCTGGCTACGATCCGAGTGCGTAGAATCTGCTGACTGGTCCCGGACTTGGGCAAGTTTCGACTCAATACCTTCTCGTGAAGGCCTCTCAGATGAACCTTCAGAAGGAGACGTGCTTCGAGCCTTCCCCTTCTGGATACTCTGACGAAGGTGGCTTCGGCGTCGGGTTTTGTTGTCACGGGTAGGTTGGAACAGGTTGCGATTCGCCGATGTTGTGAGCAGGCCGGGACTACGATGTAGCCAGTCTTCGCGTCGTGCTTGGTGTGCCGTGATGACAGGATACTATGAAGGCTACGGTTAGCAATCGTGCATTTACAACATCAGATAAAGGATAGCTTACATTCCAATCCCCAAACTCTAAGGCCCTAGCATTAGTATACAGCCTTTCGTCTTCAGGGTCGATAGCTATTTCCCAATCGGGATCTGCTGCTCGATAATCACCGGCTTTCCCCCTGGCTTCTGGGGCTGGACCAGTAGAGGCTGGACTGCCGGAAAGCAGCGGCGTACGACTGTTGGCCAGTTGGGGTTTCTGTATCCAGTACTTCCCTTTTCCACCTCGCTCATATCGCATCCCTGCCATCATTCTTGCGACACGAGCATTTGACTCCTCGTGAGCAATGACATTGTCTCCTGAATCAAAGGTACGATAGTCATATTGTTTGCCCCGGAAAGTCTCCTTAGTGTCCTCAATCAAGTCACGGCATCCAAATGCATCCCTGAGGGCGTACTTAACAGGCATCCGGGCGGCGGAAATTGTAACATCGGCATAGTCGTGCCAGGAAAAGGCATACCAATGCGACATGGCGAAGATGGGCATCTCGAAACAAATGAGGGCATCTTGAATAGCAGCGGCCAAATTGTCGGCGGAATAGCCAGGCACGTTATTTGGAATAGCACCCAAGAATTGTAGAATGGACAGGAAAAATCCCTGCCAGTAGGAAGCAAAGATAATGAGCTTGATGCATAGGAACTTAGGCATGGGACGAAAAGGCTTCAAGTCCTCATGCATGCAAACCCAAAACATAGCCAAGGAGTACAGACTCAAAGTGACACTTGCATTGTATAGGATACCAACCCAGAGATATCCCGAGGTCAAGCCAATGTATCCTTCTTGGTATGTATTCGTGAGCTTAAGGATGATCGTGGCAATGGAGAGAATTGGTTTGAGATAAGCATATTGCAGAATACCTCTTTTGATTGCCAGAAAGGTGTGAGGGTCAGAGATGTCAACTTTGGCCATGTAGAGGTTCAAAGGCCAGGGATGTGAAACTGGAGGTCGGCCGTGCATCATAATGATGAGGGAACGCTCGCCACCGAGAAAGTTGACGAGGAGCTGCAGGAAAGTGTAGATTGTGAATGCTTCATAGATATCGCGCAAGGGATCGAGGTAGAAAGCAGCCTTCAATGAGACAATGGAAGCCCAGGAAGACGCTGAATAGATGGGGACCATGAGCAGGATTCGAATGACATATCGCTGGAGCAGAGGCTTTCTGTAGTTCTTGGATTGAAGCCAAATAGACCTGTTCTGTGTCAGCCTAGGGCGCAGGAAGGTTTCTCAAGAGCAGACTTTTCATACAGAAGGGAGATGAGGGTTGCAACAAGCGACGCAACACCAGTCAGGATGATAGTGACTGCGGTGAGCCTGTTGCCCGTTCCACCAGCGCTTGTGACTGAGGCCATGATCGTAGGAGAGGTATGGCTTGTTGCGTGGCTTTCTACCTGGAGTTGGAAATGAACTCGGAGCTCGAGCAGGACATCATATTGTAAACAAAGAGAGTTTGCTCGTGTGGAAGATGGCACAGAAGTGCTAGCTGTTGCCTGGAGTATGGTATGCGTATGATGAGTCGGAATTTGTACGGAGTATGAGCAAAGAGTGGCAGTTGATAATAAGGTCATGCAAGTATGTTGCATGGGGAGATGGACAGGGTACCCAAACTTAGACCGTGATGGAGATGGAGACGCATTTTGCTCGTGCCATTGATATTTAATTAATATCGCAGTTCGTCACATCCTTTTTGCGGGGAAACCTGGAATCCATAAGTGCAGGTGCACCCAACCATCAACGACGCGATCAGTTCCTCCCTCAAGCAACCAATATCTCTTCACACAATTCGCTCGCTCGAAGCCTCAACTCTGGGGCCACTTCATTCCGGAATGCTCCCTGCAATCGTCTCGCACTTCTGTTCACAAATATGAGGGAGACATCACACGGTTCTGACCCTAATCATCATGGCGGACTTGGGTGACCTTGTTGGCCAGCCCATTACGGGGAGCACAAGGTTTAACTGGTACGTCCTGGCCAACGTCCACGCATATTACTATCATAGTTAACGAGTCTTTAAACGCTACTAGGACCTGGTTCATTGAGTTGGTCACTTGTTCATGCCTCTCTCTCTTCTTTCTCTTCTACTTCAACCGCCTCTTTGCCACTCTGGTGTCGTACAGCTTGAGAGCTTACACCTGGCACAAGTACCGTATATGGATCGACATTCAGTCTCTTCAGCTATCCTTCCTCGCTGGGAGAATATTCTTCAAAGGCGTTCGCTATCACGCTGAGAATGAGACTGTCCTCATCCAGAATGGCTACATCACCTGGAGATACTGGCTTCGGTCCGCTCGCCAGGTCGATCTCTCCCCGGCAGATGACCAGAGTAATGTCAGCCTCAAAGAGAAGGTATCCAACCATGGAGCTACTTCAGAATCCTCAGGGCGTGTCGAGGACGACCAAGAACTGGGGTCTATTGGAAAACCCGACTCCGCCGACGCAAGAGTTGCGATCACTGTTTCGGGCCTAGAATGGTTCGTCTACAACCGCACTCCAGTATATGATGCTTTCTTCAAGGATGAGCGTCTGGGCAAATCTGAAACTGAGGTCACCCATCCAGAGAAGAATGGAATGCTGCCCAAGTCCATCTCGGGGAAACTACGCCATCGCAAGGGCACGGCAAGACCAGACTCCAAGGACACCTTCGCCAGCGACTCCTCCGCCGACAGACTCTCCAATGAGAAGCTTGATCAATCTTTAGGCCCAGATGAGGTGAGAGTGCCAATGTCTCGTATGGAGACATATACCAGTGCCACTTCCCACGAAGCAGAGCCCAAAGCGACTGTATCCACCGCCTACGCATGGATGGTTAGGACCCTACCAATTTCAATCGAGTGTACCAAAGGAGCCATCACTCTGGGCAATGAGAATACGCGTGCTATTATGGTGACCACCTTTACATCTGCTTTCGGTCACATAGACGCCGCTACTGCTGGCCCGCTGGACGTCTTTCGTCAAGTTTTCGATTTCGAGATCGACCACCCCAAAGTTGAAATGAAACCAAATCCTGATTATCGTAGGTCTCAAACTGCTGCCGCCGAAAAATATATATCGGCTGCGGAATCTCTATTGCGCAGGAAAAACCGTTGGTGGAACATCGATTTCGGCATCGGGGACCGTCTCAGAAGCATTGGCCATGGCTTGAAACGCCGTCTTCCAGGCCTTCGTAGCTCACGTGGATCCTTGAGGACTTCGACTTCCCCGGATAGAGAATCCAAAGGTCATTTCGTCTTCGAGGATTTCCAAGAGCAAAACAGGTCATGGCATGGTCTGACCCGCTATTTAGATGAAGATGATAGGGATGATCATGAGAGCTGGTCCCATGTCGATTATGCCAGGTTTTCTCAGATTTTAGATTCACCCGCAGTGCACCTGAATTTTTATTGGGACATTCCGGGCGAAGTCATCGAAGAACAGAGTGGCCAAGAACCCGGCAACAGCAATGACCCAGTGAATGGTTGTGCGCCCCCGGCTTATGGTCTGGATTTGACTGTCAGGGGTGGCTTTGTCAACTATGGACCGTGGGCAGACAGGCTCCGAGTGGAAATCCAGAACGTCTTTTTCCCCAACCCATACAAATTTGTCACTCCCACAGAAGCTCTGAACGTTGGACAATCGAGGCAAAGTACAATCATGACTATCCGAGTCGACCTGGAAGATGAGGTTAGCCTTCGTGTCCCTACCAAGGAACGTTCAAAAGACTGGCAATGGAGAGGGCGAGCCCATACAGTCAGGGACGCAGCTGCTGTCCGCAAACAACGGGAAAAAAGACATTTTCGGTTTCGCAGATCCCAGAAGACCAAAATTGGACCTGATATTCGACCATTTGGCTGGTTGACTGTCTCCGCAGGGAAAGATTCGACAGTACGCTATGATATGGATATGCTTCCCAGAAGTCAAGGCTATCAAAATCAGCTCAGGCTTGACCTCCAAGATACAAAGGCGACATCCAGTGTAAACCACGCCCTCCTCTGGCGGTGCAAATCACAAAAAGTGTCTTGCGATCTCTCAAATTCCCTCGCATGGAATGATCCTCATACCTGGATCTTTGACGTCGAGAACAACGCTATGGAAATGTTTCTCTTGAGAGACCATATGTTCCTCCTTACTGACCTGATCACCGATTTCACCGCCGGGCAGAAGCCAGATTATATGACCTTTGTGCCCTTTCTCTACAAGCTTCATCTGACTTTCCCAGATTTGAAGTTATATCTTAATGCCAATGACTACAATATCATCGACAATCCTTGCGACTTGGAGGAAAACGCATTCTTGGTCTTGGGATTTGAACAGCTTACTGGTAATGTAGATATTCACATGCAGTACTTTGCACCACGCCAAAGCAGTGTCAAATTTCTCGCCGAAGGTCATAATGCTTATTTGGAGCTGGTAACGCCCTTGTGGAGCACTATCAATACTCTTGTCGAAGAGAAAACAATGGCCACATTAAAGCAGCTCGACCTAGATGGCTCTTACAACTACTACACAAATGTTGCCCCAACCCTTACCGACTCCCTGTTCATGACCGTAACGGGGTATGCTCCGCAGTTCTACTTGCATGGCTACTTGATCCGCTATTTTATGAATGTCAAGGAAAATTACTTTGGAGATGATTTACACTTCCGAACATTGGAAGAATACCAGAACATGCTAGCTGATCCTGATAACCATGCTCCTCGCCCCGGATTGAAAAAGGAGAACGACCTAGATGTCATCCTAACCGTACGGGCTGACAGCTCAAGCGTCTTGCTCCCGGCTAACATCTACTCACGGACGGAATGTGTGCGGGTCGATGTACTTGCAGTGGAGGCCGATATGCGATTCACCAACTATTACATGGATTTACAAGTCAATTCAAGCCCACTCGAAGCGTCAATTCAGTCCACACCCTCAAACAATGTGAAGGATGGCACTAGTATCTCGAATTGCCAGCTTTTCATCGAGAGTGCTGGCATCTATGGCCATCGACTCTTCGGAGCCCCACCAACAGAGCCAACCTATGTTTGCAATTGGGACATTGACGTCGGTGAAATCAGTGGCGAGTGCTCGTCCAAATTCATACAAACACTGATTCCCGCGATAATGGCGTTCGTCTTCACTTTTGATGATGATGAAAATGCGCTTCCCGAATTCAACAAATCAGTCATTCACGATGTAACATTCCTGAGGGTCAGCCTTGCAACAGTGCGTCTCTGGCTCGTGACAACTGGAGCCGCATTTCTGCTTGAGCTGTCCGAATCCGACCTTTCCTTTGGGGACTGGGCTGGTTCTAGCTTTGCAAAAACCTTAAGAGCTCATGTTCCGCGGATCTTATTTGCTGTTGTCGACCATACAAGCGCCATTCGCCATCATGATGGTCAATCCGGTCCGGTCAAAACCCATGCGAGCTTTGAAACTTCACTGACTGTGGGCTCGCTCGACAAATCCGAGGATCTTGCGCAGACAAGGGTTCTGCAACAACAGCATGTCCGTTACCACGATCAGCGTACTCACCGTGCAGATTGGTTGCTGAAAGCCCATACTCTCTATCCGGCGAACCACAAGACACCGGACTGGGCTCGCGAAAGGCCCGCAATGCCCGTGCCTGTCTTACCTGGACCAGTGGGCCAGGTACGGAACACTAACCTGCTCGGTGGGATCAGCATGAACCAAAATTCGAGGGATCGACTACGTAAGAGTTCCTTCCTTTCGTCCTCCTCGATCTCACTGCATAAAAGCGGAGCCTCGAAATCTCATGCCTCTGACGGGCGTATGCTACCTCCAAACTTGAAGAGAGGTTATCAACGTGGATCCTCTAAGAGTCCAGTACGACCTCCTTTTATGAACTCAGGCGTTCAGGCAAAGACCACTTCTTCTCACGTCAATTTAAGTGATTTACATCCCCACACCAATCTAGTGACCTTCTCGAGCTCATGGGCCCCACCTCACTTCACACTCCACGACGTACAGCCAGACACCAGAAATATGCCATCAACGCCGAGCCCGGTGGCCCAGGAGTGGAGTAACCTGATTTTGCACACTAGCATGTCAGATATACAGCATGATGAATTCCAACAAACACCTCATACCGGTCTTATTTGCTTGGTCGAAAACGGATTATCTGGGTTCTGCACGCCGGATATGTTCTTGTCCATTGGAGAGCTGATCCGCGAGCTTGGTACGGATCGCCCAGTGGACTTACTCGACCAAGTCCAGATCGATGTCATGAAGCAGGTGATGGAAATGTACAAGCATCAGGATCACGGACAATTGATCGACATCGCAATTCATCTGCCGAGTGCTCATATCAAATTAATCAACAGCATCGATGCGAATGAAAATACTCAAGCCTCTGATGATCAATACGACATTAAACTGTCTGAAACTCAAGTTATGTATCGCTCGCTGCACCGGAAAATCAACGGTCGAGATCAGAAGGGTCAGGGTCAGGAACAGAGCCAAGTTGTTTACGGCTCCATCCAAAGCCTATCCATGAGCGTTCGAGACGATGCTCTTCAATCCGGGAAGGCAGGAGCACAAGCGGAGTTGTCATTGGCCAATACTGGCTTCTGGCTCTCCATGAAGGAGGAAGCGAAGTCAAAGCTCCAACTCAGTAACTTCGATATTGTTCTGTGGTCAGACCGACTTGCTAATATGGCCGGGTTAATACAACGAAGCGCGGTAATGGTAGATTACATTGCCGGCGCCTTTTCTGGACGCGACCAAAGCTCAAAGTCAAAACACTTGATCTACCATCTCACTCAGGCGGGCGCCTCTGTTTCAGATCCCGTCTATTTGACGAGACCATCTTATGTTTTACGGAGTGCTGACAAGCACGCACGCCTTACAGATTCCTGGAAGATCATGACCCGGCTGAGACATATATTCTTCACCCTTCTCAGTGAGAACAACTCACTCTCATCTGGAGGATGCGACTGCAAAGTGCTCGAGCTAGAGGGGCCAGCTCGGCAGGATGTTCTCTCCTCCTTCGAACGGTGGCGCGGTTGGGACTATGCAAGGGATCGAGTGCCGCTTATGAACAAGCTTTTCGAAGATCTAGGGCCTGGATCACCGAACATCATTGAAGGACCTCTTGCTCTTTCGACTGAAATTGTCGTCGGGAAACTGGGAATCATCCTAGATCCGGGTCCGAGACAAAGTGATCTAACAATGCTTGGTCTCGATCTGAATTTAGTTCTTGGCCAAGTGGATGGATCTTGGAATGATCAACGTGTTCAGAGAGTCATTATTCAGGCATACCTCGCAGACATTGCACTACATCTGAACTGGGCCTTAGTCGAGTTGGCACGCCAACTCATAGAACTAGGAAACCCGTTCGCTGCGGCAAAGCCAGCAGCTGCTATCAAAGGAACAGCTTCAAACAATCAGTCAATTACCAAAAAACAATTCACCATCGTCCTGGGCAGCGATGCAGCCTCAATATATCTTACGACACTTAACCTGAGGTTGAAGTGGGGCGCTGAGAATTTCAGAAGTGCAGTCTCTTTTGATCTAGGCGACATTCAACCAGGGGCTGCATCTTTCACGATGGCCGCAAATACAGCCATGGCTAGATTCAAAAGTCACTCACGATCACTGCTAATGTGGGGATTGAGGTCGCCAAAACTATATGGATCAGTCTCGCCGCAAACCTCGTCAACAGAAAAGACGGTTGTGCGGGTGGGTGCCGCAAGCAACAAACTACGGTTTGAGATGAAGGAGAATATAGTCGGGCTGATGAGTGTGGTAGAATCCGTGATCTATGGCGAGCTCCGAACTATTATGAGGTTAAAAGATCAAATGCCACGACAAGACCAAAGCCATGCAGCAGCGCCCATGCGAAACAACTCCCCTCTCGACCTCGATCTCCACGTCGCAATGTTCCTGGATGACTACAGATTGAAGATTTCAATTGTTCCTTCGCTCTCCTACACTATAGCCGGAAATGTCGCTCGGACCTCTGTCTTGCCTCGAAAAGATGGTGGATTAGACATCAATTTTGACATCAAACAGCATGAACACTTATTCGAGGTACCGCGAGGTTCATCCAGGAACCATTTATCGATCCTAAAGATGCCACCAATTAGTGGTCGACTCTCGGTGCGACAAACAGCTAAGTTCGTGGTGGTTCATGCACGCACGACTGTGGAGCAGGTCAACCTTGAGGCTGCTGGGGTGAGAGCCTGTTTTGACGCTTTGAATCAACCTGGTGTAGTGCAACTTGTGCCTGACACCAAAAGATCAGTGCAGCGGATACGATCGTCTTTGGATCAGGTCATAGGTCGTCCAGCCCAGTCTCAGGTGGTACCGCCTGCTAAGCCCACGTTGATGCTACGATATGCTATCCATGGCACTCTTGCCGGTGTGAACATTCACATGAGCGCACCTCCAACTCACAGAGAGAGCAAGTATAAAGCTGAAATGGAATTGCGACTGGAGGGGACCACTCTTTTTATTCATAACGAATCTGAAGACCCAAATTCAATGTACGAGCACCCACAATTCTCTCTCAATTCGAAGGGGGTTGGATTAAGTGTCTATCGTACAACTGAGCACAATAAGGTCAACGTGGGCAAGGTTGTCGTCGGGCTGAAAGCTTCTGGGAAAACTTCAAACGATTCTGGTTCTCGAACAGTCCAAGTGTATCGCGCGAAGAGTGAAGGCATTACAGTTGAACTATACGAGGAGACTGCTTCTGTGGGTGTTGACATCGCGAATTTCATCCAAGACCGTATTCAGTCCATCAAGCTTGCAGACGCCTCCGACAACATCACACGACTAAGGCGGATGACAACCGCTGGCATATCAGACCGCTTGAAGCCCAAGGACCAGACAGATGCCACATTGGTAGCGACGGTCTCACAGGAGTCAACCTCCTCGGCACTGTACGACTTCACCTACGCCCTCGATCTGGAGAAGATCTGTATCCGCTGGAACCTGACGCGCCACTCAATTCTATCTCCGACGCGAGAACCGGAAGACTTGGTTTTCTCAATTCGCAAAGTTGATCTCCAGACCAGACAAGAAGGAACTGCAAGACTATCTATTCTTGACACTCAATTGCAAATCGTACCTCAGTCTCAAGCAGATCATCCCACTCAACGAACAGCTAATTCCGCCCTGCTTCCAGAAGTCGTTTTCGGTGCAGCGTACCTGAGCACCAGACGTGACCGCCGATTCGCCTTCCAAGCGAAGGGGAAAGCCTTAGATCTTCGGCTTACATCAGATTCTGTAATTCCAGCCCATGCTCTACAAAAATCAATCGCCAATGCGAGTGCGGAACTACGAGATGCCAAAAAGCCTACAACAGAGAGCCCACAAACATTGGAAACAGAGTATTCCGATTTTCTAGGTGGGAAACGGCTGGCTTCACTCCTTGTAGACGCGGATTTTGCCGGTGCTGTGGTCCACATCAGCCCACGAGCCGAAGTACAACAAAACACCTCTGTTTTCGGCTTTCTGAAAGGCAAAAAGCGATCACGCGCGGGTCGATACGGACAAGCTGTCCAAGGAGACGATGCAAGTTCGGCGATCTTGAAGTCCCCTGGCGTCGCACTCAAAGTTGAGTACAGCGACAACGGACAAGATGATCCATCCCTAAGTACCGAGGTCAAAGTGGCCGCATCATCAAACACCCTATACCCAACGGTTGTGCCTCTGATCCTCGAAATTTCATCCAGTGTCAAGGAAATTCTAGGTGACCAAGACCCTAGTACCAAACAGCCCCGACCACACGTCCAGCCTACCAGTTATCTTTCCGATGCTACAATCACCAATACCACTCCGAAAGCAATCTTGGGTCGTTGTAAATTGAATGCTGGCCTCTACATCCAGCGTCAGGAATTCAGCCTCAGCTGTCAGCCCATCGCGCGAGTTGCTGCGACAGCAAGGTTCGCAGATATTTTTGTGGCCGTGAACACAGTATCGGCTCCGGACCAGGAGCGTTTCTTTTCGGTTCTGACAACTTTCAATAGGCTTGAAGCCTCGGTGCAACACGTCTACTCGAGGGAATCCACGGCGAGCTTTGAAGTCGACTCAATTGTAATGTCGTTGATGAACAGCAAGCATGTTAGTTCTCGAACTGGCATTTCCGCCATTCTCAACATCAGTCCGATGAACATCGACATCAATGCAAAACAGGTCCAGGACTTTCTCCTATTTCGCGAGATATGGTACCCTGCTGAGCTTCGGCGTCCATCGAAACCCACACCGTCAATTGCGACGACTCAGGATCAACAAGCTTATGCAATGCAGCGGTATCAGGAGATATCCGCTCAAGGGACTCTACCATGGCACGCTATCATATCAATCCAAGAGATCAAATTACAAGTCGATCTCGGTCAGGGATTAGGCAAGTCAGTTTTTACAATCTCGAAACTTTGGGCATCTTCGAAAAAGAACAATGATTCAGAACAAAACCTTTGCATTGGCTTTGACAGAGTCGGCATCGACAGCACAGGCAGGATGAGCGGCTTCGTCGAACTTCAAAACATGAAAGCCAGGACTTCCATCAGGTGGCCGGTTGATTCGGAGGCGCACTGGAGAGCTCCACTCGTGCAAGCCTCGATTGCGTTTGAGCATCTTCGGGTCAAGGCGTCCTTTGACTATCAGCCTTTTGCCGTGGCAGATATCTCTTCCTTCGAGTTCTTGATGTACAATGTCCGGCAAGGACGAAGGAATGCCACCGATCGTTTGGTAGGGATTCTTGACGGTGGCAAAGTACAGATCTTTTGTACAACGGCAACCGCCGGACAAGCCTTGGCTTTAGTGCAGGCTTTCGAAAGGCTCGTCCAGGAGAAGCAGGAGGCCTATCAAACTTCTTTACGTGATTTGGACAAATTTTTGCGAAGGAAGTCAGTCTTCCCCTCGAGCAGCTGGGTCACACCACCTCCACAATTGAAGGAAAAATCAACCAGCAAAGGCGCGTTCTCTCTGCATACAGACGTAGTCGTGACGCTCAAGGCACTAGACGTGGGTGCCTTCCCGACTACGTTCTTTGACAACCAGATCCTAAAGGTCGAGGCGACTGATGTGCAGGCACGATTTGCTGTGGCAACAACTGAGGGCAAAATTCACAGTGGACTCGGGATGAGTCTAGGGCAAGTCAGAGTTGCGTTGTCTAATGTGAACCGAGTCACTACTAAGGCTTTGAGTGAAGTGTCAGTCCCAGAAGTTATTGAGAGAGCAACAACTTCTCGGGGAGGCACGATTGTGAAAGTCCCTCGGCTCGTGTCGTCCATGCAAACATGGCAAGAACCAGAATCGAATGTTATAGAACATATCTTTCGCAGCACTTTCGAGGGCAAAGTGGATGTTGGGTGGAATTTCGCACGAATTAATTTCATCCGCGGGATGTGGCAAACACATTCTCGCGGCCTGGCTCAACGTCTGGGAAAGCCCTTGTCACCCTCAGCGGTCAAGATCACTGCAGAGCCACAAGGTGAAGGGGAGAACGGTGGGCAAGAAAAGATCACTGCAGTGGTTAATGTTCCCCAGTCCCGATTTACATATGTTGCTCTAGTGCCGCCTGTGATTGACACTCCTCAACTCCGAGACATGGGAGAGGCAACCCCGCCGTTGGAATGGATAGGGCTGCATCGAGACAAGTTGCCGGAAGCGACTCACTCCATCGCGATTGTTTCGTTGTTGGAGGTGGCCAGAGAAGTCGAAGACGCATATGCTCGAATTCTTGGGGCCAGTTAAAAGTAATGTCAAATCTAGTCAAGGGTTTTGGGTGCATAGCGATGGCGTATTGAAAACTACCTAGGTGCGTGACCTTTCAAGGTTGTATGTCTTGTGTGGACAGACCATGGCTGCTGGGTAGCTAAGGCATGAACGATTGTGAGCTATATTAGTAATTGTCAGACCTGGTTCCCACATCACCAGTCACAACTCGTCAGTCTAGATGACTATCGTTGAGTCCTAGGGTATATTCCTACTGGTTGTTGTACAAGACTAGTTTCGTATCTAAGTCCCAGTGACTCATTTGCCTAAAGTGAACATTGCCAGCCCAGCATCGCTCGGGCTTGATAGGGCTTTGTGGGATTGCCTGCTCTGCCAGCAGCAACAGCAATAGTGTTCTCGCTAATAGGGCTCTCGTTTCCATGAGGGTTCTGTCATCTGCATGAGCCCTTTCTTACTAGTCCCTTTCACCACGTTATCCTTGATCGATGACCAGCGAGGGTTAGGTAGTAATACTAGTCATACGGGCGCTGCCACTGATTCACACACTTATCTCCGACGCCCAATGCCAATGTTCGGATCCGCACTAACCTAGTTCGTCGAAGAGCGGGGTGGACTTTGCATGAACGGTGGCAAGTCTGACAGCGAACCGGCTTCTTGATATACCCGCATGTGGCGTGAAGCTGCTGAAATTCACAGTCAGACTGAAATATTAACTGCCACTCCAGAATTTCCTTGGCAGCCCCTCTACGCACCACCTGTAGACTAGCATTTTTCATATCTGCTTTCCCACCTTCCGAGTCTCATCACTTCGACTTCGTACGAAGCTGCGAAACTCCATCTCAACTTCTTATCTTGTCCTTGACGGCAAGCGCGGCTTTTTCTAGCAGATTGAGCAAGACCTCGACTCTGCTTCCCTCTGCCCACAGCTCAAGAGAGCACCCTCACCGCCGCTCAAAGGCCTTACTTCCCCCCCTCCAACCGCCACCATGGTCAAGTATGGGACTCTGCGCGCCTGGGTACGAACAGAACCATTGCTAATATGTCTTCAATAGCTTCACCGTCGACGAGATCCGTGCTCTCATGGAGAAGCCGGCCAATATCCGTAACATGTCGGTCATTGCACACGGTTAGTTCCCCTCCAACGTCTGTGGACGACGCCCGATCTAACCATTGACGCAGTTGACCACGGGAAATCCACTTTGACCGATTCGCTTGTCCAACGTGCCGGTATCATCTCAGCTGCGAAAGCTGGTGAAGCGTTTGTGCATCCCTTCCAGAAAACAGGAACATATAATAACTCCGATTCAGACGATTCACAGATACTCGCAAGGATGAACAAGAAAGAGGTATCACCATCAAGTCAACAGCTATCTCTCTGTATGCCCATCTGCCAGATGAGGAAGATCTGAAGGATATTCCCCAGGTGAGATCTCATTCAACCGTGTCCTATGGTCCTCATACTAACCGTACGCAGAAAGTCGAGGGTAACGAGTTCTTGATCAACTTGATCGATTCCCCTGGCCACGTCGATTTCTCCTCTGAAGTCACTGCTGCCCTGCGAGTCACTGACGGTGCTTTGGTCGTCGTCGACACTATCGAAGGTGTCTGTGTCCAGACTGAGACTGTCCTTCGACAAGCTCTTGGAGAGCGTATCAAGCCTGTCGTCATCATCAACAAAGTTGACCGAGCCCTTCTGGAACTGCAAGTCGAAAAGGAAGATCTTTATCAGTCTTTCCTCAGAACTATCGAGTCCGTCAACGTTATTATCTCCACCTACTTCGACAAGGCTCTCGGTGACGTCCAAGTCTGGCCCGAGAAGGGTACCGTTGCCTTCGGTTCCGGTCTCCACGGCTGGGCCTTCACCATCCGCCAATTCGCCATCAGATATGCCAAGAAGTTCGGTGTTGACAAGAACAAGATGATGGAGCGCCTCTGGGGTGACAACTACTTCAACCCGAAGACAAAGAAGTGGACCAAGACCGCCGACTACGAAGGCAAGTCCCTTGAGCGTGCTTTCAACCAGTTCATCCTCGACCCCATCTTCAAGATCTTCGATGCTTTCACCAAAGGCAAAGTGGATGAGCTTGTTAACTTGGCTACCAAACTTGACATCAAGATCACCAATGAAGAGAAGGAACTTCCTGGCAAGGGTCTCCTCAAGGCCGCAATGCGAAAGTTTTTGCCTGCTGCTGATGCTCTTCTGGAGATGATGGTTATTCACTTGCCATCGCCTGTCACCGCTCAAAAATACCGTGCTGAGACCCTGTACGAAGGTCCATCAGACGACGCAGCTTGCATCGCCATCCGAGACTGCGACCCCAAGGCCGATCTTATGCTTTACGTCTCCAAGATGGTGCCTACCTCTGATAAGGGCCGATTCTATGCCTTTGGACGTGTTTTCGCTGGTACCGTGCGTTCTGGTCTGAAGGTCCGTATCCAAGGACCCAACTATATCCCCGGCAAGAAAGACGACCTCTTTGTCAAGTCCATCCAGCGTACCGTTCTCATGATGGGTCGCACCGTTGAGCCCATCGATGATATGCCCGCTGGCAACATCATTGGTCTCGTTGGTATCGATCAATTCTTGCTCAAGTCTGGCACTCTCACCACCTCAGAGACCGCACACAACTTGAAGGTTATGAAGTTCTCTGTCTCTCCTGTCGTGCAGCGTTCAGTTGAAGTGAAGAATGCCAACGATCTTCCAAAGCTCGTCGAAGGTCTCAAGCGATTGTCCAAATCGGATCCTTGTGTCTTGACCATGATCTCCGAGTCCGGTGAACACATTGTTGCCGGTGCTGGTGAGCTGCACTTGGAGATTTGCTTGAAGGACTTGGAAGAAGATCACGCAGGCGTTCCCCTCAAGATCGGTGATCCAGTGGTGCCATACCGTGAGACTGTTGGTGCCAAATCAAGCATGACTGCTCTCTCCAAGTCCCCCAACAAGCACAATCGTCTTTACGTTATTGCCGAGCCCCTTGGTGAGGAGGTTTCAAAGGACATCGAGGCTGGCAAGATCAACCCTCGTGATGATTTCAAAGCCCGTGCTCGTGTTCTTGCCGATGATCACGGTTGGGATGTGACTGATGCTCGAAAGATCTGGGCTTTCGGTCCTGATACCAGCGGTCCTAACTTGCTTGTCGACCAGACCAAGGCTGTCCAGTACCTCAGTGAAATCAAGGATTCTTTCGTCTCTGGTTTCCAGTGGGCTACTCGTGAAGGTCCTATTGCTGAGGAGCCCATGCGATCAATTCGATTCAACGTCATGGATGTCACCCTTCACGCCGACGCTATTCACCGTGGTGGTGGTCAGATCATCCCTACCGCAAGACGTGTCCTGTACGCTGCCACACTTTTGGCCGAGCCTGGTCTCCAGGAGCCTGTCTTCTTGGTTGAAATCCAAGTTCCTGAGCAAGCCATGGGCGGTATCTATGGTGTCCTTACACGCAGAAGAGGTCACGTTTTCTCTGAGGAGCAACGTGTTGGAACTCCTCTTTTCACCGTCAGAGCATATCTCCCTGTAGCCGAATCATTCGGTTTCAACGCAGATCTACGTGCCGCCACCAGCGGTCAAGCCTTCCCACAGATGGTGTTCGATCACTGGCAAATTCTTCCTGGAGGCTCCGTTCTTAACGCCACTACTATGCCTGGCCAGATCGTTGAGAAGACACGTACTAGAAAGGGTCTCAAGCCCCAGCCTCCTGGATATGATAACTACTATGGTTAGTTCTTCTACCAAATCCCCGCAATGAAACATCCAACTAACCTACCAAACAGACAAGTTGTAGACAACTCTGCTTCAGAGCATAATAGAGGAGATACCATGACCTTACGAACAGCATGGACGGGTTTATGGTCCAAGAAGAGCATTGTTTACCGGCACTTAAAAACGACCTTCCAAACGCAATGACACACTTTGAAGCAAGAAGAAATAGCTCTGGAAAAGTCGTACCTCGGGGGTGATGATGATTGCAACGCACACACAAATGACCGGATGAGAAAAAAGGGCTTGGATGGTCATGGTCTAACAGCTCTCCACTTTCAAAACGATCTCCTCGTTCCAGCACAGGATACAATTGTACCTAGGTGTGTTTAGTGTTAGAAGGCGGTGACCTGTCGAGGGTGGTTGGCGTTGTCCTAACCGCTAGTTTTATACCGGACCTCCAAAATGAACACCCTCTGCCATGATTTGTCGATTTTCTGATGTAGGCTCCTCCTGCTTATCTTCTTGAGGCCCCCCTCTCTCACTCAGGCACACTATCGCGTTCCCTTCCCTCCCCTCCTCCTCTTAGTGTAATTACAAACTCAATCGCGAAGATGTGGAGAGGCGCAGGTTTAGGAGAAGAAAGAGTTGAAAGACCATGAAAAGACTTGAGGGAGTTGGTAGGACAACCCCCCCCCCCCCCCCACCCCTATCGGGAATTTGAAGAATGAGCCACATAGAAGTTGTGACACTAACAACAACAAAGAC
>Ga0105239_10000456_pt1 | contig 59689 bp, 49 predicted proteins | sample KBSC44metaG_FD_92761 | JGI IMG/M metagenome (GOLD analysis project Ga0105239, IMG submission 92761) | Corn rhizosphere microbial communities from Kellogg Biological Station, Michigan, USA - KBS C4-4 metaG | ecosystem: Host-associated > Plants > Roots > Rhizosphere > Soil | place: Michigan, USA...
TGAGGTTTTACCGTGGTCAACGTGACCCATGATGGTAACGATGGGGGCGCGATGTTGCCGATCTTCTTCATCATCCTCTTCTATTTCTTCCTCCATCTCCATCTGCTTTTCCATGTCGATAAATTCTACAGTAAAGCCAAATTCACCGGCCACCAGTTCAATTACTTCGGCATCCAAACGCTGGTTGATAGACACCATCAAACCGAGGCTCATACACTTGCTGATTACTTCGGCAAAGCTTACATCCATCAGGTTAGCCAGTTCGCTTACGCTGATGAACTCAGTTACCTGCAGCTTGCTGTCGCCCTGTTCATCGGCGCCCTGTTCGGCCATATTCTGGCGTTTATCACGACGATGTTTGGCTTTAAGGCTTCTGCCGCGACCACCCTGGCCAGATAATTTAGCCTGCGTTTCGCGTATTTTATCCTGAATTTCTTTTTCGTTGATTTCTTTCGGCTCTCTTGACACGTGGCGATTACCACCACCCTGGCGATTTGGTCCGCGGTTACCTCCTCTGAAGTTACCGCCGCCACCGCCCTGGTGACCTCCCTGCCTGTGCTGGCCTTGCCCGCCGCCATGATGGCCGCCACCTTGTTGTCCATGTCCATGACCCTGCTGGCCACCCTGACCACCGCGTTGATCGCCGCCTTCTCTTTTCTTAAAGAGATGTGCAGCTTTTTCCTGCGCTGTCTGTTGCTGCTGGTCTTTCTTCTCTATCGGAATGCGTTTGCGTTTCCGTTTTTCCTCGTTGGGCTTCGGTTTGGTGCTGCGGGCTTCGTCGCCAACCGGTAATTGTATTTTGCCCAGAATTTTCGGTCCCGTAAGTTTATCTGCTTTAATATTTTCAATAACCGGCTGCGAGGCCTCTTCTTTGTCTTCTTCTTTTGGCGCCTCTTTTACAGGTTCCGGTTCTTTTTTCTTTTCTACCACTATAGGTGGTGGCGGAGGAGGCGTTACCGCTTCTTCTTTTGGCTTTTGGGCCTTTTCCTCTACCACAGGAGCAGGTTCTTCTTTCGGTTTTTTGGATTTTTCTTCCTGTACAGGAGGAGCCGGTTGTTCTTCTTTTGGTTTTACCGGTTGTTGTTCCGGTTCCTTTTTCTTAACAACGATCGGCGTTTTCTTTGGCCTGGTTGATGAATCAATGGCCGAAAGATCGATCTTATCCAATACTTTGGGCCCTTCTATTTCAGGAGTTTCAACTTTTGTTACTTCGGGTTGCTTTTCCTCTGCTTTGGGCTGTTCTACCGGTTTTTCTTCAATAACCGGTGGTTCAGGTTCGGCCACTTTTTCAGCAACTACAACAGGAGGAGGCGGAGGTGGAGGAGCAACAGGCACTTCTTCTACCTTCTTTTCTTCTATCTTTTCTTCAACAACAGGAGGAGGCGCCACTACAGGAGCCGGTTCCTGTTTTTTAGCCACTTCTTTCTTACCAGTGGCAGCATCTTCTTCTTTCTTTTTCTTCGCTTCCAGGCTTCCCTTAGGCAGATCTATCTGGTCGCTTTTCAATTTGGCCACTTTATCGCTCTGGAATTCCTGCTGCAAAGAGCGATACATCTCCTCCGTCAGTTTAGACGTAGGTTTCAGATCGTCCTTGCTAAATCCCTTTCCCACCAAAAAGTCTACAAGGGTTTCTTTACCGATGTTGAACTCTTTGGCGGCGGCCATTAATCTTAGTGTTGTTGTTTCTGCCATTCGTTATTGTAAGACAATTTTTTGTTTTGTTTGCTGTTTGGATAAGCAAATTACTTGTAAAAAGTCACTTTGATCATGTCTGTCATCAGGGTTATTTGTTTTAAAGGTCATATTAGCTAATATTTCATATGACTCTTCGCCCTTTTTTTCTTTTGACGCTTTTAATCAAACCGACTTACTCTGCCTATCCCTTTTCAAATTCTTCATTTAATATCCGGCGTACTTCATTGATTGTCTCTCTTTCAAGGTCGGTTCTTCTTTCCAGCTCTTCGGGTGTTAAATCCAACACGCTGCGGGCTGTATCGCAACCGATGCGTTTAAACTCATCAATGACCCAGGTTTCAATTTCATCGCTGAATTCTTCCAGATCGATATCAAATTCCTGGGGTTCGCCTTCTGTATCGCGATAAACGTCGATACTGTAACCTGTTAATTCCTGTGCCAGCTTGATATTCACGCCTTTTTTACCGATTGCCAGTGACACCTGGTCGGGCTTCAGGTACACATTTGCCTGCTTTTTATCATTGTCAAGGTCCTGACTGGTGATTTTGGCAGGTGTTAATGAGCGCTGAATCAGCAGTTGAATATTGTTGGTCCAGTTAATAACATCTATATTTTCATTTTTCAGTTCGCGCACAATGCCATGGATACGGCTACCTTTCATACCTACGCAGGCACCTACGGGATCGATACGGTCGTCGTACGATTCTACAGCTACCTTGGCTCTTTCACCGGGTTCGCGAACTATTTTCTTAATAACAATTAAACCATCAAATATTTCAGGCACCTCAATTTCAAGCAGTTTTGCAAGGAATGAGGGCGAGGTACGGGATAATATAATGACCGGAGAATTGTTCTTTAGTTCTACTTTTTTTACAACAGCGCGGATATTTTCGCCTTTCTTGAAATAATCCTGCGGAATTTGTTCCGATTTCGGCAATATTAGTTCATTCCCTTCTTCATCGAGCAACAGAATTTCTTTTTTCCAAACCTGGTAAACTTCTGCACTGATGATATCACCGATGCGGTCGCCGTACTTTTTAACCAGTACGTTCTTTTTAAGATCGCTGATACGGCTGGCCAGGGTTTGTTTGGCTGCCAGAATGGCCCGGCGGCCGAAATCAAGAATATTTATTTCTTCGTATAATTCTTCACCCACTTCAAAGTCGGGTTCTATTTTTAATGCATCACTGTATGCAATTTCTGCAAGAGGGTCCATCACAGCCCCGTCTTCCACGATGGTACGACGGCGCATGATTTCCAGGTCGCCTTTTTCTGCATTCACAATTACGTCAAAATTCTCGTCACTGCCATATTTTTTACGTAACAGCGTTTTGAATACGTCTTCTACCACTTTCATCATGGTAGGGCGATCGATATTTTCTGCTTCCTTAAAGTCCTGGAAGGCATCTATCAGGTTGATACTTGCCATATGCTACATTTTTTTCTCTCCCGACACGGGTGTCGGGAAAAATCTATTAAAATACTGTTTGAATTTTTGTTGATTTTATTTGATCAAATAGAAAGACGTGTTGTATCACTTCTTTCTTTTTATTTTTTCCTTTTGTTTCTTCAACGGTGATAGCGTCTTCGGTTACATCTATCATTTTGCCGGTAACTTTATTACCTTCTTTCAGGATCACCTCAACCGTGCGGCCAATATTTTTTTTGTATTGCCTGAACAACTTGAGTGGTTCATCCACCCCGGGAGAGGATACTTCCAACGAAAAGTCGCCGTTAGGGAACAGATTTTCTTCTTCGATTTTTTTGTATAAAGCCCGGTTCCAGGAGATACATTTTTCAATAGTTACGCCCTGGTCGCCATCCAAAAAAAGTTTTACGTTATTGGTGGGTTTTATCCTAATCTCAACCAGGAAGTATGCCGGATCATTGGCCAGCATATCCTGTACCATTTTTTCAATTGCCTGTACTGGTGTTTCCATTTCTTATGGGAAATAAAGAAGGGAACGATTGCCGTTCCCTTTCTAATCATCTTTTACCTATGCAAAGGTAAGGTAAATACATAATTAATTCCAAAAAGCCGTTTGTTAATTTTATATGAGCCGTAAAATGAGCGTCCCGGGCGGGTTTCACAGGTTTTAAAGAAAAACATTTACAAGCCGGTTAGAACTTTCATGGGCCCTGCTGTGTTGAATATTAATTATTGAATGTTGAAAACTTAATATTCAATATCCAATTTCAGGGTGGGGAAGATTTATCACAATTTTTCGTTTTAGCCCCCCGGTTTGAAATTTTATCAGGTTCCTTAACAGTTTGTTTAGGGGCTGTAATAGTACCTTTAGCTTTTTAGATATATGATGCTATCGCGCGTTTTATTATGGATTTTGCTGGCCTTTTTCATTTACAAGTTTGTATTTGATTTCCTGGCCCCATTGATAAAAGTAATGCTGAAAATGCGCCGCCAGGTGAAAAACTTTCAGCAACAGCAGCAGGGCCCGTTCCAGCAGCAAACCAATGAATCAACGAATAATGCTGAGTTTAAAAAGAACTCATCTTCCGGTAGCCCCAAAGCGGGAGAATATATTGATTTTGAGGAAGTAAAGGACTCAAAATGATAAATATCGAATGTTCAATATCGAATATTGAAGTATTCTTCCCTTTATTATTCAAAATTGGACATTGGAAGTTCAAAATTTTGCTATAATCCCAAATCGAGCACCGTTTTACCATCAGTCAAATGAATACCCTGTAGCCCTGCCTGCCGGGCGCCTTCTACATTTACCAGCGCATCATCTATAAATAAAGTGGTAGCCGCATCGAGGTTTTTATCCTGAATTACATACTGAAAAGCAGCTACATCGGGCTTACGCTGATTGATAATGTGTGAATACCAGGCCTTTTCAAAATGATCGTCGAGGTGCTGCCCATGCACTATGTGATAGTCTTTTTGAAAATATTCCAGATGAATGGCATTGGTATTACTGAACAAAAACAACCGGTATTTATCTTTTAACCGGTTTAAAAACTGCACCCGTTCCAAAGGAAAGTCGAGCAGCATCTTATTCCATGCATCAATGATTTGTTGGGAGGTAGTGCCGGGGTGCGCCAGTTTACGGGCAGATTCTACAAATTCCTCATCGGTAATAGCCCCGATTTCATATTGTTTGAAAAAAGAAGCCGCATGACCTATGCGAAACAGCTCATCTATCTGATTAACACCCAGTTCAATAAAAGCATCGCGGGTAAGCTGAACATCCAGATTTAATAGAACTCCGCCCAGATCGAATATAACATTTTGCACAGGTGGCATGGTTGGATCGTTTTGAGGCGCAAGTTAAGCGTCAATGGTGAATTGATAACTTGCAATCATTCGAGTTTGGGAAATATTGGTTGAAATTAGAATATGACGATATACGGCTTTCATACGGATTTCATACCTCAGGCATACCTGAACCATACCGGAGGTATGCCGGAGGTATACTGTAGCCATACTGTTTTCATACATAAACCATACATAACTCATACATAAACCATACATCCCGTTTTTTTTGGGGGCTTTTCTATTCCAGCTTCCTGACCTTCCTGACTTCTACTGCAACTTAAAATCCGCCTCTTTTACATCCCGGCTGTTGGTACCAATAAACAACTTAAAATCACCGGGTTCGGCCACATACTTCAGTTCACTGTTGTAAAACTTCAGATCATTTACCGTGATGGTAAAACTAACCTCTTTCGATTCGCCGGCTTTGAGCCAGATCTTCTGAAAACCTTTTAATTCCTTTACCGGCCGGGTTACCGAACCAACCATATCGCGAATGTAAAGTTGTACGGTTTCCTCGCCATCGTAGTTTCCTGAATTAGTAACGGTTACTGATGCAGTGAGTACCAGCCCGGTTTTTAAAACGGGCGTACTCAGTTTTATATGACTGTACGTGAAGGTGCTGTAACTAAGTCCGTATCCAAAAGGATACAGCGGATCGTTGGATTCATCGAGATAATCAGACTTAAACTTAGGGCTATTACCCGGCTCGAATGGCCTGCCGGTATTTTTATGATTATAGTAAATAGGAATCTGCCCTACGCTGCGCGGAAAATCAGTAGTGAGTTTACCTGATGGATTATAATTGCCAAACAGTACATCGGCAATGGCATTGCCTGCTTCGGTGCCTGCAAACCAGGCATCCAGCATGGAGCCTGCTTCTTCATCAAGCCAGGGAATAGTGAGCGGTCTTCCGTTCATTAAAACTACTACCAGCGGCTTGCCTGTTTTAACGAGGGCGTGTATGAGTTTCTTTTGCCCTTCGGGCAGATCGAGATTGGTTCGGCTTGCAGATTCGCCGGTCATTTCTGCCGCTTCACCAACTACTGCCACAACCACATCGGCTTTGGAAGCGGCGTCCACCGCTTCCTGAATTAAAGTATCGGGCGTGCGGGGATCAATTTCTGTAGGCGGACCAAAGGGACTAATGCGTTTGGCGAAAGAAGTATCATCGGTAATGTTGGCGCCTTTGGCATATAACACCTGTACACTGTTACCTGCCACATTCTGAATACCCTGTTTTATGGTAATGCTTTTTGTTTTATCGCCTGATACTGCCCATGTACCCAGCATTTCTGAATGGTTATCAGCCAGCGGTCCTACGAGCGCGATAGTACCCGATTTTTTCAGCGGCAATATCTGATGCACATTTTTTAACAGCACCATGGCGTGGGTAGCTATTTCGCGGGCGGCTTTCCGGTTATCATCAGTTAGTATGTCTTTAGCGGGTCTTGAATCATTGATGTAACGATAGGGGTCCTGAAACAGTCCGAGCTTATACTTTGCTTCCAGAATTCTACGGCAGGCATCATCAATCTCCTTTTGAGTAACTTTTCCTTCTTTGAGTGATTTTTGCAGCGTAGTTAAAAAGCCTTCGCCTACCATATCCATGTCCAGACCGGCTTTCAGGGCAAGGGCCGATACGGTTTGCAGATCACCCATGCCATGCGCAATCATTTCATTAACTGCTGTATAGTCAGACACGACGAATCCTTTAAAACCCCACTGATGACGCAACAGATCGGTAAGCAACCACCGGTTGCCTGTTGCCGGTATACCATCAACTTCATTGAACGAGCTCATAACACTGCCCGCGCCGGCATCGATGGCCGCTTTGTATGGCGGCAGGTATTCGTTATACATTCTGATGCGGCTCATGTCGGTGGTATTATAATCTCTGCCTGATTCGGCTGCGCCATACAAAGCAAAGTGCTTTACGCAGGCCATTACGGTATTGTCTTTTGATAAATCGTTGCCCTGATATCCTTTTACCATAGCGCGGGCAATTTTTGAACCCAGATAAGGGTCTTCACCGGCGCCTTCAGCAATACGGCCCCAGCGCGGATCGCGGGCTATATCTACCATGGGGGAAAAAACCCAGTTAAGTCCGTCGGCTGTTGCTTCAGTGGCGGCAATGCGGGCACTGCGTTCAATAAGGGCGGTATCCCATGAGCAGGACAAAGCAAGAGGAATAGGAAAAATAGTTTTATGGCCATGTATCACATCCAAACCAAAGATCAGAGGTATATGCAAACGGCTTTCTTTCACGGCGAGGTCCTGCGCCTGGCGCACCTTATCCGGACCAAAAATACCGAACAGGCCGCCTACGCGGCCTTTGCGAATATTATCTTCAACACCTTTACTTACAACCGAACCGGTAGGTACACCCCAACCAGGGGTTACAAGATTTAACTGTCCGATCTTTTCTTCAAGAGTCATCTTGCTCATCAGGCTGGTAACATAGGCGTTCATTTTTGCATCGGGCGATGTTTGCGCTGCCAGATGCCATGCGAAGAGTATAGCAACAATCATTAAAAAACTTCTTCTCATATTACATTGTTTATTAAGCTAAGAGCATAAAGAGTAGAAAGAGAAAAAGAGGTTTAGCGCTGCTGCAATATTTACATTTAATCAACTTCAATCACTTTAGTTTTTGCTGAGACCCCATTTTCATTGATGGCTTCAATGGAAAAATAGTACGTCTTTTTGCTGTCCATGGTTTTGCAATAATATTCATTACTGTTATAAACCATTATGCAATTGTACAACTTATCAGGAGCTATGCCCATATAAATATTATAAGCATAGGCATTCTCCACCGGCGACCATTTTAACCAGGCGCTGCGTTTATCCTTTTCTGTTCTTAAAACAAAAAACTGTTTTACAGTATCGGGTTTACTGCCATTACCGTTGCCAAATACACGAAGACCGCTGATGGCAAATTTGCCACCAGACATATGAATGTTTTCGAGCCTGATATAGCGGGTTTGCACAGGTTGATCGATCTCAACATAGTCATGCGGCACATCGGTTTTGTTATTGCTTTTATCTACGAGCAGCTTCCATTTTTTCCCGTCGGTTGAATGCCAGATCTTATACTGGTGATAAATGCCCTTTTGCTTTCCCAGAAAATCAACATCCTGGTCAGCATAATTGATCTGAATAGCGCGTACCATGCAGATATTGCCCAAATCGCTTTGGATCCATTCGCCTTTATTGCCGGTAGCGGCGCTCCACCAGGTTTTTATATTTTCATCAACCGCATAATTTGGATAGTAAGCGCCAAGGGTAGAAGAAACAGCAACAGGTTTGGAGTAGTTGAGAAGCATCCAGCCGGTGAAAGCGCCGGCCTCTCTACGGCCCTCTGTGGAGGTTGAGTCGCCTGGCAAATAATGCGGGTAATCTCCAAAGGCCGCATCCATATACAATACATCATCTTTATCAAAACCGGCGGGCCATAAACCGAGGCGGCGCTCAAAGTTGTTTTTTACCGATATAGCAATGGTTGATATATGCCACCAGTTGCCTTCTTTATCTTTAAATGTAGCGCCATGGCCGGCACCGCGGGTAAAACCGCCGGGCTTGTAACTAAATGGCATCGACTGCGGGGTAAAGGGACCAAGCGGATGATCTCCCACGATCACACCATCTGCATAACCACTGAACTCGGTACCGGGAGCGCCATACTGCAGATAATATTTACCGTTATGTTTGGTCATCCATGATCCTTCGATAAAGGGATCGAGAAAAGTATTGTCGTAATATTCGCCAAACCGCTGCCATCCATAGCGCCACGGTTCAAGGAAATACATTTCTTTTCTGGTACCTATCGGCTTGAAAGTTGTGCGGTTAATTTCTATTCCATATATAGGATAGCGATTGCTGCTGCCATTGTACATGTACAGTTTGCCATCGTCATCAACAAAAAAGTCAGGATCCCAGCCGCCGATCTCAAATGAGTCGATGGCTTCTTTCCATTCATTGGCTTTGGGATTGGTACTCATCCATATGGGAAAATTTGTTGAGTAGGTTGAACCGAATACCAGCAGGGTATCGCCCTGCACCCAAACGGCGGGCGCGCATAAATCGTCGTACACCTTATGATATGGTTTCAAAAACGAACGTGAAATAAAATTCCAGTGGCTCAAATCGGTGCTCCACCAGTAGCCCCACTGGTTGGTGCTGAATAAATAATAATCGCCCTTATACAAAACAATTACGGGATCGGCTGTAGCTCTGTGCCTGCCCCATTCGGTAAAGTTAGGTATGGGCGTATACCCATAATCGATGTTGAGCGGGTTACAATAAGTAGTAAGGGTGAATCTCTTTCCAGAAAGAGACTCACCCTTTTCATTCAGCGCATGATCTTTTTCACTTTCGCTTTGAGGGAATACCTGCGGAAACATCGTTGATACTAAAAGGATAGTACAAATAAAGTGTTTTAGCATTTATTTTAAATAAGGACTTGTAAAGCCCAGTGTTTTTAATCCCTCTTTTATTTCGGGGCAGCTCATGAATAAATTCCATAGCAGACCACTACGGTAATTTTCCATCATAACTACAATCGGCCCCTGGTCAATGGCCAAATACTTCTGGGGATACCAGCCGACTGACTGACTGAACGCATCGTAAAATCCATAGGGTCCCCATAGCTTATCTTTCATATCGTTATACCAGTGACGCATAGCTTCCATTGACTGTTTTGGCGTATAGGGAAAAGACGACAATGCGGCGGTTGGCGCTATCACTCCCAGATCGGTTTCTTTACCAGGTGCATGCGCCGCATAGCCGTTGACAGAATAGCTGGCTGTAAGGCCCCAGTTATCGGGACCATAACCTTTGTAATACTTCGGATTTTTAACGCACCATATATAATTGATCATCGCCTGGTTTTTGTTTTCGAGCCAGTAATCGGCATATCTGTCTTTTAACCCATGCGGGTCGAGGCCCAGATACGAGTAATGTGTCCAGAACAGAGGCCCTCCGTAAGGTGAATCATCATGATACATCTGCAGATAATAATCATAAACCGGGCACCGCGAAACGATTTTGCCGTTTTCTGCCCAGCCTTCGTTATATACTGCAGGAGGCACACCATGTGTGGGGGAAGAAGCTGCCAGTATGTACATGATTAAACATTCGTTGTACCCATGCACCGGAAAATTCATATCCCATTTATATTTTGGGCTCCAGTGCCAGTAAAGAACATTTTGTCCGTGCGTGTACCAGTCGAACTCCACATCTCTCCATAAAGTATCAATACGGGCTGCCAGTGCTTTTTCAGTTGAATCGCCTTTGTAAAAGAACTGCCGGGCACATAATAGCCCCTGTATCATGAAGGAAGTTTCTACCAGATCGCCGCCATCGTCTTTCCGGCTAAAGGGTTTTACTTTACCGGTTTTGCCATATAGCCAATGTGGCCAGGCGCCATGAAAGCGATCGGCATTTTGCAGAAAGTGCACGATTTTCTCGAGTCTTTCCCGTCCCTGATCGCGGGTAATAAACCCACGATGTATGCCAACCAGTATTGCCATTACACCAAAACCTCCGCCGCCGCTGGTTACTACATCTTTGTCGTTTTGCGGGTAAACGTTATCCATATTTATACGTTCACGTGCCATGCCGCTTTTTGGCTCTGCACCTTCCCAGAAATACTGAAAAGTTTGCTGCTGCACATTAGTAAAAAGCTCTTCGTCGTCATTATTGGCAAACCTGGCTTCGGCATTGATCGTTTTCTGAGGATAGGTACACCGTATAAGCAAAGAGAAAAGAGCAATCGTTATAACAGTGTGTTTAGAAAGTATCATTACAGTTATTCATTTGGTTGCTATGCCTGATATATTTTATATGGGCTTGTGGGTTAATTACTCAATATGAGGATGCATAAAAAAATCAGGCCATCAACCAGCTAAAAGTTCGGATTCAGATCTTTCTGCGCCTGTGGAATGGGCAAATATTCTTTGCCTACAGCAAAACCAAATGGCGCCAATACGGTAGCCGCCTGGCCTGTTCGAATGAGGTCATTGTAGCGTTCGCCCCACCATTCGCAGGCAAATTCAGCATGGCGTTCGTCTAATATATTTTGCAACGAAGCTCCTGTAACAGGATTTAGTTTGGCTCTTTGCCTTACCAGGTTTAAGGGAGCGTCGCCATTCTGGCCTTTGCGAACCTTTGCTTCGGCATTCAGTAACAATACATCAGCATAGCGCAGTACCCGCACGTTATTGTTGGAACCATAGTCGGTTCTTCCCGACGTCATTTGATTGGCAGGGAGGTAGGCTTTGCCCATGAACCGGGTTTGCCCGTTTAAATTACCGTAAACTTTATCGCCACTGGGTGTTACAACAAAAGTATTTTCAGTTGCCCCCGCAAAAAGCACACTTGTTTTTAAACGGACTGAATCATTTCTACCGTTGAAGAAATCCACAATGTTTTGTGTGGGCGACAAAAAGCCCCATCCCGATACCGGGCTTCCCTTCTGATCGCCACTGGGTCCCTGAAAGGTGAAGAAAACACCCGGTAATATGGAGGTACCGGTACTGGTTCCAAAATCGGTGAACTGTAACTCAAACAAGGCTTCATTTGACATCTTTCCCGGGATCTTCCATAATTGATAAAAATCAGAATACAGGGAGAATTTCCCGCTGTTAATGATCGCATTGGTAGCCGATAATACAGTATCCCAATAGGCACTTCCGTTGTCGTTATCTGCAATATCCGAAGCAGCTTTGGCTTTTAGTAAAAGGGCTGTGTATTTGGTTACTGCACCTACGTGGGTAGCCTGGTTAGGTCGTGCATCTTCAAGATAATTGGCAGAAGTATCCATTTCACTGATGATCCATTTTCTTACATCTACCATCGAACTTTTGCCAACGGTGGTAAGGTTGGTATTACTGGTAACAATAGGCACATCGCCATATATTCTTGAAATCAGCATATGCGCCCAGGCACGGATTACCCTGATCTCTGACCTGTACTGATTATACAAAGCCATGTTTTTAGCATCTCCTGACGGTATATTGGCGGCATAGCGATCGAGGTCGTTGAGGGCCTCATTGCAAAACAGCACCAGCCCGTAGTGGTCGTTCCAATAATTGTTTGAGCCCCAAAAAGAAATCACACCCGGGTTACTGGTTTGAAAATTTTTGATATCAGTTAATGTACTCTGATCACCTGGAGAAGAACCTTTTGCAACATCATCGCCCCGCACGGAGCGAATAGCGGCATCAACCCAGTGTACCAAACCGGGGTTATCGCTTGAGGCCACTCTATAAACACCCGAAACAGGCGAATACATAGAGCTTATACTGGTGTAATCTATAAGTGTGCCCCTGGGCTGATCTTCCAGATTTCGATCTAACTGCTTGTTACAGGCTATTGCTTCAAACAGCAGTAAAAGAAGCATAATATTTTTAAAAGTTTTCATAACCTGAATAATTAAGATTAATAAGTGATTCTAACACCGATCGTATACACAGCAGTGGTAGGATATACATTCTGATCATATCCTAAATTTGCAACAGTAGTGGCTGGTGTATTAACAGGGCCCGCAGCGCGATCTTTAGGAAGTTGCGGAGATGCAGCCACTTCGGGCGTTACGCCGGTGTATCTTGTCCATATAGCCGGTCGGTCGGCGGTTGCGTATATACGAAACGAAGCACCACCTGTTCCTCCTATTCTGAAGTTGTACCCAAGCTGAATGTTCTGCAGGCGCAGATAAGCGCCATTTTCTACATAAAAAGAATTGGCGGTGTTATTCCATGATTGAGTAGTAGCAAAGGCAGATGGATAGGTATTGGTAGAACCCTGACCAGTCCACATGCCGGTTATGAATTTTTCATCACCATTCATATCGGGAAACTTCTGCCGTAATCCCCTGTTAGCATTCAGAATTGAATTGCCGCCTACACCCTGGAAGAAAATTGAAAAGTCGAAATTTTTATAATCCAGCCCCATATTGAAGCCATAGTAAATCGTTGGCAGATAGTTTCCCAACTTAACCCTGTCTTCCTGACCAAGCATTTTATCGCCATTCTGATCTTTATATTTAAAGAATCCCGGCTTTACATTATTTCCTGCTGTCATCGGATCAGCATCTACTTCGGCCTGGGTTTGATAAATACCTGTTACCTGATATCCATAGTAGAAATTAAAAGGATCGCCCACCTGAGACAGTGTTGGAAACTCAGCAATACCTCCGGGCAGATTTTTCAACCCCTGCAGGTCAACTACTTCATTTTTTAAAGTACTGAAGTTGCCTCCGATATTATATCCGAAGTCGCCAATTTTGTCGTTCCAGTTGAGTGTTACTTCTACGCCCGTATTATTCACCTTACCCCAGTTGCCATATTGTGTTACGTTTGTGAAGGGGATATTTCTTTCAAAAGCCAGTTTCGAAGTTTGGCGATGGTAATAGTCTACCGATCCTTTCAGTCGCTTGTTCATCAGCGAGAAATCTACACCTCCATCCCACTCTGTTACTACTTCCCAGTCAACGGTGCCAAAGATGGGATCTATGCGATAGCCTGTTTGTGGTACTCCATTGGATGTGCCGGTACTTCCAAATACGCCGGAATAGTCGTTACCCGTATGTACTACGGCATAACCGGTGCTGGGATTCACATTGTTGTTACCCAACTTACCCCACGATCCCCGTAGTTTCACGAGATCAAACAACTTCTGACCTTTCATAAAATCTTCATCCGAGATCACCCAGCCCACGCCCACTGAAGGGAAGTAACCCCATTTTTCCTGATATTTCGAAGTACCGTCGGCACGGAAGGTTGCTGTTAACAGGTATTTGCCGGCATAATCATAACTCAGCCTGCCAAACCATGATGCTGAATAGTTTCTGAAACCTGTTTCGTTATAGCCGGTGGGGCGGCGATTACCCTGATCGGCATACCAGGTTTCCTGCTGATTGGGAACGCTATCGGTGATCATTTGGCTGGAGCGGAACCTTTCTTCACGAACCGACTGACCTGCCAGTATGGTCCAGTGATGACTGCCTTTCGAATCTTTATAGGTTAACAGGTTATCGAGTATATAATTTTCAGTTCTGTCTTCGGTTGTAGTTAAAACAGATACCCTGTTGCGTTGAATATTGTCAACATAATATTCCGGCAGATAATTCTGATTGAGGTTAGAACCATATTGCTGGCTCAACTGGCTGCGGAAAGAAAGCTTATTCTTAAAGATATCCGCTTCGGCATATACCACAGGCAAGATCTGAAAGCCTTTGGTTCTGTCGTACCAGTAATCCGCCACAGCAACCGGGTTATTAAAAACACCATTGGCAAAACCCAGGGTGCCTGAAGATGTATATTTTTTAGGATAGGCCAGCGCATTGGTGGTGTCGTATACCGGATATAAAGGAGAAGCTGCATAAGCCTGCGCAAAAGCGCCTGTATTTGGATTTCTTTGAATGGAATTGCTTACGATTGAGGTGATCCCCAGCTTTAACCAGTCGTACGGTTTGGCTTCCATCTGAAACCGTATATTATATCGTTGGTAATTGTTGTCGAATTTCATGATGCCATCCTGGTAGAGGTAATTCAACCCGAGGGTATAATTCACTTTATTACTTCCGCCCGATAGATTGATGCTGTGGTTATGCATGATGGCGGAAGTTTTCAGCAATTCGCTGTACCAGTCGGTATTGGTAGAAGGATTTAATCCGCTGCCACCAAATCTGGATACCGAAGAAGTAACACGGCTTGAATCGGTAGCAGTTAGCTTACCCAGTTCCATAGCAGCATACTGGGCACCATTAGCCAGTTTAAATTTTCCGGTTGGGTATTGAACTCCTACGTAACCATTGTAAGTAACCTGTGTTTTTTGATTATATCTTCCTTTTTTAGTGGTGATGATCACTACACCATTGGCAGCACGAACGCCATAGATGGCGGCGGCAGAAGCATCTTTCAGGATCGACATTTCGCCAATGTCGTTCGGATTTAGAAAGTCAATATTATCTACAAACATGCCATCTACCACATATAAAGGCGATGTATTGTTAAATGATCCTACACCTCTGATGCGTACAGTGGGTGTGGCCCCCGGTGCGCCACTGGTAACTACCTGAACGCCGGGTGCTTCGCCCTGTAATGCCTGCATAGGGCTGGCGGTCATGCGCTTGTTCAGATCTTCAGGATTCACTACGCCTATAGATCCTGTTAAATCGCGGCGTTGGGCAGCGCCGTATCCGATCACTACTACCTGCTGCAGCGATGAAGCATCGGCTGTTTTTAAACTAACATTAATCGTAGTTTGACCGTTTACGGGTATTTGCTGTGTTTCGAAACCCAGCGATGAAATAACCAGCACGGCACTATCGGGTACCGTCAGGGCAAAGCTACCTTGTGCATCGGTAGTAGTTCCGATAGAAGTATTTTTTACTTGTATCGAAGCGCCGGCGATGGCTTCACCGGTTGAGCTGGTAACTTTACCGGATACCCTGATATCCTGATAGGCCGCAGCAGTACCTGTTTTTAATATCACCAGGTTGTTGGCCATTAACTGATATGAGAGGCCGGTTTTGGAAAGGATGCGATTGAGAATATCTGTTACCTCGGCATTGTTTGCAGCGAGGGTAATGGGGGGCGCATTAACAACCAGATTTTCGTTATACAGAAATCTAAAATTGCTTTTTCTTTCAATGACCGATAATGCCTTTTTTAACTGGGTCGATTGAAAATCTACACTGATTCTGGTTTGAGAAAAGCCCCCGGCAGAAACATGAAGGCAGCTAAGCAGTATAATGGCAAATGATAGCATCATAACCCGGGTAAACTTTAGTAAAAGCGGGTCCCTGCCGAAACTCAGCAGAATTCCGTTTTTTTTCATACTTTGTTAATTGGAAGGTTAAATAATAGGTATTTCCTGTGTGTCAACAGGAAAGTCGTATTTCAGCCTGTATTTAACTGGCGGAGCTTCACTGCAATGAGGTTCCGCTTTTTTTATGAAACTATGAGCTGTTGTTTTTAATCATTTCGCAGTTTGTTTTTAATTTAAAAATCATCGTGTGATCGTTATTTTATTGCCTGTTATAGCGTAATGAAAAGGAGATGCTATGCTTAGCGCGGTCAGCGCCTGTTCGATCGTTTCGTTTTCAAACACACCGCTAAATCGTAATTTTTCTGTTTGTTCATCGTTGAACTGAAACTGTACATTATACCAACGTTCCATTTTGGCGGCTACATCAGTAAAAGATTCATTGTCGAAAACCAGTTTGTTTTGCACCCAGGCCGTTTCTACCAGAATACTGTCTGAAGTTGTATAGGATAGTTTACTAACTGAAACAAAGGGTTGATTTGTTATGGTGGTTGGTTTACTGGGCAGTGTGGAACGGGGCATTTCTTCATCATTCATTACTACCAGTTTTTCATTTGGCCTGAGAATGATTTTTTCATCGGGACGGCTGTGAATAAGCACTTCTACCTTACCCCTGAGCAAACTTGTTTCGGTTTGACGGTCGCCGGGGTATGATTTTACATTAAAAGCTGTGCCCACTACATGCACATCAATTTGGGGAGTATGAATAATGAAGGGAACAGCCTGCCCATGTGCAGATGAATTGATGTGCACTACATCAAAAAAAGCTTCTCCTGTTAATTCAACCTCACGAATAGTATTTCCGAAATCTTTATTATAGGTGAGTTTGCTGCCTGCGTTGAGCCATACTTTTGAACCATCAGGCAGGGTGATTTTTGTTTTGGAACCATTGCGGGTGGTTATTTCATTTTTTTCTCCTGTATGGTGGGCGGCAAAAGGGCGGGCAGGTGATGACGGTTTTAGTTTTGAATTATACAGGAATATTTCAGCTACTATCAGTAACAGGGCAGCCGCAATACCCATTAGTAAAAATGCCTTGCGCCGGCGCAGTTTTGGAAGTCTGTTCGTGACTTGATCTGCCGGAGGGAGAAAATCAGCGTCCATTTCAATGGGTTCAGGTTCTTCTTCCCAGTGAGCACCGGCTTCTTTCAACCGGTTCAGATGCCGGTTAAAGGCATCTTCCGTATTGTGTTGTTCGGGTGAAGACAAGCTCCACAGATCAGTAATATTTTGAAGGGCATAATGCATATCGGGATCGCTACGCAACAGTCCTTCCAATTCCTGTAATTCTTCGGCACTGGCTTCGCCAGCCAGTTTTTTCCCTATCAGCAGCCAGGTTCTATCCCTATTCATGTATATATAATATGGTATATACAAACAAGGACACACTTATTAAGTGGATACCCCCAAAGGATGTAAAGATTTTTTTAGCTACGCGAAAGCCTTTAATAATCAGGACGACAAGGTGGTACTAATATCAAAATGGATAGCGGACCCTATTTTACGCAGGGCAGTAGTCATTTGATTTTCAACTGTTTTTAGTGATAGATTAAGTAGTTCAGCCACTTCCCGGTATTTTAATCCGTCTTCTTTCACCAGTTTAAAAATAAGCCGGCAGCGGGGAGGCAGATCATTGATGGCCTTTTGAACCCGGTTCATCATTTCGGCGGTAAGCATCAACTTTTCGGGATTGAACCAGATGCTTTCCAGTTGAACCTGGTATTGTTCGGGTTGCAGAAAGATCTTCTTTTGAGATCGCAGGTAATTAAGCGCTCCGTTTTTGGTACTTATGAACAGATATAATTTCAGGTTATATATTCTTACAAGGCCCGATCTTTTTTTCCACACCTTTATGAATACGTCGGAAACCACTTCTTCAGCAATTTCGGGTGAGCGAACATAGGAGCAGGCGAATTGCAGCAACGATTTATAAAAAAGGGCAAACAATTCTTTGTAGGCCGATTGATCATCGTACAGTGCAATACGTTGTTGCAGTTCTTGTATTTGAGGGCTGGCAAGCATATAAATAATGAAAAACTGCTAATCGTTCAGCAAAATAAGACCAATTTGGTTACCGGAATGCTGCCGCAAAAAATTAAATAAGATTTCTTCGGGGTACTGGATGAATTTCTCTAATTTTGCTGCTCTTTCAAACTTAAAGTTCTTTTACTTAAGATATTGTACTGCTAACGCAGTAGGATCCTTAGCTCAGACGGTTAGAGCACCTGACTCATAATCAGGGGGTCGTTGGTTCGATCCCAACAGGATCCACACGTTCTTATTTTTGTTGACTTAGCTCGATTGTTAGAGCATCCCGCCCATAAGCGGGAGGGTCGTTGGTTCGATCCCAACAGGATCCACATAGTTTTTTGTCTGTTGACTTATCCGGAACCGATAACCGCTTCTTTTTCAAACCCGAAACGGTATTGGTCGATTAAAATCCGATCTCTGTAGTTCTTATTTCATAGTTTGACATAGCTTAAACAGTTAGAAACATCCTAACAAAGTCAACATCACCTCATTATGCCCATGGCAGTGCTATGGGCTTTTTTGTAACCTTAACCTTTCATTAACCCTGTGAAAGATACTTTTGACAATCATTTGAGAACAGTATGAAAAAATTGATTACGCTTTCCCTCGCATTGGCATTTGTATTTCCCTTATTTGCACAGGATTCTACAAAAGTAAAATCGAAGAAAAAGGATTGGAGCAAGGTTAATTTATCCAACCGGCCCAATGACCATTTCATGCTGCAAATAGGATATAATGGCTGGTCGAATCAGCCGGATTCACTTAATAAAAAAGGTATTCCCCGCAGCTTTAATATGTATTTTATGTTCGATTTCCCCTTTAAAACAAATCCACGTTTTAGTGTGGGGATCGGCGCTGGTTTAGGAACCGACAATTTTTATCTTGATAAAACAACGGTTGATATTGCCGGTAAAACCACCAATACGCTTACTTTCAGAAGGAATTCTGACTCTTCCTATTATAAAAAGTATAAAATAGCTACTACCTACCTGGAGGCGCCGGTAGAGCTTCGCTTTGCAGCCGATCCTGAAAACACCAATAAAAGCTGGAAGGCAGCCGTTGGAGCTAAGATCGGAACCATGCTAATGGCTTCAACAAAAGGAAAGAACCTTACCTCTAGTACCGGGGCCCTTCTTAATTCAGAGATAGTTAAGGAAAAATCAAAACGCTTTTTCAATAGTACGCGCTTATCGGTTACAGGCCGCATCAGCAAAGGCGTGTTTGGTATTTACGGTAGCTACCAGATCAATAATTTTGTAAAAGACGGATACGGGCCGGATATACGCCCCTTCCAGATAGGAATATCAATAAGCGGATTGTAAAAAAATCCGGGATACAAAGAGTCCGAAAGAAGCTAAGCCATAGCTAGCATCTTTCGGGCTTTTTTTTTGTCTGAACCACGATTTTAAACGATTTGGCCGATTTACAGGATTTGAGGCCAGGATTAAGCGAAAAAGACGAAAAATAAATGTCGAAGTAGTGGAATCCCGTAAATCGTTTAAAATCGTGGTTCAGACTTTCTAACTACTTTTGCACCGAAAATTTGAAGGAATTGTTAGACAAGAAAAATATCATTCAAAACGAAGAGAAGGCTGTACTGGTTGGACTGGTACATAAAATTCAAACCGAGGAACAGGTAAAAGAGTACCTGGACGAGCTGGCTTTTTTGGCAGAAACCGCAGGCGCCAAAGCCGTGAAGCGGTTTATTCAAAAACTGCCGCATCCCGACAGCCGCACCTTTGTAGGTAAAGGCAAGCTGGAAGAAATCAAAAACTACATCGACGGACGCGATATCAATATTGTCATTTTTGACGATGAGCTCAGCGGATCGCAGATCACCAATATTGAAAAGGTACTGGATGTAAAAACCATCGACCGCAGTGACCTGATACTCGACATTTTTGCCCGCCGCGCTAAAACTGCCCAGGCCAAAACGCAGGTTGAGTTGGCTCAATATCAATATTTAATGCCCCGTCTTCGTGGTATGTGGAAGCACCTTGAACGTTTGGGGGGTGGTATTGGAACCAGAGGTCCGGGTGAAACAGAAATTGAAACCGACCGTCGTATTGTTCGTGAAAAAATAGGTCTGTTGCGCAGGCGGCTCAGCGAAATCGATAAGCAGTCAGCTACACAACGTAAAGACCGCGGCGAATTTATTCGTGTAGCCCTGGTAGGTTATACCAACGTTGGTAAAAGCACTATCATGAATTTGCTGAGCAAAAGCGATGTATTTGCTGAAAACAAATTATTCGCTACGCTCGATACCACAACCCGTAAAGTGGTTTTTGAAACCACGCCGTTTTTATTAAGCGATACCGTAGGGTTCATTCGCAAATTGCCGCATCACCTGGTAGAAAGTTTTAAAAGCACACTTGACGAAGTACGGGAGGCGGATATTCTCATGCATGTGGTCGATACTTCGCACCCGCAATATGAAGAGCAGATTGGTGTGGTAAATAAAACCCTGCAGGATCTGAATGTAATTGATAAGCCGACTATTACCATTTTCAACAAAATGGATCAATACGAGAAAAACACCTTTGATCCCTGGCTGGAAGAAGAGGTACGGGCTGAAATTTTAACCGATCTGAAAGAGCGTTGGGAGAATCAGCTACAGGGCAATTGCGTGTTTATTTCTGCCACTGAAAGAACGAATCTCGACGAGCTGCGTGCGACCATATTATATAAAGTACAGGAACTATATAAGATAAGGTATCCATATAAAACGGGTTTTTAGGCTCTGAGTGGCCTTAAGCGAATCCGAGCATACCAGTGACCAGATTAAGCAATGCAAGGCAACCGACTACCATCTGGAATTATCATTTTGGGCAAAGGGTGTCTTTCGGGCACTTTTAAAGCATCGGATGTCCTGAGTCAAGCCGAAGGGCAAGGATGCGATTTGAAATTTTATGTCTGAAAAGAAATATATCTTTCACAAAATAGCCGATCATCCATCAGCGCTTTCTTTCAGTTCGAATCAAATTGCCGTTGCAGAAGTAAAAGGCAAGAAGATTTGTATCACGCGTTTTGAGGACCAGTGGTTTGCGTTTGCGTATAAATGTCCACACGCCAGCGGCATTATGGCCGAAGGTTATGTTGATGCGATTGGGAATGTTGTTTGTCCGGTCCACCGCTATAAATTCAGCTTAAAAAACGGTCGAAATACGAGTGGCGAGGGGTATTATTTAAAGATCTACCCGGTAGAAATACGTGAAGAGGCGGTGTATGTGGGGTTGCCGGATGGTGGATTGTTTGGGTGGTTGTAGATGTTAATGCATTGACGGACATTCAATAAAAATCTTTTTTACAGGATTTATTTTTTCTTTTTTTCCTTGTTTTCGAAATAGGAAAATCCTTATTTTTGCAGCCCCTTTCGGGAATGGTGTTACGGGTTTAAAGGATAAGCATATTCTTTGACCGGTTGTTACGAGAACCCGAATAGGCAAAATATTCCTCCTTAGCTCAGTTGGTTAGAGCATCTGACTGTTAATCAGAGGGTCGTTGGTTCAAGTCCAACAGGGGGAGCGAGCAAAATCAAGCAGTTACAACCATAGCGGATGTAGCTGCTTTTTTATTTGCACCAAAATTTGCATTATAAGCTTTGATCCGTTTATTATTAGTCCCGGTGCTGCCTCTCTTAATAATAAAATTACACATTTCCTTTTGCTAACAAAGATTGTCGGTACTGGACAACTGATAATCTAACAGCAATTGCAATTTGCTGGAATATATAGATGAACAAATAACGCTGACGCATAAAGCAGCAAAAAACTTGGCTTGTAGCTAAGTCTTAGCGTCCAAAAATGAAAAGCTAAGTCAAGATTATATCCAAATTTTAAGGTATATTACTACCTATCCTTTCTTATTTGAATAAACCACCCTTGTATTAGTCTAACAATAATTGAAAATTATGTCTATTGCCATTATATGGAAATGGATAGTAGGTCCAGTAAAAAATATTGGTAACAAGCTATTGGCCTCTTTTAGAAAAAAGGCCGAAAAAAAATACCCAGTCTATGCTGCATTAAGAGATCTTGGAATAGCGGCCAAAGGAGATGATCTCGATGCATTGTATAATGAGGCCTTATATGAATTTGAAAACAGTCATTACAAGCACACCCAACTTATAGAATTATTTAAGGAATCCAGTGCAAAAAGTTCATTTGAGAACGATTTACGAAACAATACTCAAGACCAGTTCCTGGAGGATTTACAAACTAATTTAAATGTAAAAGATAAATATCTGGATATCCGCTTTGCTGGCATTGACTTGGTTCAGGAGATTAATCAGTTTAATGAGATCTTTGCTCGAAAGGTGCGAGACACCCGTAAACCGCATGATGTACAGGTAATACAATTATTACAGTCTATTGATAAGCGTTTACCAAGAGTATCGCCGGATACCCTTGACCTATCCAAACAAATTCAGGAAATTGGAAAACTCCGCGATGAAAACCAGCACGAAGCGGTAAAAAGGTTGCTTCTGAACTATAAAAGGGACAAATGGGAAACACTCTCGAATGAACTGAAATATAAAATTACTGTTCACCTTGGCGTTACGCTGTTTGAACTGGGAGACAAAAAAGAAGCTGCTCTACATTTTATTGAGCTTTTACAATATCATACCAAGCCAGCCGAAACGTATTCACTGGCTGCCCTGGGTTATGCATTAATAAGTGATAGGGTAAAAGCCCTTCATTATGCAGATTGTGCCCTTGAGCTAGATATCAAAAGTGAAAATGCTTATTTGGCCAAATTATTTGTGCAGGAAGAAAATATAACTACTGCTAAAATAGACGAGATCCTGCCCAAGCAGATGCAAAAGGTGGCCATTATAGCTATTAATATTGCTGCATCAATAGAAAAAACTGGTGAAATTGAAAAGGCATATGTAATTCTTTCCGAATTGGAACAAGAACATCAGCAGATGGATAACTTCCGATGTGATATTCTAACCCAATTAGCTGTCAATCGTATTCGTTCCTTAACCAAAAAGGAGGATTACTTTTTCGATCAGTTAAATGATACAAGCATATTGAAACTGAATCAAGCGCTAAATTACTTAAATACAGTGTGGGATTTTTTTAAACATACGCCTTTAAATAAATCCAGATCTTACATACTGGCAAACCGCGGGGTAGTTTACAAAGTTCTCGGGAAAAAGCGGGAAGCAGAGAGGGATTTCCTAGCTTCCATGGAATTCAAAAAAAACTTCTTAGCATATGGTAACTTATTTGAAATCTATTTAGATAACCCTTCAGATTTTCAAAAAATTCCTGAAATAAAAACGACTGACTTAGAACCAGAAGAAAAACAGGAAATACTCATTTTCGAGGGAATTCGTGAGATTTTAGAGGGGCGTATAGAGGCTGTATTACCGAAACTATTAGCTGAGTTGCCTGAGATAAACAGGCCGGAGCTATTACATAAGTATTACTCCATTATTGTAGATACTTTCCTGCCGAAGGAGCAGTATGAGGAAGCAGAAAAATTTGCATTAGAATCTATTAGTCGTACCCCGGATGATTCTTTACCTTATTTGATCGCGTGGAGAGTCTACCATTTACAGGAAGATGTAGCGAATAGAGAACACTATTTATCCAAAGCTCTATCATTAGCCACCGAACAAACAGCCAATTTTACATTGTGGCAGCTAGCTAATATTCTATTAAATAATCATCAACTTAAGGAGGCTGCGGCAGTACTTCGCAAAGCGGCTGATACAGAAGTCTTTTCCAAATTCACGCAAAACTTAATCATAGCAGAATTCAGAGATGGTAATTACAAAGAGGCATATGCCTTAGCTGACCATCTTTTGAGAAAATACCCCAATCATCCTTTTTTATCAGATATAAAAGCAAGTATTTTAGAAGCAACTACTCAATTTGATGAAGCGATAAAATTTATTCAACAATACTTGAATGAAAAACCGGAGCATGTTTTTTTTCGGATTAAACTGGCAATGAACCTATATAAGAAATCTGACTATAAAGCAGGTATTGCAGAGTTGAATAAAATCGATCAATATGAAAATATTTCCATCCCTCATATGTTTTTAATTGCGGATGCCTACATCAGAGGTGGGGAACCGGCAAAAGGAATGGAGATCGCCTACCAGCTAAGATTTAAGCACTATTCAGACAAAAATATTCATAACAACTTCCTTCACCTGCAAACAGGGATTCAGGGTTTAGAGCATAAAGATTATTTTCCTGAAACTGTAGTCATAGATTGTTATGTTGCTCTAAAAGATAATTTTGGAAAAAGCCTGGAATATATAATTGTGCGGGAGGCCCGATATCCAATGGAAATAGGAATATATGAGCCTTTTGTGCAACCCATGCTAGGAAAGCAAGTGAGTGAATCATTTACCAACGGCAATATCACCTATACGATCACCGATATAAAATGGAAATATACCCATGCGTTTCATGATAGCATGAACCTAATCCAAACCCGTTTTGGCAATGATGGTCCAATTAAGATTCTTCAATTCAACGAAGGAGATAACCCCATAGAAACCATAAAGACCTTCATTAACCCTTTGAAGAATACGAAAAAATCAGGAAAAGAAATTGACGATCTATATCGGCTTGGCAAATCAACCATTGGATTAAACGCAAAACTTTTAGGCATAAGCCCAATAAAATATTGGGATAAACTAGTCCAATCGCCAGATTTGGGCGTATTTTCCAATGGAACCCCTGAAGAACTTGCCAGGGGCATTTCTTTGCTTGATACCCACAGCCCGATTGTCCTTGATATCGTTGCTCTTCTAACCCTTCATAATACAAATGGCTTTTCGTTATTAGCCCATCTGCCCCAAGAAAAATATGTAGCCCAATCCACCATTGATCTGATTTATGCAGATCTGGAAGAAATAAAAAGCCGCAAGGATATTCCTGATTTAATTGTGAATGAAATAGATGGGCATCTTCACAGAACGATAATAACTATTGAAGAAAAAGCAAAAATAATCGAAAATCTGTCTGCCCTTCTGACGAAAATTGGTCACTCCACTGAAATAATTCATCCTTCTTTGCCCGAAAACTTCGCAGAGAAAACGAAAAAGGATATGGCATTAGGGAAATCATTTCATGAGACCATATTGATAGCAAAAGACAAATCTGGTCTGCTGATTTCGGACGATGGCTTTTTTCGGCAGTTTATTCGCATTGATCAGGGTTTACCCGGTTTTAATACAATTGGCATTATACATTATTTAATCAACAAAAAATTTCTTTCTCAGGAACAGTCGGATGCATTGTATCAGAAATTGATAGACTTAAATTACACCTTTGTTCCCATGCGCCCTGAATTGTTATTAAAGATTTGCCAAAAGGGCGAATATAGAATCGACTCAGCTTTTATCCGAGCGTGCGACTGTATGCATCCGCTTGTAATGGAAGATGTGATGGTCGCTCGATTTGTGGCCATATTCTTTCGTTTGTTATTTCTGCATATGCTGGCATCCCCGACCAGGGATATGATAGTTCAATTTGTTATTCGCAAGTTATATACCGGAAGAGATGCGGCCAGAGTCAGGCAACTTCTAATAACATTTTTGAATGAGCAGTTCGCGTTACTTCCAAATCAAAAAGCTGACCTTTTGCATATCGTTAGCCTAATATAATGATCTTGTCAACCAAATGATCATAAATACTTCAGTAAACTGGCTAATTTCTGCGGGTATTTAAAGATAGACGTGAGAGCCCATGGAGCATTTCAAAAAATTCCTTATCAGATTGCAAACTTTCAATATCAGGAACACCACACGAAAGAAAAATGCTGATAGCTATCCCTATAATACGAAAGAAGTTCAGTTCTATGACCTTCGCCATGAAAATCCCGATTTAAGCAGTTCTTTTAAAAGTGAAGTAAAAGAATTATCAGAACTGGCTATTACAGACCTGTTGAATCTTGCTCCTGTACAAATCGCTCTTCAATTGAAAAGACTGGAGAGTACAAAAGAACTATACCGGAAATTTTGAGAAAATTATTACAGGTTTGGTGGCCCAGTTAATAATGATGCTGAAATTAATGCCTAATTATAAATTTTATTTCAGTCGTTGACTTTAGTTTTTAAATTCGGCGATAGTTACGAGCCTTCGATTTTCAAGTCAGCCATCAATTCAAAGATGAAATTAGATAATCAAGCACCGCTCTACTCGGCACAATAAAAAAAGATAAACGGGCAATTTTTAGCTTTTTCACAAGTGTTTCCAACAATACATTCACAGGAGCGCCACCTCCCACTAAAAGACTTACAATTAATATAATCAGAATAATGACAAACCACCAGTCTTTGCTATTAAGTTCAATCTCATACTTTCCTTTAATTTTCATGCGCCTGATTTTTAGACAAAGCACCGAAAAGAAAGGGGGAAAAAGATTACGACGTAGAGTTTCCCGTAGTCATTTTTTTTAGATCAATCCGACGGTTTTTCGGAAGATCTTGATCTCTGCCTAATTCTTTTTGAATTGTAGATGTCTTGGTATCGTTGAATACATCGACCATAGCTTTCAAAATTTCGGCCAATTCCTCGTTGGAGTTTAACAGGAACCCCTCAGATTTCAGGTACCTAATCACCACATACAATTGGTTGTTTTGGCCTCCCCATTTAAGTTTAACTGCAGGCTCAAAAAAAGATTGATTAACAGAGGCATTTGGTGCCAAAACGTGGTCTTTTTTTCTAAACTCAGATTCCAAATAGGCTAAAAAATAGCTAGAAGCATATCCTTCCAATAGTGTTTCAATATAACTTCCAAAGGAGCCTATAGAAATGGAACTTGTTCCTTCAAAATAACCTTTTTTATACCCAATCCCATTTACCAACTCCCATAATGTTGGACTATTCCCTTGAATTGCGACTTCAAAACCTATTTGAAATTGAGCATTTTTATCAGATGGAAATAATAAATAATTTTTTTTTGTCCTTTCTTTTAGTCCTTCAATTCTGAATTCTAACGTTTTATAACGGTCAGGTGTTTCCAGTAATTCAAAATCTTTAATCATAGATTTAGTCAAATTTCGCCTTAGTTCCATGTCTTTCAATGTCATGTCCGGCGTTAATCCAGCCTCTTCTATTGCCTCCATCCAACAAACTTTTCTATGTAGCTCCGACAAGCTTATCGAAGAATGTTTAAAATATTCCGGGTTACGATTGATTATAGGCTGCATAGCCCTAAGAACCACAATGATCGGACAAAGAATATAACCTCTAGCAGCCTGCTTAAAAATTTCGGTTATCCTTGTAATTGCATTTACTTTATTTACGCTATTTCCTTTGCCATATGGACTTATTCCTTCCTCTTTAAGTATATTTTCTATGATGGTACGGGCATGCTCTGAAACGTCTGTCAACGCAGCGCCACCCTGATGTGCATGTCTTGTGCCAATCTCCGACAGGAAAGTCTTTTCAGGATTGCCTCCTGTTATAGCTTCCCAATTTGTTATATATCGTTGTATATCGGTTGAAGGGTCCACTAATTGTAAATTGTGTGCGGCATGTTGCAGATCAAGCAAATCTTGTTCTTTTGCCACTATATTTGCTAAACTTGTGTTTCTTTTATAGCCCAGATTAGTTAAAACGTCTATTAGCTCCATATAATAAAACTACGTTTTTTTGTTTTGACGGACATTTGAAGGCATTTTTCCCTAGGCATAAGGGAAAGTGATGATTGACCGAAGAACTGCACCACATTGTGTTTCCTAAACATCATCCGTCAGCCATTGACTTCTTTTTTTCAACAGCTCATCTTCAAAACTATCCAGGTAGTTTTTAGTTGCTTTCCCACTGGCATAACCGAGGTATTCGCGGATCTCATCGGTTAAGGCACCTTTGCGTTAAGCGTTGTTGCAAAAGAATGATGGGCTCAACTGTAACAGGTTAGTAACAATATTCGATTTCTGCAAATGAGCAATATCGGCTGTGTTCATACATTGCACAAATAACTAAACAGTCAAAAGCCTTTTCCTTTTTTTCATCGGATGGCTTATAAACCTAATAACTTTTGTATGGCGTCTCCATTCCAGTGCTTTTTTAACATTCTGACAGGAAGGAATTACATAACCTTTGAAGGATATTTATCCGGTGACAGAAGCTTTTGAGAAATTGCTTTATTAACTATTACGCGTATGTTCGCATATTTATTCCATTGGTTGTATCGGAGTTTCCTTTTATGCGATGAAAGGCTTTATATTGCTTTAAAAATTCGGGGGTAATATCTGCAGTAATCCGAAAGGTCTGTTTTATTTCCAGCAATGAATTCTGAGTGGTATTGTAAGATGAAGCAGTACTAATACGGTCCTCTCTCTAAGATTGGCGATATATTCATTAAAAAGAGTAGTAAAAAAGCTTTTTGCCTTTAGCTCCCCTATTTCAACTCCGATACAGTCAAAAGTCACTTCTATCATAGACTATTTGTTCTACTAAATCTTTATAATTGAATTCAAATATTGATATCTTCTTCCGCTTTATGGTGTATTTCTAAGAGTTGTTCAGCCTCCGCCTTTGTTATACCAAGATCCGCTTTTATTAGACTACTGCTTAAGTAAGCAGTGTCCCTTTCTCCTAAGAAATTCACGTGTTTAATTTCAATCAGATGAAATCGATTCATGGTCCAGTAGTAGGTTGCCACGTGTTTCTGAAGTTCATCCTGTACTTTAAAATAACACTTGCAATTGTAAGTACTAGAATAAGTAGCTAGGATACCCTTTTCTTCAGCTGTGAGGGCGCCGACAGCGAAATATAAATCTAAAGGAATGATTAGAGTTTTTATCTTTTTCAAATCCCCATTAATAATATTCGGGTTTGTTGATAAGTAAAGTAAGTTATTAGGAAAATCGACAAAAATATCTCAAGAATGGTTTTGGGCCTATTTAACTTAATATGTTTTATTCTGCTTAAAACCGAAGCTATTCGACTGATCGTCGTCTTTTTGATTCCCTTGTTTCTCATAAGAATTTCAATGAGTTCACTTCCGAGCGAATAACTGTTTATATTAAAAAAAGCTTTTCCCAGTGAGCGCCTTACATGTAGTTTTGCCACACAAGCGACTCAATCATCTCGGCGGTATATTCAATAATGAACTGACTTGACTATTAATACTAGTCCAAGTTTCAACTATTGCCACCTCGAAGTTTTCGACTGTAATCTTTCTTTTTGATAACAGGAATATCTTCCGGATTGTTGCCAGTACTGAAGTTTTTGAGGCTTTAATATATTCAATTGGAATGCTAAGCAATATCAACCATAACATTAGAAAACCCATATTAAACCTTATCCCTTTTCTTAATTGGAGAATTGAATCCAGCCTTTTGTCAGCAACCGAATAAACAACTTCACCACTTTGGGTCGAAATTAATATTTTAATTTTCTCTATAAAGTTCCGCTCAAAACTAATTAATGACTGTAAAAAGTCTTCTTTGAAGGGAGAATGTTCAAGTAGATGGGTTATAAATTTTTTATCTTTGATCCGAACAGTAACTCCGGAACGTCCCTGATAAATAGAAAGTACTTCCGATAATTTCTGCAGGTCGGGTATCGGCCCTGGGAACATATAATGGAGATAACTTAGACAAGTAACAAGTTCCTCATTACGCATGTGTATGTCTGATTTTCTTACATAAAGCCAGTTATTCCTTTTGTAAACTGCTTTAATCTCGCTTATGATGTCTGTGTCAACATATGAGTTCCAATACTCGAAGGTGTGCTCGTAGATGGGGCAAGGTTTATGATTCAATCGCTTAAACAATGCCTCAGGAGCGAAGCTTTTGTTATTTTCTTGTTTTATTTCAATAAATTGTACTGAATAATTGTATAGATATTTTTGAAGATCTTCCGGCAATTGGTCATATTTCAAATTATCCAACTCAGGAAGCAGACCTTGCTTAAGCTTTAATGAAAACTTATTTTTCTTAGAATACTCAAGTTCGCCATTTTCATTTTTAAAAGCTTTTCCCAAATATCCTATAATTGCCAATAGCCTTTGTTGACCATCGATAACTTCAGTCGTTCCGTCGCACCTGATAAAAACGTATATAGGATGCAATTTTAGTCCCAATAGCATACTTTCTATCAAAGAAGAGGCTTTATTCCTGCTCATTACCTCTTCCCGTTGGTAAGATGGTCTCAGATTAAATTTTCCTCTGGCGATCATGTCAAGAATATCGCCAACAACATATGATGTCGGGAGCGTTTTGGAAAAGTATTCATGTTCAAACCCAGGCCTATATCGCTCTTTGAGATACGCGCTCATTAACGCTTTATGAGAAACAAGAAACTGCTTAGTGCTATATAAATAGTTTGAAAAAGATATTCTCAATTGGGAAAAGAAAAAATCAGCAATCAAACTATATCTGTCCATAATTCTAGCTCTATGATTTACTTCGCCCAGAAAATATTTATCGACATGCTTATCGAGATGGTTGATCAGTCTCGATTTGAAAACTGTATCATTAAATTTTTCCATCGGTATATTTTCACTTTCAGAAATTGACAAGGCCCAAAAAAGTGTGTCGTATATGAGTCCAGAGGCTTTTTCTGTTTGCTTTTCGAGGTCTGCTTTTAATTCTAAAAGCCACTCAACTTTCTTTATAAACCTCTGAAAGATACCCTTTACATTCTCCTTTATATTTCCATTAGATGCGGCAAAGGAAAGATAATCATAGTATTGATTTATAATATCTTCACGCTCATCCACAAACCTTGTGATTGGGATGTTTTGAAGAACCAGCAATTGTCTTATGTGTTGCATCAGCCTTTCAATATTCTTAGCCCTATGTGCAAAGACTCTTGAAATTTGATCGTATGTAGTTGCATCACTCTTGAATTGATTTTTAAAATAAATATCAATTTCATCCTGCAAGTACTGCGCTTTACTTATCTCCTCTGTCCTCAGTTTAGTAATTCCCAAGTTATGCCTCTTGAAAATTTCCCTTTTTATTAGATCCTCGGAGTATGCATCCATTTCACTTTCGTTCTTTGCAGTTACTACGGTGAACCGAAGATTAGTGTTTAAAATACGCTCTTGTAACTCTTCGTCTAAGTCAGCAAACGTTTTTCCGCAAAGATTCCATAGTTCACCTAGTCCCTGGGGCTTCAAAGCAAATTGCCCATTAATAAACCTAATGATAGTTTCAGCGCGTTGTCTTCCATCAATTACTTCCCAGATGCCTTCTTTTTCGAATATCACAAACGGAGGAATTTCACCATGAATCAATATCGATTCAATAAAGTAAGTAGCTTTAATAATTGACCAGACATAATTCCGTTGATATGGAGGATCGTAGCGCAAACTGTATGCACCTTTATCGCTAGCTAAAAATACAGACCTAATTTTTTTTAATGTATCGGCAATAACTATGTTTTTGAACTTTTTTCTAATTAATAACTTTATGTTCATGGACTTACTTTAAGAATTATATAATTGGCTTTCTTTGTAACCCTGTTGAGAATATTCATCGCTGTGTAGTGTTCTTTCAACAAGTCAAATGGCGCTAAATTAAGTTCCTTCGAAATAGAACTGAAAGCCATATTATTCTTGTAATACAGAGTACAAATTTTTGCTTGTTGTTCGGTTAAATAAGCTTCGTAATTTGCAACTGGCATAATCCTTTTCTTCTGATTGGCACGATAAGCTTTTTTCAAAGACGGTAGCGCAAACCTTATTTCCAAAACACCTGTTTTTATTTCGTACACAACTCTCTGATAAGAAATGTCAAAAAGCTTAGCAATTTTCTTAAAGCTTAGGCCTTTTTGGTATAATTTTATCATATCGCTTGTCGTGACCTGTAAATATGGAATTGCTCTTTCAAGAAGTTCCAATAATTCTTCGTTGTGTTGCAAGTCATCTCGGTCAGGCGACTCACATTCCCAATCATTGCATGAAACACGTTCAATGTTGTAATAATTCAGATAGAGTAATTTTCTCTTCTGATTGTAATTCCAATAACGAAAGCAACTCATTCTTACATGCAATCTGATACTTAGATAAAAATGCTTGAGATCTTTTATTTGATCTCTCCGCTGCCATGCAAATAGGAATGCATCTTGGACAATACAGTCAACGTCAATATTGTCATCAAGTAAACGGTAGGCAAAATTTAGAAATGATTTATACAGCTTTCGATGGAGATGAGTAAATCCCTTTTCGTCGCCTAAAATAAATAACTTAAAATTAGTTACGTCTTCGTTGGACCAGGCCTTATGTGAATTAATCATATGGTTCGCAAAACGCTACGGAAGCATTTATTCGCTTTACAAGATACAGGATTACCACTAAGCGCTTTAAAAAAAACAACGACAGCAAACATTAATTGTAAATAAACAATACTTTGGCAATTCAATTGACTGTAATCAATATTTTATACGCGTCTCCAAGACACATGCAGAGTGTGTATTTAAACAAGGATACTTAACTGTATAACTGAAGAGGAAGGCTTTTTATTTGTACAAGAAAACAACCTCACAGAATAATTTATAATTTGCAGCAAGCTGATAAGACCATCACAAAATCACAATTTAGGAAGACTTTATAAATATGATTTACGCCCGGTTATGGTTCAGATAAACTGCTTTTAGAGTTTATCCTTGATAGGTCAGACATTGAATTTGACATTGACCTTTTCACAACCTTAAAAGATATTGATCCAAAAATTGAAAGGGCTGAAATTTGTGGATGAATGACGAATTTCTGTTGCACATATCGTCTGATAAAGGTGACTTTTTGTTTTCTAAGATGCCTGGGATTTTGCGTTCATTCACGCTGATAACAATCAGCCCTGTATAAAACTGGTTGATGAAATATTCAATAACAGTAGCTGATTTTAAAAAGAAGAAATGCACTTTGAAAAATACAGGAATGTATACCTAAACCCATTAATGATTCATAAGGCAGTTTAAGACGTCAGGGGATGGTTGTTTTCATCTGCAGTTACGCCCCCCTCTCCATAAAATAAAAATTCATACCCCTCCGCACCTTAAACCTCAGCCGTTCATATAACGCAATTGCCCTATCATTATCCTCCCGAACATGCAGGAAAGGTTTTTGACCTTCTTCCAGAATCAATTTGAGTTGGTGCAGAATCAGTGCTGCAGCATATCCCTTTCCTAAATGGTCAGGATGAGTACATACCGCACTGATCTCGGTATAATCGGCAACATGAAGACGTTGGCCGGTCATGGTTACCAACTGGTTATTTTCAAAAATGCCATGGTAATGTCCGAACTCAATGGTTCGCGGACCGAACGGACCCGGCTTTGTTAGAGTAGCCAGTTGCATCATCTCCTCAATATTTTCATTGTTCAGAGGAACCGGCTTTATAGAAGGCTCGGCTAAATTCATTCCTTCAGGATAAATAAATTGAAGCCCTTTTACTTCGGCTAAAACCTGCCATCCTTCGGGTTCCTTAATCAGTTGCGGTGTAGCGTAGAGAATTTTGCGGCCGGCTGGTAGCAGGTTATAAAGATCATCAAACCCTTTATCATAGTCCTCATGAAAGCCGGCAAACGGAGATACCTGCTCATCAAAATATTTTACCTTCTCTGTTCCAAAACAAAGGTGTGCATCCCTGGATAGCATAGCATTATATACAGGATTGTATAGTACGTCCTCCATATAGGCAAATGTATTAGTAACTTTTCAACCGGGTTAGGGATAATGATTGAACGGTAACTGATGGTTCGACTATCCGTTGCTTAACCTCCAATTAGTGCTGTTGTAAATTACAAATTTATTAGTAGCATTGAATGAAAAATAGAACGGGAATACTACCTCTCAAACGCAAATCATTTCTCACAAAAAAGACCCGCAATTGCGAGCCTGATTTGCCTTTGTGCGTATCAAAATTTTGGTCTGGCATTTTTACGTGAAAATTCCGTTGTACCAGCATTAGATCATTTCTTTCCTTTGTTTTCTATGCATTGGGCATAAATCAAGTCCCTCACAACTTTTGCATCAACCTCAATCAGTGATGCAATCCGGAAGGTTTGTTTGTATGTAAATCTCTCCGGATCTTTGAGAAGCTTTTCAAATGTTTGATGGTGCATGCCAAGATCCTGAGCCACTATAGTCTTAGGAATTACATCCAATTCAAATATTTGCATAAACCTAACTATATGTCCTGAGGCAATCAGATACTTTATTGTTTCATAGCGTTTATCTTTCGCCATTGTACAAAGAAATGGGAAAGCCTGAGAAATGCTCAAAACCTCGTCAAACAATTACATTTAAAACGTCATATCATGAGTTTTTAAGCATCAATTGACGACTCTTTTTATGCTATTTCTGTACTTTTTAATGTTACTTCAATCTACTATTAATGCTCAAAAATTGTCCTTCAGGAGAATGTGACACAAAAAAATAACACCCGTAAGTTGTTGACTTACCGGCTTTTTTTACTTGCTTTCGCCTGGATGCTGAAAAAATCCATACAATCCCCCCAAAACAATAAATTTACCCCGTGAAAGACTTTATAAAAAAAGAAGTAGCTTTTGTGCGGGTAATTTTCTTTAGCGATGCTATCGTAGCTATCGCCATTACCCTGCTGGCATTGAATCTAAAGCTTGACATCCCTCAGGATCACCGGGTAAGTTTTGCCGATCTGTTCCTGCCGTGGAGAAATTATCTGGCCTTTTTTCTTTCCTTTATCAATATCGCAGGCTTCTGGAGAACACATCATAATGCCTTTGTCTATATCTTTAAAATGGACGATCGCATGATGTTTCTAAACATATGCTGGCTGTTCCTGATCGTTATATTACCTTTTGCAACAACATTGGTCAGTACCCATTTCGCTCAAACGCCAGTGATCTTTCTCTATAGCATAATCGTGTTTGGACTAGCTGTATTTCAGAATACTATCTGGGATTACGCCGATAATAAAAGCTATATTGATAAAGAAAAACTGCCTGAAATGTTAAGAAACCGGCTTCGGTTAACATTTAATCTGGATATGATAAATAGCCTGATTTGTGTAATCCTTTCGTTTTTCCGTCCCACCCTTGCTTTTATATTCCTATTCTTTAAACTGCCGATGTTCCTGTTTGCTGCATTCTATCTGACAGGAAAAAGAAAACAGCAATATATACCCTCAAAAAAAGATAGAAATACCCCCGTTGAACCATAGAAACACATCGTTGTCAATACTGAGAGTAATTAATATCAAATCTTCCGTCTGTAATTTTTATAGTGTCACAACCAGGAATTGCAACTGTTATGTTGAAGGTTCCGGCAATTATTGAATTTGCATCATACTCTCCAAACGTACAGCAGGCTGGCACAGTATAAGTGCCGCTAAACCTTGAAATGGTTATTGAGCCATCAACAGCATGAAGTATTTGCGAACCTCCGTAACCGGAAGTTGGTCCACAGGGAGCATCTAGCCGCCATATCGTAGCGACCGCTTTACTTGAATCACCGAGAGAATAAGTAGCGTTTTGTTGTATTTTACTTTTGATAATAAAACTGATGGAATAAGCAAGTGAATCAGGGATGCCTTTCGCACTGATAGCTAATGAATCCCTGTTATTAGATCTTAAATAAGAACTACCAAGATTATACACTTTTTTAAGGGTCCAATTGACTCCATCAATCCTGCAGGCAAAAATATTGGCGCCTGTCTGTGTAGCATTAGGCAGACCGTATGGATTATCGAAAGAAGGGTTTTTACGTTTCCAGCAACCCGTTAAAAAGATCGACGTAAAGAGCAAAAAGGGAAACAAAGGCTTCATGGTTTACGGTGGTTCGGTTTACAGTGAGACAAATAAACCGAAAGGATCGTTGCAGACCTATTTAGCCGGGCATATTCTGTATAAATCTCTATTTTTGACTCAGCAAATACTCCCAATGAAAGAACAACTGATTATTCTAATCCAACAATTAAAAGACAATTCACTTACATTCAAGAAAGTTATTGAGTTTATAGAAACGCACTATCAACATCAACCAACGGCCTTTAAAAACGGCGAGGCGTATAACGAAGCAACCCAAAATCAAGGCAGTGCTAAGGTCTTTTCTTTTGCCAAATTAAATGACCTGAGCAAAGAAGATACCCTTCATTTATTTGCAGAACACTACCGATCTGTATTGGATAACCCAAATGGAACAGATCACCAAAACATACGGCAATTTATAACGCATGGCTGGTCAGGGATAGCTTTTGAAGGACAAGCTCTGCTTGCGAAATAGCACTTAAACAAAACAGGTATAATTAGCTCCGGCACCTCAAAACCAAAACACATGAAATTACGATCAATTCTTTGCCTGCTATTGATACTTTCCATCAGTGAAATGAAGGCACAGGTAAAAGCAGATGATATCGTTGGCGTTTGGCTAACAGGAGGAAAAGATCCGGCCAAGATCCAAATCTATAAATCGGGACCAAAGTATTATGGTAAGATCGCCTGGCTTAAAAACCCAACAGAGAATGGCAAACCGAAACTTGATTCAAAGAACCCCGACAAAAGCAAACAAAGCCAGCCAGTAATCGGCCTGATCATTTTGCAAGACTTTAGCTTCGATACCGATGAATGGAACGATGGAACTATTTATGACCCCGAAAGCGGTAAAACCTATAGCTGCCATCTGACTTTAAAAGACAAGAGTACTTTAAAAGTCAGAGGCTACATAGGCATCTCTCTATTGGGCAGAACAGAGATCTGGACAAAAAACACTTTGTAATTATTTGTTTTTCGGATACCCCTTATCTATCCAGTCAGTTTTAATGTTATGAGGTAAATCCAGTAATTTATAATTGGTAAAATGCATGTCTTTCAACGTTTGAATGGCAGGGCGCACATTGGGGCAATGCTCATACGGGCAGCAACCACAATAAACAACAATCTGCGCATCTTTGGGAAGACCAGATAACTCCTCCTTAAACTTCTGCAGGTTCTTAGCATCTTTTACCATTCCTATGTCCTTTGAATTTGGAATGATGGCTCCGGGACCAACACTAAATATTACGGGAACATTTTTATTGGATTTAATTTCAGCTGATAATTGGGATGGTTGAATCAATTGGTCATTTGTCCAGTTTACAGGATTCTGCGCAAATGATTTCCCGCACACAACTATCAACAGAAAACCGAGAACTTTCGCCGCTTTTATAATATTCATTTGAAATGTTTTAACGTAAATATAAAGAGGAATCAACAAATTTATTCAGAAGATAAATACTGTTTCTATAATGTATAACTATTTTTCTCACCTGATATTTTATCGAAAAGCCAATTGGTTAGCTTAACCACCTGCGCACCGCATTTCATCCGATAAAAAACAATCAATCCCGAAACAAAGGTTAGTCCGCCAATGAAAATTATTGAGGCATTTATTCCGATCGCATCAGCAATAATACCAGTGATGATCGCGCCAATAGCATATCCCAGATCTCTCCACAGGCGAAATACGCCCAGACTTTTTGCCCTGTCAGTGGGATGTGTATTTTCAGCTATTGCAGCAAGAAACGTCGGATATACCATTGCCGTTCCCCATCCAAGCAAAATCGCAAGCAGTACAAACTGAGTAAAGGAAACGGCAACCGAAAATAAAACCAGGGCAATTGCCTGCAGCACCATTCCTAAAAAAAGCATGTCTTTTTTACAAACCTTATCAGCCATTTTTCCTGCGATAATCTGACCAACGCCCCACACTGCCGGATAAACAGCGGTAACAATCCCGATCTCTTTTATTGAGAAGTTTTTTGAAGCCAGCAGAATAGGAAGAATACCCCACACCATTCCATCATTCAAATTATTTACCAGTCCGGCCTGTGTTACCGAGCCAAGGTTTTTATTCCTCCAGGTAGTTTCCCAAAAAATGTTTTTAAGCTTTGTAATGCCCGATGAAACAGCTTCATGCGCAACATGGTGTTTTGTATCCCGAACCAGTAACCAGCTACTGAAAAAACCAAGAAACGCAACACCTACGCCCACATAAAACGGATAAGGGCGAAGACCGTATTTACCGGCTATCCATCCTGTTAAAAAAGCAATAACAGCAACAGCAAGGTACCCTGCAAATTCATTTAAACCCATTGCAAGCCCCCTTTGTTTCTCTCCAACCAAATCAATCTTCATCATTACGGTGCTTGACCATGTTAAGCCCTGATTGATCCCTAACAAAACATTTGCAGCAATTATCCAGTTCCAGTCAGGAGCATACATCAAAATAAAAGGAACAGGAATTCCCAATAGCCAACCAATGACAAGCAGGTTCTTTCTGCCGATCCTGTTTGCAAACGTACCTGTAAAGTAATTAGTAATCGCTTTTACAATTCCAAATACAATGATGAAAGAAAGAATGGCCGTTTTTGCAGCAATGTGAAATTCTGCATCGGCGATTTTTGGAAGAATAGATCGCTCCATACCAACCATACCTCCAACGAAGGCGTTGATAATAACAAGCAAAGTAAATTGTCTCCAGTTTTCTTTTAAACCTAAGCGAACGTTTTGCATAAACCGTCTACTGTTTTGCTTACGAAAACCCCTTTATCGAAAGTTAGCAAAAAGTAAACTTACCGGGAAATCATTAACGTAAAAAATCCAGCATAAAATAATTCCCTTTTTTAACCATTTCTATTTTACCTGGAAATTCTGATTGTTTATCATGCCTGTCTTTTGAAGAACCACTATCTTCCATAATATGGGCAAAAAAACCGCCCGGTCTGAAATAATCACCCACTGTTAACTGCAGGCAGTTTATAAAGCTTTTACAAAACTGATAGGTTGTGAGCATATGGCCCATTACTTCATCAGTAACTGGTTCCTGACGGGAATATACAGGTAGCTTTTTAAAAGTCTTCAGCAACATTACATAGCCCTTCTCAAGGAAAGGAATATACCGGGGATATTTTGTAGTGATCTTTTCTTCAAATGCTTTGCTGATATATGTTGTGCAGGGTCTTTTGCCACCATCGGTAAAATGAATGGGAATATCCTGTGGCGGCGGTTCAGACATGTCCAATTCAAGCAGTGCCCCAAACTTGCGCTCAAATTCATCAAGGTGCATTACATCAACACGATAACCAAAAGTAACAAGCGCTTTGTTCCACTTTAAAAAATCATAATCGCCATCCAGTAGGATAATATATATACCTAGTTGTTTATTCGATTTTACGTGCATGTTTCTAATGTTGTGGTACCAGAAGATTCCGGTATTGGTTGTAATATGAATAAGTTTTTAAAGAGCCGGCTTATATAGCCCCGGGGTTTAAACCCGGGGCTATATAAGCACGCAACTCTTTAATAGCAGTGAGTTATTTCTCCCACCATGCTTTATAAGTAGTATTTTCTTTACCGCCCATTTGCTGTATTTCCTGCGAATAATTACTACTGTTGATAGTTTGTTCAGAAGTAGGGTATAAAAAGCGGGAAGGTATAACACCATTATTAAGATTTGCCGAACCGCCTGTTTGAAGATCAGGATACCCTGTGCGCCTGTATTCGATCCATCCTTCAAAACCATTATTGATATTGGCTATCCATTTCTGTGTAATGATCTGTTTTAAAGAAGCGCTCATAGAAGTGTTATCGAATATTACACCGGGGTGTAATAAATAACTGGTTCCATCGAGCCCCAGTTCTGCATAAGCACCCACAACACCATTGTTATAATAGGTTTGTGCGCTGCCGCTGATATACCCTTTCAGAGCTGCTTCGGCCAATATAAACTCCTGCTCAGCATAAGTAATTACGCGCGCTTTGATCAGGTTTTTATTGGAACCGGATGTAAAGCTTCCATTGAAATTAGAAGACTGCGCCGTTTGTGTTGAATTAGCGTTCACTACCATTGGCATACCTCCATAATTATTAAAGTTAAAAGGTGCTCCGGAGCTGGTAGCAGTATTTACTGCAAAATAAGCACTGATGCGGGCCGAATCGGTAGTTGATACAAATGCATTATAAAGTACGCTGTTCATATATTTTACCGCGAAGTCGCCTGAGCGCTCGGTAAGACTTACGAAGTTATACGGCGTGGTGGAAGGTAATGCCAGAGCCCCGCTTTGTGATGCACTTTGCATAATAGCCCCGTCTGAAACGATCGACTGCATTTCACTAGCTACATTTACTTTGGAAGACACACGTAACAGATAGCGCAAGCGCAATGCATTGATGAATTTTCTCCATGAAGCAACGCTGGAGTTGAATAACATATCGCCACCAATCAAACCTGTACTGTTTGCTTTCAGTAGACTGTCGGCTCTGCGTAAGCTGGGTATAATACCCAACTGGGCATCGGTATACACTGTTTGCTGTGAATCGTAAGCAGGCGTGTAAATACCTGTGCTGCCCTGTAGCGCCTGTGTAAACGGAATATCGCCCCACAGTTCAGTTAACTGTGCAAATGCATAGGAACGTAATGTAAGCGCTGCCGCCTGCAACAGAGGATTGTTTTGCGTTTGGCCCAATTGGTACAGGGTATTGGCATCACGTGCAGCTTCATACATAGGTATCCAGTAAGGCTCATTGGTAACGGGTGAATACCGGGTTGGCTGATTATAATAAGAGGAACTAAAGGTCATATACTGATCGTATCCATTGCCCAGCGTCCATACGAGGTTCGCATTGGTATAAAACTCCGATACAATAGTATTTGATAACAGTGTAGTGGCATCGGGCTTTTCCAGGCTATTAGGGTTGTCATTTGTCTTCTGCAGCTCTTTGGAGCATGATCCCAAAAACAGGCTGGTAACGGCTAAGCCTATAAACAGAGCGTTATTCTTTTTCATGATTTTTTAGTTTTTACATTAAAAATCCAGTCCTACAGATAAACCGAAACTCTTTGTAGCAGGAATACTTAGGAACTCAGTACCCGGTAAGATCTGCTGTCCGCGCAGGGCCAGTGTTTCAGGATCAACATCTTTATTCTGCGTAAACTCCAGCACGTTGCGGGCAATGAAAGAAACGTTCAATTTAGATCCCGGTTCCTTTGAAAAAATATTTCTGAATGTGTAACCCAAACGAAGCTCTCTTAACTTAAGGTAAGAAGCGCTGTACATAAAGGCCTCGTTATTGGTAGCGTTGTAATAACCATTGTAATAGGTAGCGGCATCCACTTTAACATTGTTGGGCACATACTTGCCTGTACCATCATCCATTACGCCGTTGCCAATAATACCTGTTTCACGACCATCGAGGGTTTTAGTCGACATACCGCCGGCGAGTACACCCAGTTCGGTATAGGAAAAGAATTTTCCACCCTGATGCCAATCCCACGTAAAGCCCAGATTAAAGTTCTTATAGCTCAGGTCGTTGAACCATCCCAGTATGAAGTTCGGGTTGTAGTTACCCAACAGGGAGTTTTGCGTAGTAGTAAACTGTGGTACGCCCTTGCTGTATACAATATTGCCCTGAGCATCGCGTACAAATGCATTACCGTACATATTACCTAAACGTTCTCCTACTTTAGCTTCGTACTGAATAGCGCGGTAGTAACGGTCGTACTGAGTTACCTGTGCATAGATATATGTATTGATACCACCAGGCAGTGCTGTTACTTTGGCAACATTATGACTGAAGTTGAAATTCATATCCCAGTTAAAGCCATTCGGTCTGTTCGAGCGGAAGGGTGAGGCAGACAACATAATTTCAACGCCCTTGTTGTTGATCGAAGCACCATTTACAAAAGCATTGGTATAACCAGATGAAATGGGAATAGGCAATTGCACTACTTCATTTCTTGTATCTGAATTATATACAGTCGCGTCAAGGCCAATGCGGTCATTCAGGAAGCGGATTTCCATACCAGCTTCTGAAGTGGTAGTTTTTGAAGGCTTCAGGTTGGTATTGGCCAGCACCGGATTACCGGTAGTAAGCGGATAACTGTTAAACGGTGTATTGGTAGTGTATGTATTGTTAATAGAATATGGATCAGCATCGCGACCTACCTCTGCAGCTGATACACGCAATTTCAAATAAGAAACAGGCGCAGGCAGATGCACCATATCAGATATAATACCGCTCAATGAAGCTGAAGGATAGAAATAAGAATTGTTTCCTTTAGGCAGTGTGCTGGAGCGATCATTTCTACCAGTAACATTCAGGAACAAAATGCCTTTGTAATCTAAGTCAGCAAATGCATATGCACTATATACCACCTTATCGTATTTCTGATATAAAGTAGGTAACTGGTTTTGTGCATTTGAAAAGTTATATAAACCGGGAGTTATAAGCGCATTGGCAATATCGCGGGTGTAAGAAATGTTCTGCATAAAGCGGTTGCCACCTACCGAAGCGCTTATATTAAGCAGACTACCCGGTCTTTTGCGATAACTTACCAGGAAGTCCGTATTATTTTCAAAGTAGTTTACATTGTCTGCTCTAAAGCCACCTGAGGGGAAGCGTACAGTAGTGAATGCGCGATGTCCTTCACGATGATCATTATAAATATCTGAGCCGGTACGCAACATTACATCCAATTGTGGTGTAACGGCATACTTTAATGAAGCGTTGCCAATGAGCCTGTCTTTATTAAAACTGTTCACATTGTCGTACAATGTAGCATAGGGGTTGTCGTGGTTGTTCCAGTAGCGGAACTGGTTTTGCTGATCGCGGCCGGTTTGCCATTGTTTTTTAAGTGAATTAATGTCAACGTTGATTGGCATGCCGTAAACACCGAAGAAGGTGTACATCACGCTTTCTGAACCATAACCGATATTAGGCCTGTTGCTACTGTTGCTATTAATAAAGTTTACAAAGAAATCGGTAGAGAGCTTATTGGTGAATTTATGATTTGCCCTTAAAGAAAGAGAATAACGACGCAGATCAGTACCGGGCAGAATGCCTTTGTTGTACAGGTTGCCTATTGAAAAATGATAACTACCATTTTCAGTTACACCGCTAAAGCCAACGTTGTTTTGTGTGGTAACACCTGTTTGTAAAAAATTTTTGAAGTGATCGGCATGGCCAACCCAGGGTGTAGGCGTAGCCTTCAGGCCATTTACTCCGAGCGGTATCAGGTCGCCGGCCTCAAAATCAGTTCCGGGCACAGGACTGTCGAATTGCAGCACTTTCACATTGGGGTCGAATTTCAATCCCCAGTTTGGAATATTATTTTCACTTGAACCGGCGCCATTGGCAAAAGCGTAAGTATTAGGCGCTCCCGATAAAGGATATGCATCTACACCAGCGCCATATTCATTTTGAAGATGTGGTAATTTCAAAGGTGATTCAAAAGTGGTAGAGCTGTTAATAGAAATACCCATCAACCCGTTTTCACGTGTGCCTTTTTTGGTAGTAAGCACAACAGCTCCATTGGCAGCGCGTGAACCGTACAGAGCAGCCGCTGTAGAACCCTTTAAAACGGTGATCTTTGCAATGTCCTGCGGACTGATCTCTGCAGCGCCATTACCCCAGTCAACTTCGGCCCATGTACCCTGGTTAGATGAGTTTTCAATAGCGTTATTAAAAAAGGTTTCATTATTAATAGGTACGCCATCCACTACAAAAAGGGGCTGATTGGTGCCACTGAATGAATTTTCACCACGCACTACAATGCGTGAAGTGGAACCAACACCGGCGCCTCCGTTTGTAATTTGTACACCGGCCAGTTTACCGGCCAGGTTATTTATAAGATTTGCATCAGGCGATTGAGTTAGCTGGTGGGTATTCAGCGATTGTACAGCATATCCCAACGCTTTTGATTGTTTGCTGATACCCAGGGCTGTTACCACCACTTCATTCATGGTTTTTGTATCCCGCTCCATTGGTATACTTAGCGCGCCTTCAGAAGCGGTTACTTCAGTAGCAGTATATCCTATGTGAGTAACTACTAAAACTGCATTTGCCGGGGCATCAATTTTAAAATTTCCTCCATCGTCGGTAATAACGCCTTTCTTTTGTCCTTTTATAACAACACCAGCGCCCGACAGTGGTGTTTTGTCATGGCTGTCCATAACTTTTCCAGATATTGTTTGCTGCTGGGCAAAAGCCGGATCACCAAAAGCCGTTATCAGCACGGCCAGGCATACAGAAACAATTGTACGCAATCTTGTAAAAAATCTCATAAAGCTAATTTTTAGTAAAAATTATCCCTTCAGTTAAAATGATAGAGTAATAGAATCCCGTTGCTACAGGCGCATGCCTGTAACATCAGTAGAGAATATAGTAAGGAAGAAAAACACGGCTATGCATAGCCCGGCATCATATTCGCAACGTTCTGTTGCGCAAGTAGCGGCAGCAACTGATGGCAGAGGCACTTAAGCGGCCCGTATAAGAAGGTATGAATATGCTTAAAGAAGGAAGAACAATTTTTTTGAATCTGAAAGGAAATACACTGCGTACAAAAGCACCAACGGTAGAGGCGACTGTAACGGCTTCGTATGTTTGTCCGGCATTTTCCTGATAGCAGGAGCGTCTCTTTTTCAGTCTGATCTGTTCGAACGTTTCGTTAACGTTCCTGATTTCACCGATATGGCGCACGAAGTTTAAGGGCAATACGAATACCCTAAAGATCAGTAGCAGAATCAGAAAAATTGAACGAGACTTCATCACAGTGTTTGGGAACGTAAAGTTATCAGCACCGATTTCAAAACTGTGTTAAGCAGAATTAAGCAATTGTTACCAAAATATTAACTGACGGTTAGCTCAACCATCAGTTGATTGAAAATCAAACACTATATTTGGCGGCAAAAGCACATTTGCACAAAAGCCATTTCACTTCCGTCACTAGTTATCGCGTCCTTAACAGGATGCTTACTCTTTTTTGGCGGGTGAAAAAGCAGGAACGATATATTAAAAATTATCTTCCGCAGTTACTGGCTGAAGTGGCGCCCGGCAATGATCACGCATTTCCTCCCCCGCTTATTACCAGAATTACAAAATACTGGCAGCTTTCCCTTAATATAATATGCGATAATTTGTATCAGCTCACCGGGAAAAAATTAAATGTAGAGGAACAGAAGAGAATCATTCTGCTGAGTGTTCTGGGCCCTCTGTTCGATGATCTGCTTGATGAACGGGTATTGAATAATGAACAGATTGATTTACTATTGGCAAAGCCTGAAGAATACGTTCCTGTAAACGAAGCGGATCGTCTTGTTAAAAAAATATATCTGGAATTACTGCGGTTAACGCCACAGAGTACACAATTCACAAAACATCTGCAGGAAGCCTGTTATTGGCAACAGGCGTCGCTGAAACAGCTAAGCCCCAATATCACGGAAGACGAACTGCACCAGATTACCTACAACAAAAGTTATTACGCCATATTGTTATACTGCGCCGTTCTGGACCATTATCCCAATCAGGAAACACTGAAGGTTGTGTACCATGTATCCGGTCTGATGCAGCTTACCAACGACGCTTTTGACGTATGGAAAGACGTTCACAACGGAATTTATACGCTTCCTAACCTGTACCCGAATTTTGAAAAGCTACAGCAACAGTTCATGGCCGACGTAGCTCAGATCAATCATACACTATCGCAACTGCCATATACGGTAAAAGCCAAACAAACCTATGCCATTACCGTTCACTCACTGCATGCCATGGGATGGATGGCGCTGGAACAGCTAAAAGAAGTTACCACAGGCATATCAACCTTTGCAGAACTTAGCACCATGAGCCGTAAAACGCTGGTATGTGACATGGACAGTATACAGCAAAAAATGAAATGGCTAAAACATATCCGGCGTCTCACCAATTATCATACCCAATAAGATTCCCTTCCTTTTGACTACAACAATGAGCATTCCGGCTACATCTGTTTTTTGATTGCTGCGCACTTTTGTATCAACAAAAAACAGCAATATGAACATTGTACTTACAGGCTCGTTAGGCCGCATAGGAAAACCGCTAACACAGCACCTGGTTCAAAAAGGACATACGGTTACTGTCATCAGCAGCAAAACCGAACGAAAAAAAGACATTGAAGCATTGGGTGCAAAGGCTGCCATCGGCACCATGCAGGACGTTGATTTTTTATCAGCAACTTTTAAAGGAGCAGATATCGTGTATCTTATGGAAACGCTTGAAGCGAATGGCGGCTTCTTCGACCAGCATATTGACTTCGTAGCTGCTATTACCCAAATTGGCAATAATTACAAACATGCCATTGAGCGGTCGGGCGTAGAGCGCGTAATTCATCTCAGCAGCATTGGCGCAGACATGCCCAAAGGAAACGGTATTCTTGCCTTTCATCATAATGTAGAAAACATTCTGAAGCAACTACCGGAAGATGTTTCCATTAAATTTATGCGCCCTGTGGACTTCTATAATAATCTGTTTGCGCTTATTCGAACTATAAAAACACAAGGCGCCATCGTACAAAACTATGGCGGAGATGAAAAAAAGCCCTGGGTATCGCCTTTAGATATTGCCGCTGCTATTGCCGAAGAAATTGAAAAACCTTTTGAGGGAAGAAAAATCCGTTACATAGCAAGCGATGAGGCTTCACCCAATGAAGTGGCAGCAATATTAGGCGATGCCATCGGAAAACCAGATTTGAAATGGGTAGTAATTCCTGACGAACAATTACTGAATGGCTGGTTGGCCTCAGGGATGAACCAACAAATTGCCGAAGGTTTTATAGAAATGCAGGCAGGCATGCGTGGTGGGGTACTATACGAAGATTATTTTAGAAATAGACCTGCACTGGGAAAAGTTAAGCTGACCGATTTTGCAAACGAGTTTGCTGCGGCTTATAATAAAGGATAAATGACTATTTTTAGTTATTGAAAAACAAAGCCATTAAGGAAGCGCCAAAGCGCTTACTTCCTTAATGGTTTACTACATGATGGCAAATATAAAACCACATAGAATAAAAACGATCAGCGAATTTCATCAACTTCGGGGACTGCCGAAACCCGAGCATCCACTGATCAGCGTCATCGACTATGCGTCTATCATACGTCCATCCGGGAACATGTCAACAAACTGGATTTTTGATTTTTATTCTATCTCCATAAAAAAAGGAATATGCGGCAAAATTGTTTATGGGCAACAGGAATATGATTTTGATGAAGGTGTTATGTTCTTTATAGCACCCAATCAGACTTTCAAAATTGAACCTTCACTCGATCCGGAAGCAAAACGTTCAGGCTGGATGCTGCTTATTCACCCCGATTTTTTATGGAACACGCCCTTGGCGAAGAGCATTAACAAATATGAGTATTTTGATTATTCGGTAAACGAAGCCTTGTTTCTTTCTGAAAAAGAAGAAGTGACTATCAACAATATCATTCAAAACATTCATCAGGAATATCATTCCAATATTGATAATTTCAGTCAGCAGATCATCATCTCACAAATAGAAACCTTACTGAATTATGCTGAAAGGTTTTATCATCGCCAATTCATCACAAGAAAAATTGCCAACCACAAAATCCTAAACCGTCTGGAAGACCTATTGACGGGTTACTTCAACAGCGACGATTTAATTAATAAAGGGTTGCCTACTGTTCAATACATTGCCGGCGAACTGAACGTTTCGCCTAAGTATTTAAGCAGTTTATTAAGGATATTAACGGGTCAAAACACACAGCAACACATTCACAATAAACTGATTGAAAAAGCAAAAGAAAAATTATCTACCACCGATTTATCGGTAAGTGAAATTGCCTATGAATTAGGCTTCGTCCATTCCCAATCGTTCAGTAAATTCTTTAAAACAAAAACCCATCTTTCTCCTTTAGAATTCAGACAATCATTTAACTGACGATAAAACAATGCCATGATCATACAATTAACCGGACTTTCAGGGGCAGGCAAAACCACTTTGGCGCAGGGAGTAAAATCGCTGTTGGAAAAACATTCATTGAATGTTGAGATCATCGATGGCGATGCATACAGAAAAACCCTTTGTAAAGACCTGGGTTTTTCAAAAGAAGATAGAATGGAAAATATCAGGCGACTTGGAGCAGCAGCGTGGTCATTTAAGGATCAGGCAGATATCATTATGATCGCCGCCATCAATCCATTTGAGGAAGTTCGAAAAGAACTGAAAGAAAAATACGGGGCAAAAACAGTATGGATCAAATGCGACATCCCTGTTCTTATCGAAAGAGACCCAAAAGGACTATACAGGCGGGCGTTGCTGCAAAACGATCATCCGGATAAGATTTTTAATCTTACAGGGGTGAATGATACTTACGAAACTCCTGCTGAGCCTGACCTGATCATCGATACAAGCGCTGAAACTGCCGCGCAGTCTATGCAGAAGTTTTATGAGTTTCTCATCTTCTCCAGAGTTTCATATTTCTCATAAGCGGCTTTGCAAAAATCAGGCACCGGATCATGGATCGCCTCTTCTGCAAAAACCTCGTGAGGATATTTTGCATGATACATAGTGCGGCTTTTTATTTTCTCCATTTCAGCAGGCCCGATAGAAGTGCCCGATATCTCTGCTATTTTTTCTACCATAGCAACAGGCCCTTCATGATAACTGACAGGAATAGCAAGAGGGTCCTTCTCCACTATATTCAAAAAAGCCTGAAAATATTTTTCCAGCACAGCGCCGATATATTCGTCCAGATTCATTTGCTGTAGCTCCTCTTCATTAAAGCCAAACAGGGCAGGCTCAATCACCCGTGGTATGGCATGCATGCCTCTTTTTTTCTGTTGCGATCTTACCACTTCATCCGGTCTGCGGTAAAGTAAAATAAAAGGAGTTTGCGGGTATAGTTCTCTGATCTGTTTGTAAAAGAAGATGTGCCAGCTATCAGTTTTTATAAATAACCGTTTCCTATGGTTTTTTACAGGTGCATAGAAGGCTATGGCATCTTTCAGTAATTGCGGAGAAATATTTTTTCCCAACCTCAGTATTTCATCAAAAAAAGGAACTTCAGAAAGTACAATGTTAGTGGGGTCCTGAGCCAGTAGCTGGGTAGCCAGCGTAGAGCCGCATCTTGACACATGGAAGATAAAAGCAGACGGCGGAACGCTCTCTACTTCATTTGACCAGGTTGGTAACAGATCTATACCGCTGATACATTTGTAGCGGTTGTTGTTAAACTGCCGGCATCTTGAAATTGTTTCCTGAAAAAATGGTTCGGTAAAATCTTTGTCGCCCGTGTTCATCCATTCACAGTACGGCACACCGTCGGTAAAGGAAAGTTTATAAGGTATCCAGTTTGCCAGCGCCGTTGATATATTGAGATTCATATGGCCAATTTATAGCGCAAAATAACAAAAGCTGTGGAAGAAAGTTATTATATAACGCTATCCTACAGTGGACAATTTTCATGATAATTCACCAGCTCAATGGGCGTTCTTTCCATTTCATAGCCTTCGTAGCGTTGGGCTATTTCATCAAGCACGGCATTTATTTGTTCCGGTTCGGTGAGTGTAACCAGCTGCTGGCGATATTCTTTAATGCCGGGTAAGCCTTTTAAATATTGCAGATAATGCCTGCGCATAGCGTAAACACCTCTTATGGCATCTTTCCACTGAAGAGATTTGAGAAGTTGTTGTTTACAAACATCAATACGTTCGGCCACAGTAGGGATGGCCATTTGTTCACCCGTTTGCAGGTAATGACGTATTTCCCTAAAGATCCATGGGTAGCCAATAGCAGCCCGTCCGACCATAATGCCATCAACACCATAACGATTTTTATATTCAAGCGCTTTTTGCGGACTGTTTATATCGCCATTGCCAAAAACAGGGATATGTATACGTGGATTGTTTTTTACTTTCGCAATAAGGCTCCAGTCGGCCTCGCCTTTATACAACTGGCAGCGGGTGCGGCCATGTATGGTTAATGCTTTCACACCTACATCCTGCAGACGCTCTGCAACTTCCTCGATGTTTTTGGTGGCATCATCCCAACCCAAACGGGTTTTTACAGTAACAGGTAAGCTGGTGGCTTTTACACAGGCTTCGGTAAGCCGAACCATGCGTGGAACATCTTTCAATACACCGGAGCCGGCGCCTTTGGCAACAATACCTTTAACGGGACAACCAAAATTAATGTCCAGCAGTTCAGGTTGCGTAACATCCACAATACCGGCTGCCATAGCCATTGAAACTTCGTCGCCACCGAAGATCTGAATACCGGTAGGTCTTTCTTCATCAAACATGTCTAACTTCTTCCGGCATCTGATGGCATCGCGGATAAGCCCTTCGCTTGAAATGAACTCGGTAAATACAAGATCAGCGCCGTTGGCTTTGCAAACCACACGAAAAGGAGGATCGCTCACGTCTTCCATGGGCGCCAGTAACAACGGAAAATCCGGAAGTGTTATATCACCAATCTTTACCATTTGCAGGTGCAAAATTGCAATAAAAAGCCGGTGGGTCAAAAGGTAATTTAAGCAGGTTAATACTATCCCTTATGGTTTGGGCTGAAGCACAATACTATCCAGCTGATAATAGCCTAACAGAAAGCGCTGCAAAGGAGTACGTTTTTCTGCTTCATTATCAAAATACAATAAGGTAGGGCGTTCTTCCAGCAATTGCAGAAAAGTCGCCGGTGCGCCATTGGGGAAGATCTGCTGAACCTTTTCGCTCAATGCAGTTTCATACGGCTTTATAACAGCTACGCGTTCATGATGTTCCCGTGCCGCTGTAAATATTTTCTGCCGGTCTGTCTGGATCGCATGATAGAAATACCCGGTGATGACATTTTTCCAGGATTCTCTATAAATATTGCAAACCAACAGGCCACAGCATATCAGCGCTATCATCAGTACAGAAAGATGTTTCACAGGCAGCACGATCTGCGCCAGAGACGGATTACCCACTCCTGCCAGAAAAAATAACACCAGCAGAGCAAATGCCGCGAGAGATGTCATATCATTAAGCGCCCGGTAAGGAATAGAGCCATGTGTAACCCAAAGTATGGGGGCCAGCGTACACAGCACCATCAGTAGAATACCTGTAATTCCGGGAATAAAGTAGCGCTTGCGGCCTAACGCACGCGATAGCTTTTCAGCTGCCGGTGTTATACCTGCCCGCATACCCAGCATAAAGCAGGCTCCCGCACAAGCCCAGAACAAAGGCTCTTTTAAAACATAGTAAAAGATAGTCACCACCCTGAACAGAATGATCATAATTACGGTCGGATATCCTGTATGCCCCATCATCGATCGCCTCATTGACCAGATGCCCGATGTTAGCAGGATAATTACTCCCGTCAACAGAACAACTGCCAGATACAGGAACAGCGGCTTTGAAACAGGAACGCCATAATAGCGATATGCAGCTATCAACAGAAAAAGAAAACAAACCAACGCTATCATTGCTACTTCGTTAGTTCCGCAGAGAAGGATACATAGAAAAACAATGATAAGATCCTGCGAGATGTTTCGGCGTGGGGTTGAGCCGCCGGCGATTGCAAGTCGACGTATAAGACATCCCATCAGTATCAGAAAGAGAATAAAAGCTGTTTGATATACGGCTGCTGCACTAAACCAGTAAACACCTGATGACGTTTCTGTCATCACATACATGTTCATAACAAATAACACCATACTTGCCGGTACTAAACTCATTCTGGAAAAGATCCGGTTCAGTACATATCTATTAACCGAATTCAAAAAGAAGAAGATAGCGATCCAGGTAAAAAAGGCAAACAGGAAAAAAACAAGAAAATAGGAATGGGTGAGCAACCCTGCCTTTTCACATACACCGCATACAAACGTAGCAGTAAACCTTCCCTCCCAGGTAAGATAGATGAGTTGCTGTGCTTTTAAAAAACCGTATTTATCAAAGATGGTTATGGCGCCGTAATCGTCGTACGATAAAAAATTGAAAAACGAAAGAATGACAAAAGGAAGCAGGCAAAGCAGAATGCATGCCCATAGAACATATAACTTTTTTGCCGGTAACGATAATGCCATCAATGCGGTTTTGGAAGCACGAATCTATTATTTATTCCGCACTCATATGAAGGGAGATCACTTATCCGGTACATTACTGAATAATGAATTAAGCCCCTCTGCCATTGTTGGATGGGTAAAAATGGTATCACGCAACAGGGTAAAGGGAAGTTTGGCCAGCATAGCAACCTGAACGGATGGCACAATTTCGCCTGCGTCTACGCCAAAAGCGCTGAATCCGAGAATCTGGTCACTTGCAGTATCTATAAGCGCCTTCATAAATCCACGGGGTTCTGAAAGTGTGCGCGTGCGCAGTATTGCGCTAAACGGAAGTTTTGCGAGGCGGTAAGAAATACCTTGTTCTTTAGCCTCCCTTTCACTCAATCCGATGCGCGCAAACTCGGGATCGGTGAAAACACAGAACGCCACCTGTCTGCCGGTAGTGACGCGTTTGCCACCGAGAATATTTTCTGCTACAATACGAAAGTCATTTTCTGCAATATGGGTAAAGTAAGGGCTGCCGGCACAATCGCCTGCTGCCCAAACATCAGGCGCCGTTGTTTCCAATCGTTCGTTTACTTTAATATGGCCTCGACTTGTTAATTCAACACCGGCCAAATCCAAACCGATGCCATCTGTGTTAGGTGTACGTCCTGCAGCCACCAGCAAATGGGAACCTTCTATTGTTGTTTGAGAATTGCTGCGGTTTAAAATCAGCTTCACCGATTGCCCTGATTTGCCTTCAACATATACGATATGTGTGTTTGTAAGAATGTCGATACCCTCATCACTAAATAAATGGTGTATTGCTTCTGAAACATCGTCATCCTCGCGATGTACGAGTCGTGGATTCCGGTCAATTATTGTTACACGGCTACCCAAGCGTCGCATTGCCTGGGCAAATTCAAGACCAACAAATCCTCCTCCCAATACAATGAGATGTTCCGGAATTTGATCGAGCTCCAATGCTTCTATATGGGTCAGCGGATTTGCTTCCGGTAAACCAGGTATGGCTTCAATAGCAGCCCGTGTACCTGTATCGATGACAACATGCTTTCCGCACAGCACGCGAACAGAACCATCAGCAGCTGTAACCTCCAGCGTTTTTGGTGCAATAAAACGTCCTGAGCCCATTACAAGTTCTGCTCCGCTTTTTTTGTAATTGTCAATATGTAAATCAACTAGTCCGGTCACCATTTTGCGTTTGCGTTCACGAACACCAGTCATACTGATCTTCCAGTCACCTTTTGTGATTCCGAATTCTTCACTTCTTCTAAAATAAGAAACCACCTTTGCGGTGTGAACAACATTTTTGCTTGGAAGGCACGCTATATTGGGACAAGCGCCTCCAATATATTTCCGTTCAACAACAGCAGTTTTGATTCCTTTTTTGGCAAGAGTCCATGAAATGAGTTTGCCTGCCGCTCCGCTTCCAAGAATGAGAAGGTCGTATACTTCAGGTTCCGTGTTTGAGTTGTTTCTATTGCTTTCGCTCATATGGCCCTCCTGTTTTTTAAAAAATGTTTTTGGTTCTGAAGAAAAGTTGATCACATGAAGTTATCTATTTTAAAAGGGTCCGATGCGTTTTTGTAGCAAAATGTTCCACATGCTAAAATTACTTGCTAAAGCAAATTTCCTTCATAATGAATCTACTATAAAAAAAGGCTGTTTTTTGTGTTTAATGGTCCCTGCGCAGGCACAGTTTTTTTATTTCTATACCGAAGCCACAACAAAACGATTTCGGAAGCGAATAACAGCTTAATCATTTTTATTAATTAAAAGTATGATCTATGAAAAAGGTGATGTATATGTTGAGTCTGGCTTTTGCATTAACAACTGTTTCCGCCACTGTGAATAAAACACAGGCTCAAACAACAAAAACAAAAACAGTAACAAGTCATAAAAAGAAATCAACGCTTATTGGTGCAGGTGCGGGCGCTGTAACCGGTGCATTGGTAAGCAAACATCATGTTACAGGAGCTGTAGTTGGTGGAGCGGTTGGCGCCGGCGCCGGATATTTATATGGAAGGCACAGGGATAAAACGCATCCTACAACGAAAACAGTAACTAAAACCAAAGACTAGAAATGTAAAGGCTCGAACAAATGTTTGAGCCTTTTATTTTGCGCTATTTTGCAGTAATTTTCAGCATAAAATATTGATTAGAAGTTTGGTACAGATAATTGTTTAAAAACAATAAAATTTATCTGTATACGTTTGTTACGGGCGAAAATAATATCTATTACCCTAACAGAAAGTATGAAAACCAAAAATCTACTCATTTTATCTATTGCCTCCTTTGCCTTTTTTATTGCAGCGACAAGTTGTAGCAAAAACACTGACAGCGGCGCTTCAGCCCAGTTATCTGCAACTTTGAGTGGTACAACGTATACACCTTCATCTGTAGTTGCGTTCGATGAGTTTAGTGAAATTACTATTATGGGTTTGCAAATTAAAGCAGGCGATTCTATTTCGCTGAGTGTGTCTATACCGGATACGGCTACTGGTAAAACTGCCCTTACTTTAGATGATGCAGCAGTTGATTATTACGACAGCAAAGGCACTATCGCCTACAGTAGCTGGTATTATCCTTCTCATGGTACTGTTACCTTCACCAGCTGGGATAAATCAGCCAAAAAAATTTCCGGTAGTTTCAGTGGTGTGATATACAGAGGCGGGGCTACCCTTGACAGCGTAGTAGTTACAAATGGTAAGTTTAATACCTCTTATCAATAGTTACAGCATAAGGTTAATCATAATCTTATACTGCATAGAAGCCTGATCAGATGGATCAGGCTTCTATGTTTAATATACTGCTCAGGACTGTTCATTCTACTCTAAAGCCTGCCTGTTAGTTTGTATTTCCGGTATTATGTCCTTCAAACCCAGTAAGATTAATAATAAAAAAAAATCAGAAATCATATTCAGAAGCACGCGTTAACGACCCGTTCACAAAATCATCGGATTTTTACGACTTAAATACTCGATCTAAAAAATATATTTGCTTCTCCGTTAGGCAAATGTGCAAAAACCTCTTACCTTAAACCCGCGTTTTTCACCATTTAAAAACACAAATACTATGAACTTCAAGAAAAGTTTGATCGCGGCCGCTTTATTAGTAACCTTCTCTGCAGCATCTTTCGCTCAAACTGAGCCTAAAAAAGAGAAAAAAGGTAAAATGGAGAAAGCTCCTGCTGATTCTACAAAGAAGGCTGAGCACCATCACCCTAAAAAAGCTAAAGAAGAGAAGAAAGGTTAATAATAGCAAGATTATTATAAAAAAGCTCCCTGATCACCAGGGAGCTTTTTTATTTATAACATGATGAATCACAGCCTGGTCTTATCTGACTAAAAAATACTTTTCGACAGTTTTTGTAAAATTGTTTACTTTTGCAGCAATCATTTTACTTTTCAACACTACAGTGACCACCAGCAACACCATAAAAGAAGACCTCATTCAGAAGCAGATCCTGCAGGCTGCTCAGCAGCTGTTTCAAAAGCACGGTCTGCAAAAGGTAACCATGGATGATGTTGCCAAAGCCATCGGCAAGGGCAGAAGCTCTCTTTACTATTACTATAAAAGCAAAGACGAGATTTTTGATGCCGTTATGGATGTTGAGATGGGAGAAATTACTACCGAACTTACCCGGGCAGTAAATGAGGTTCCCGACATAGAACAGAAAATACGCGCCTATTGCATAACCCGTATTAAAGTATCCAGAAGGAAGAAGGCCTTTTTCAGCGCTATGGAGGCCGGTATGAATGCCGATGAAATATCCCATTACGCTAAAACAAAACAAGCCATTAGGAAACGCATCATAAAAGAAGAAAGTGCAGTACTCACCTCTATTCTAACTGAGGCCATAAAAAAGGATGAAATAAACGATCTGAACACCAAAGACCAGGAAACGCTTGTTTTTGTATTGCTCAACAGCTTGCACGGTATGAAAAGACGAATGCTTAACGAGAACGATTACAGCCGTATGGAACCCGCAGTAGACCTTCTTACCCAGATGGTAATTCAGCGGATCAGGAAATAAAAAATTTTACCGCATTTTCGACATTTTATCAAATATTGTCGAAATGACCGAAAAAGTAAGCCGATATATTATGATTAGCATAGCAAGCACAAATACTTTCAGAGCGTTTAGGAATAGGAACTATACCTTATTTTTTATCGGGCAATCCGTTTCGCAGATAGGTACCTGGATGCAGCGTACTGCGGTAAGCTGGGTTATTTATTCGCTCACTCATTCGGAGTTTATGCTCGGGCTAACGGTATTTGCCCAGCAGTTTCCTTCATTCCTGCTTTCGCTTGTTGGAGGCATTGTTTCTGACCGTAACAGTCGTTATAAAATATTACTGATTACCCAAATCGCCTCCATGATACAGGCGATATTGCTGGCTGTATTGATCTTAACTAACCATTATGTGGTATGGGAAATACTTGCGTTAAGCGTTATCTTAGGTATCATTAATGCCTTTGATACGCCAGCCCGGCAACCAATGGTGCATGAAATGGTTGAGCATAGGGAAGATATTACCAATGCACTGGCGCTTAATTCGGCTATGGTAAATATTGCCCGACTGGCAGGGCCTGCCTTATCGGGCATTGTATTGCAATCGTTTGGCGCCGGTATATGTTTTTCATTGAACGCAGTGAGTTTTGTAGCGGTAATTACTTCATTACTGCTTATGAAGCTACCACCGTTTACAAAACCAGCAATAAAAAAGAAAGCTACCACCGAACTGGCGGAAGGCTTTCAATACCTCAAAAAAACATCTGCTATCGGCATACCCGTTCTGTTGATTACATGTACAAGTTTGCTTGTATTACCATACAATACCTTAATTCCTGTGTTTGCTAAAGAGATTTTTAAAGGCAATGCCGCTACTTACGGTTATATAAGTAGTTTCATTGGCGCCGGCGCTTTGATAAGCAGTTTGTTTCTGGCCTCATTAAAAAAAGAAGCGCAGCTTAAAAATATTCTGTTGGCAAGCGTTGCCGTACTGGGCATAGGGCTAATATGTTTTTCTCTCACCCATGCATTCTATACCGTTATTCCATTTGCTGTACTAACAGGTTTTGCATCCTTAACACCTATGACTTCTGCCATTACGATCATTCAGATAGAAGCAGCATCAAACATGCGGGGCCGCGTAATGAGTTATGTTGCCATGGCTTATTTTGGTATGCTGCCATTTGGAAGTTTGCTTACAGGAATGGTTTCACAGAAAATTTCAGCCCCGGCAACTATGCTTTGCCAGGGGATTATAGCCCTGATCATTGCAGGTGTTTTTTATAGAATCATAAAAGGGAATAAGCCCGAAATAAAGGAACCGCAGGTGCTTCACGAAGCAGAAAGCGTTCATTAAAATTCAACAAAACAATACATGATGGAACAATCGAATCACACCGCCCTGCTGGTAATGGATGTACAGGCGGGTATAGTTGCCAGGCTTCAGGATGCTAAGCCAATGCTAAGCAATACATCGAAAGCCATTGCTTATGCACGCAGTAAAAATATTCCGGTTATATATGTAGTGGTGAGTTTCAGACAAGGTGCGCCTGAAATAAGTATGAACAATAGAAGCTTTTCAAGCCACAAGGAAATGATTGGAAAAGTTGATATGAGTGAGTACGCTAAGGTTCACGCTGATGTGGCCCCGCAGCCGGGCGAAATAACAGTTCTCAAACGACGCGTAAGCGCCTTTACGGGCAGCGATCTGGAAGTAGTGCTAAGGGCCTGCAGTATTCAGCATATGGTCCTTAGTGGTATTTCCACCAGCGGTGTCGTACTGTCGACCCTGCGGGAAGCGGCAGATAAAGATTATCGTCTTACCATTTTAAGCGACTGTTGTGCAGACGCTGATGAAGAAGTACATCGGGTGCTTACTACTAAAGTTTTTCCACGTCAGGCTGAAGTAATTACCGTTGAAGAGTGGAGTAAAGGATAAAGAAAGCTGAACAACTTAGCAGTACTTTTTGTATCAACTGATACAGTTATAAAATGAAAAACTGCCTGTGTTTTTTATAATGCACTTGGCGCAATTTTACAGGGTTCTTGTCAATTGTGCTTCTAAGTTATTATTATGAAAAATGCAACAGAGGTTACGCTGAAAATAGCGACCACCAGTAAGGAATTTGCCGATGCTGAACAACTTTTCCGTGAATATGCCGGTTCCCTTGAAATAGATCTGGCCTTTCAGGACTTTGCCAAAGAGCTAACCATTATTGGTGTTCAATATAACAAACCTGCAGGAGCATTAATTCTTGCCTACATCGATAGTCTGGCTGTAGGCTGTGCAGCGGTAAGAAAACTGGATGATGAAACGGCTGAGTTAAAAAGAATGTATGTGCAGCCGCAATTCCGCGGACTTAAAATAGCGCAGAAGCTATTGGAATTATCGTTTGATATCGCCACAGAACTTCGCTACAAAAAAATAAGGCTGGATACTATACCCAGCATGAAATCAGCGCAGAAACTTTATCTATCGAATGGATTTTATATAATAGAACCGTACCGGTTTAACCCGGTAGAGGGGGCGATTTATATGGAAAGAAGGCTGGATCAGTAAAAAAGAGAACGGCTTATGCGATATAAGCCGTTCTCTTTTCATCGTGTAGTTATTATTACATTTTAGCTTTCACCACACTGTTCAAAAACTCTTCAATGTTGGTGTAGCCGTCGTTATCTCTGTCTTTTGAAGCATCGGATGCATCTTTGGGATTTAAATGGTGCGCTGTTTCCCAACTGTCGGGCATACCATCATTATCTGAATCTTTGTAAGGAGTTCCTTTGTATTCAGGATAACCACCTACCTGACTGGGATCTGTTATAATACCCTGTTTATAGGTGTCTACAGACATACGGCGGTGTAAGTATTTGTCGCCGCTAAATGTTGTTTTGCCTCCTTCAGTATAATAGATTTTATTTTCTCTAACCTGTTTAACAATGCGTTGATCAACTGCGTCGCGTTTAGGAAGTGTGGCGCCCACATTGTTCAGCACATAGTCATATGCTTGTTGAGCCGACATCATAGTGATTTTGGGCATAGGGAAAGGTTGGTCTACCCGAATCTGTGAAGTAAACGGTCCGCAATCAGGTAACTCACGTACCTGTACGCCACCAGCCCAGTTGTCTTTGGTAACGGCTTCATCGCCTTCTACAATATTTCCGTTTACATATGCTTTACCAAAATGATTAGAGTCGGCTTTGTTGCGGCTTGCCTCTGGTTTTAATATACGATGACCTATAGGTTTATCTTTTGGTGTGATGGGGCCCGGTTTATAATAATTATTGATAAAGTTGAACAGAGATTTATCATCGCCACCATCGGCGCTACGGTTCCACCAATTGTAGATAACATTATTTGCAAAGTTAAAATCGCCATCCATACCTACTGATGGACTGCGGCTGATATTGCTTGACCACAGGTTACGCATGAACGTACTGTTATGCCCGCCAATGGTACTGCCGAAGGCATGGTTGTAAGTATTAAGCGCCTCGGAGAATATGCAGTTTTGCATGGTGATGTTTACGGTTGGCAATTTCTGCGGTTTTGATCCATCGCCTTTTGTATATACGTGACGGTACATCGACATATTTTCATCAAGACCCCAACTGGCTGACACGTGATCGATAATAATATTTCCAACGGTATTTCCTCCTAATGCATCATCGCGACGGGTTACTTCTGTAGCACCGCGACGAAAGCGCAGATAGCGGATTATTACATCATGTGTATCTACCCATACTGATTCACCGGCAATACAAACGCCATCACCGGGAGCCGTTTGTCCTTCAATAGTAACGTAGGGCGCCCTGATACTTACGGGGCTTTCCAAATGAATAATACCGGCCACATTAAAAACGATAATGCGTGCACCGCCTTTTTCACAGGCGTCTCTAAATGAGCCGGGACCACTATCAGCCAATGTTGTAACTACATATACTTTTCCACCACGGCCACCTGCTGTATGAGCGCCGGCGCCTTCGGCGCCGGGAAATGCCAGTATTTTAGCTTGTGGTAGATCTGACGGCTGCGAAGCCCAGGGAACATATGGTCTGCCATTTTTTGCTTCTGCTTCAA
>Ga0105239_10000457_pt1 | contig 59635 bp, 53 predicted proteins | sample KBSC44metaG_FD_92761 | JGI IMG/M metagenome (GOLD analysis project Ga0105239, IMG submission 92761) | Corn rhizosphere microbial communities from Kellogg Biological Station, Michigan, USA - KBS C4-4 metaG | ecosystem: Host-associated > Plants > Roots > Rhizosphere > Soil | place: Michigan, USA...
AATAAAAAAACCTTCTCCTTTTAACCGGTGGGGGTAGAACCGGTACCCGTAGCCGCCCTTTTTGCCCGTTGTTTCGACGATATTCCATTCGGGTTGTACCTCCAGCCGGCACGAGATGGCATCGAATTCGGTCGTCAGCCAGTCCAATACGTCTTCGTCCTCTTCGCGGGAATAGGAGCAGGTGGAATAGATCAGGATGCCGTCCTGCCGGAGGGCGGGCCAGCAGTCGGCCAGGATGCGTTGCTGCCGTTGCGAGCAGAGCGCGACGTTGGCGGTGCTCCATTCGTCGATGGCTTCGGGTTCCCGGCGGAAGAGGCCGCTGCCGCTGCAGGGTGCGTCCACCAAGATGACGTCAAAATAATTTTCGAGCCGTTGAAAATCGCGCGGATCGTTATTGGTGACGACGGTGTTGGCCGCGCCCCATTTGATCATATTCTCCTGCAGGACCGAAACCCGGCTTTTTATCACTTCATTGCTGACGAGCAGGCTGTCCGGTGAGAGGAGCGATTGGATCAGCGTGGACTTGCCGCCGGGGGCTGCGCAGCAGTCGAGGACCCGTTGAGCCTTTGTCAGGTCGATCGTTTGGCGAAGAGCCTGTTCGAGGAACATACTCGAGGCCTCTTGTACGTAGTAGGCGCCCGCATGGAAGAGCGGGTCGAGGGTGAAACTGGGGCGTTTGTCGAGATAATAGCCGAACGAGGACCAGGGTATGGGCGTCGTGTTTGCCGGCATTGTAGTCGGGGGCTTTGCCGGGTTGATGCGAATGGAGGCCGGGGCGGCGCCTGCGGCATGCACGGCGGCGAAGGCCGCGGCGTCGAAACCGGGAAGTCCTTCGAGGGAGGACAGGAGTTGATTTGGTAAGAGGGGCGGCACGATCGCTGTAAAATTAATCAGAAACGAATGACAAAATCCTGTTTTACCTTAAAATCGTCCCTGAAGATAACAAAACCGAGGAAGAAAATATCGATGGTGAGCAGTACGCGGGGGTCTGCCTTGATGGCCGTCCAGGCGGCTTCCATCTCGGTGCTCCAGTGGATGTCGTCGAAGATAAGGGTCGATGTCGGAGACAGATGCGGAAGGAGCGTATTGAAATAGCGGAGGGTGGGCTCGAGCCGGTGGTTGCCGTCGATGAAGGCCAGGTCGACGGGGGTGATGCGGGGAAGGAGTAAGCGAAGTTGGTCATCGAAGGAGCCGGTGAGGACCGTTGAGGTCAGTCGGAGCGACTGAAGGTTGCGTCTGGCGGCGGCGGCGACTTCCGGTGCACCCTCGATACTATAAACGGCCGCGTTGGGGGCGCCGGTGGCGAGATAAGCTGTGGAGATCCCCAGGGAGGTCCCCAGCTCGAGGATCGAGGACGGCTGGTAGTGACGGGCAAAACGATGGAGGAGTTGCCCGAGACGGGGAGGCTTTGCCGCTTTTTTGACGATACCGGCGACGGTTCGGGTATGGGTCGTCGTTCGATAGGCCGAGCCGGCGCCCAGATCATCTACCTGCAGCGCAGTGTGATCGGCGGCCAGGCGGCGGCGAAGCTGTTCGATGGCGTCATAGGCCGGATAGCGCTGTCGGTCGTTGAGCACCGTTGTGATGAACTCGAAGACGAAGGGCGAATGAGTGCCATGACCGCGGCCGTTGGCAGCGGTGAGGTAATACCGGAGATATTTCTGGGCAAGCCGGAAAGGCGAATACATGGGTTTATTTTTTCCGTTCCCATACCTGAAAGCTATAGCCGTATGCGTGCTTTTCATCGGCGGGGAAGTCACGGTTGTCGGTGAGCTGCCAGCGTTCGTTGTCGATGGACGGGAAATACGTGTCGCCATCCAGCCTGGCATGGACCCGCGTCATATAGATCCGATTTGCGATGGGCATGGCTTCTTTGTATATCTCGCCGCCGCCGATGACGAATGTCTCTTTACAGTCCGTCGCCCCGGCTCCCTTGAGGGCCTCCTGTAAGCTGGTGGTCACCGTCACCTTTTCATTGCGGGGCTGCCAATCCTTTTGGCGGGTGATGACGAAATTGAAGCGACCGGGTAAAGGTTCACCGGCCAACGCGTCGTACGTTTTTCGGCCCATGACCACCGGCATTCCCCAGGTGGTATTCTTAAAGAACTTCATGTCGTTGGGCAGATGCCAGAGCAATTGGTTGTCCTTGCCGATCGCGTTATTTTCGGATGCGGCGACGATGAGCGAGATGATCATACCGCTACCGGGGCTTTGATGGCAGGATGGGATTGATAGTTCTCGAGGGAGAAGTCCTCGAATTGGAACCCGAAGATATCTTTTACCGCAGGATTAAGTTTCATCGCCGGGAGAGCATAAGGCTTACGTGTCAACTGCAGTTTGGCCTGTTCGAGATGATTGCTGTAAAGATGCACATCACCAAATGTGTGGATGAACTCTCCAGGCTCGAGTCCGCAGACCTGTGCGATCATCATGGTCAGTAGTGCGTATGATGCAATATTGAACGGAACGCCCAGGAACGCGTCAGCGCTACGCTGATATAGTTGACAACTCAGGCGCTGGACGCCGTCATTACGCCCGGCGGCGACATAGAACTGGAAGAGCGCGTGACAGGGCATAAGGGCCATTTGTGGAAGATCGGCGACATTCCAAGCGCTGACGATCAGGCGGCGGCTGTCGGGATTCTTTTTGATCTGTTCGATCAGCTGGGTGATCTGATCGACCGTCTTCCCGTCCGCCCCCTGCCAGCTGCGCCATTGTTTGCCATAGACGGGACCTAGTTCACCCTCCGCATCCGCCCATTCGTCCCAGATGCTGACGCCGTTTTCCTTCAGGTATTTGATGTTGGTATCGCCGCGGAGAAACCAAAGCAGCTCATAAATGATACTTTTCAAATGTAATTTCTTGGTTGTCACCAGCGGAAAACCTTTGGAGAGATCGAAGCGCAACTGGTAGCCAAAACAACTGATCGTCCCGGTGCCGGTACGGTCGGTTTTGGTGGCCCCGGTATCGAGGATATGCTGAAGAAGATCAAGGTATTGCTGCATGGGTGCAATTTACGTATTTTAGGGGTGAATAAACCCCTTTGAACCCCATGATCCTGACCGCGCTTGCCTGCGGCATCTTTTTTTGTATATGGCTTACAGGCCAGACGACCAACCTTTTCCGTGTATTGAAAATGGGTGGCGGTGTATATTTCATTACGAGGTTGAGGCTGCCGAAACGTTTCCGGCTGATCGCTTACCAGGCCGTCGTGCCGGCGCAGGGACGGCGGTTGCTGATCAATCGCATCTGCGGTGTCGGTGGCGACATCGTCGAGCTCAAAGCGGGGATGTTATTCGTCAACGGCAAGGAAGCCGACGGGGAGTTGCGGCTGAAACATATTTACAAGATGGATCAGCAATATGCCGGTTCATTCGAGTACAAGGAGGACGAGGCTTATACGATCCCGCCCTATTCCGATACGCTGTATATCCCGTTAGAGGACCGGGTCGTGAAGAAGGAACAGGTGCCCTGTACGAGATATGTCCTGCCCGCGGGTCTTCGGGACGAAGAGATCTTTCGCGTCTATCAGAAGAGCTGGAACCAGGATAATTTCGGTCCGCTGCGGGTACCCGCCGGCAAGTTCTTTGTTTTGGGTGATAACCGCGGGAAGGCGCAGGACTCGCGTACTCTCGGATTGATCGATGAACAGAAAGTAATGGGTACGATATTATGGAAATAGGTTCCGCTTACCGGCAATACCGGCCATGTGCTGCGTTGGCCGATGTGATCGAATGCTACTGGGTGTGGCAGGGGGAAGGACTGTCCGGTCAGGTGGAGCGGCTGATCCCCGGTGGAAGGGTCGAACTGATCTTTAATTTCGACGGTGACGTGGAGTGGATGATGGATGGCTTGGCGGCGGCGGGACTGAGACTGAGCGGCGTACATATCATGGGTCAGCGGGACCGGTTGTTCTTTTGCCGGCCTTCCGGCAGGATGCAGCTGTTCGGCGTGCGTTTCCGGCCGGGTTGTTTTGCGGCTTTCTCCCCTACCCCGCTGAAGTTGTTATTGAACCGGCTTTTACCTGCTTCGGAGTTCTTTGGGTCTGCGATGCAACGGTTATATGACCAGCTTTTTGAGGCCGATAGCGACGAGTCCCGGGTGAATTTACTGGAAGACTGGTTGTGCGGCGCGTTGGCGGGGGTATCATCGGCGCCGGTGCGTTTTGCGCTGGACACTTTGCGGCGTGCGGACACGATCACCATTGAGGCCGTTTGCGAGCGGGTGGGCTGGGGGTATAAGCGGATGGAGCGGGCCTTTTTGAAAGAGGTGGGGTATACCCCGAAGGGATATTCGCGGCTGGTGCGATTCAATAGGGCGATCCGCCGTATAGGCGGGACCGATTCGCTGACTTCGGTGGGGTATGCCTGCGGCTATTACGACCAGGCCCATTTTATCAAGGATTTTACGCGTTTTGCCGGGATGACGCCGGGGCAGTTCCGGGTCGAGGAGAATCCGGTGGCGGAATTGCTGATCAGGCACCAGCCTGTCTAAAATTTACAATTTTACCCGTTTCGGGTCGAGTATGTTTGTCGAAAAAAGAATGTTTCTACGATTTTTTGGGGCGATGCTATTATCCGGCGGGTGCTGGTGGCTTTCCTTTGACCTGGGGCTGCATTGGTGGTGGCCGATCTGGCTGGCGCCGATCCCTATTTTGCTGATGGCGCCCAGGTTGGGTGGATCGGGGGCCTTTGCGCTGGCGTTTTTGGCCTTTTTTATCGGGCGGTGTGCCTGGTTGGGCTTTCTGCTGAGCGTGTTGCCGTTGGGGCCGGCGCTGCTCTTTACCATGATGCCGGCGGTGCTGTTTGGGCTTACGGTGTTGGCGGCGAGAGGGCTATGGAAGAAGGAGCGGCCGTTGGCGGCGGCATTTGCCTTTGCCGTGTTGTGGACGGCTATCGAGTTTGTTTTTTCCGATCTTGGGCGCGATGGGACGATCGCAAGTATTGCCTATACGCAAAGCGATCTTCTGCCGGTGATTCAATTGGCGGCGCTGACGGGAGTGATGGGGATCACCTTTGTTCTTTGTTTTGTTCCGGCGTTGATCGCGGGGCGGAAATGGATCTGGGCGGCCGCCGTGATCGTTGGGGTGGTAGGGTTTGGGTGGGTGCGACTGCTGACGGGGAGTTATGGAGCGCCGGTGAAGGTGGGCATGGTTGCGTTGCCGGAGTCGGTGTTTGGCGGCAGGGTGCTGGAGAAGGGGGCAGAAAAGGAGATGGTGTTATTTGGATTGTATCATGAACAGATTGAGAAACTGGCCGATGCGGGTGCGGAGGTGGTCGTGTTGCCGGAGAAGGTATTACCGGTGACGGATACAACGAAGAAGGTGATCTATGATTCTTTGGGGCGGATGGCGGCGCGATCGGGGATGGTCATAGTTGGCGGGGTGACGGGGATATTTGCGGAGGGATTGACAAATCTTGCGCCGGTATTTGGCCCGGATGGGAAGATGGTCATCAACTATGAAAAGGTGCATTTGTTTGAGGGGGAGGCCATGGAACATTTCAGGCATGGGGTGCTGCCGGGGATGTTTGGCGCCGAAGGTGTGGCCATCTGCAAGGACCTCGATTTCGAGAGCTATATGCGGAACTACGGTCGGGCGGGTATCGGCGTGCTGTATGCGCCGGCCTGGGATTTTGTGCGGGATGGATGGTGGCATTCGCGGGTGGCGATCGTTGGGGCGGTGGCGAACGGGTACTCGCTGGTGCGGAATGCGCGGGAGGGCCGGATGACGATCAGCGACGACCGGGGCCGGGTGCTGTCGGAGACCAGCAGCGAGAGCCGGGAGCTGGCGACGATGACCGGAACGGTAAGGCCGGCCACGGGCCGGACATTGTATGGCCGGTGGGGTAACTGGTTTGGTGTTGTAATGCTTTTTGCGGCAGGCGTCGTCCTGCGGACGGTGCTTAGTACCTATTTAGCCGCGAGGAGATCGTTGACGAGGATATAGAATTCCTGTTTTTGATCCTCATAATGCTGACCCGTGCCGGGGCCGCTGAAGCCGGTATGGATCTTCTCGATCTTCCCGCTCTTTCCGACGAAGATCGTGGTCGGGAAATTGACGATGGCCTCGAGCTGCGGCAGGGTCTTTTTCGCGCGATCGGGATCGCCGACGGCTGCGCCGGTGATCAGCATCGGGTATTTGACGTCGAAGCGTTGCTGAAAGGTGCGGACGCTGGCCTGGCTGCGAGCGAAGTCGGTGCTGCGTTCGTACGCGAGGGCGATGATCTCCACTCCTTTATTGCGATACTCCTTGTAGAAACCGCTGAGAAAGCGGGTCTCATCCATACAGTTCGGGCACCAGGAGCCCATGATCTGGATGATCACAACCTTGTTCTTGTACCGGGGGTCCGAGAGGGAGACGTTGTTTCCATCGAGATCTTTAAACGTGAAGGTGAAGGGCATGTTCCTGTTCCATTTCGTCATCGCGAACTGGTCCTCGAGATGGGCGTTGGCGTCCTTATGAGCGGTCCAGGTGGCGACGGAAGTGGGCCCTGCATAGTAGTAGCCGGTGAGTTTGTCGCCGTCGATCGCTGCGGTGAAATAGTAGGCATGGGTTCCGTCGAAAGTCGAGAGTTTTAGCGAGTCGCCGATGATTGTGCCTTCGAGGTAGCGAAGGTCGCCGCCGGCGTCGAGGAAGGTACCGGTGACTTTGTCGCCGGTTTGTTTGAATTCGCCGACGCGGAAGGTGGTATCGGTGGGGTTCGCGGTCGAGCGAAAGACGGCTGCCCAGCGGCCGGCGATGGAGCGAACCTTCGTGGGAGTCGGGTGTGGAAACCGGGAGGATTCACCATGGAAGGCCTTGAACGGAACCATCAGCCAGCTGTCTGCGAGATGCCGAAGCCAGACCCCTTCGAGGTTGCCATCAGGCGTCACGCGCGCGCGAAGTTGAGATTCGTAGAACGGGAATTTTATAAAAAGCGAGTCGCCATCGTGGGTGATCTCATCTACCAGGATGCGCTCGCGGGCGTTGCGGAGATAGAGCACCTGTTTTCCTGCGCTGTCCTTTACGTCGAAGTTGAAGGCAATATCGTTGCCGTCCTTGCGGATCAGGAGGGCGCGCCATTGGCCGTTCCGGAAGGTCGGGGCAGGGGCCGCGAAAACGGATTGTGCGGCGAAAAGGAGAGGCAGGATGAGTCTAAACGGGTTCATCCTGCAATTTAATGAAAAAGTCTATTGTTTAGGTAGATTTTGCAGCATATCAGCGGTCATGCGGGGGAGATCGTATTCCGGTTTCCAGCCCCAATCGTCCCGGGCGACGGAGTCGTCGATGCTTTGCGGCCAGCTGTCGGCGATATGCTGGCGGTAGTCAGGTTGATAGCGGATGGCAAATTCCGGGATATGCTTTTTGATCTCGGCGGAGATCTCTTTGGGGGAGAAGCTCAGGGCCGATACATTATAAGAGGTGCGGACGGTAAGGTTCTTCGCGGGTGCTTCCATCAGCTCGATGGTGGCGCGGATCGCGTCCGGCATGTACATCATGGGAAGGTAGGTATCCTCTTTCAGGAAGCAGGTGTAGTTCTTTTCTTCGAGGGCTTCGTGAAATATCTCCACGGCATAATCGGTGGTGCCGCCGCCGGGCGCGGATTTATAGCTGATGAGACCGGGATACCGGATGCTGCGGATGTCCACGCCATATCGTTCGAAGAAATAGTTGCACCAGAATTCCCCGGCATATTTGCTGATGCCGTAGACGGTGCTGGGTTCGATAATCGTCCGCTGGGGGCATTCCTGGCGGGGCGAGGTGGGGCCGAAGACCGCGATGCTGCTGGGCCAATAGACCTTATGCAGCTTTTCTTCCCGGGCGATGTCGAGGACGTTGAGGAGTCCCTGCATGTTGAGATGCCAGGCCAGATTGGGATTCTTTTCACCGGTCGCCGAGAGGATAGCCGCGAGGAGGTATATCTGGGTGATGTTCTGACGGATGACCTGGACATGGAGCATTTCCTTGTTCATGACGTCGAGGGAGACATAGGGGCCGGAGCCTTTGAGCAGCTCGTTCTCTTCGCGAAGATCGGAGGCAACTACGTTGGCGTTGCCGTAGATGCGCCGCAGGGCGAGGGTAAGCTCGACACCGATCTGTCCGCTGGCACCTATGACGAGGACTTTTTCTTTAACCATGTCGGGGGTTTTGGGCTGCAAACGTAAGGATTTTGCCAAATAAAAAAAACGTAGGAGGTTTGCACCATGCAATTTCTACATGATCTGTTCAAAAATCAATCCTACGACCCGAAGAACTTCTTCCTGATCGCGGGGCCCTGCGTAGTCGAGAGTGAAGAGCTGGTGATGGAGGTAGCCGACAAGGTATCGGGCATCTGCCGGAACCTGGGGATCCCCTATGTGTTCAAGGCCTCTTACCGGAAGGCCAACCGGACCAGCGCGGGGAGCTTTACGGGCATCGGGGATGACAACGGGCTTTCGCTGATCAAAAAGGTGGGCGAGCAATACAGGGTCCCGACGACCTCGGATATCCATGCGCATGACGAGGCGGCGCCGGCCGCGAAGTATGTGGACATTCTGCAGATCCCGGCGTTTTTGTGCCGGCAGACGGACCTGCTGTTGGCAGCTGCCGAGACGGGAAAGGTTGTCAATGTGAAGAAGGGGCAGTTCCTGAGCGGACCGGCGATGAAGTTCGCGGTGGAGAAGATCCGGAAGGCGGGGAATGAGAAGATCGTGTTGACCGAGCGGGGGACCACCTTTGGATACCAGGACCTGGTGGTGGACTATCGCAATATTCCGTGGATGCAGGAGCATGGGGCTCCGGTAGTGATGGATTGTACGCATTCGCTGCAACAGCCCAATCAGACCAGCGGGGTCACCGGAGGCAATCCGCAACTGATCAGTACGATCGCGAAAGCTGCAATTGCCACCGGCGCCGAGGGCCTATTCATAGAAACGCATCCGAATCCTGCCATGGCCAAGAGCGATGGAGCCAACATGCTACGACTGGATCTTTTACAGGGATTACTGGAACAGCTGGTACAAATACGTAGAGTAGTTTCCCAATTATAGAGTGATGGATTGGCCTGGTCTTTCCGGTATAAGAGGAATTAAAAACGGGATACGGTAAAGTTACCGATAAGTGGGTATTTTTCGTGCATTCCGCGGGGATTTAATATGGGGTTAACAATTTACTGGGTAAGAGCCCAAATTCCTTTTTAAAGGCGATGGTAAAGTTACTGAGGTTGGAATAGCCCAATTCCATCGCCACTTCTTTCACCGAATGGCCTCCGGCGAGCAGCTTGTCCTTGGCCGCCTGCATCCGGACCCGCTGGAAGTATTCATAGACCGGGACGCCGTACATCATCTTAAAATCCTTTTTGAGCTTTGATTCGCTGATGGAGACCATGCGAGCCAGCTGGCTGATGGTGGGGGCGGGTTCGAAGATATCTTTTGTCAGCTCGGCCTCGACCTGCATGACGCGGTCGATATCGGCTTTTGACAGAGGCAGGTCAAAGAAGGCATTCTTGCGGCGCTGGTAGATGCGCAGGAAAAAACGTTCGATCAGCAGCATGATCCTGTTCTGGATGATCGCCAGACGCATCGGGTTGTTCTCGTCCACCTCGACGATCTCCTGGATGAAGCGGCGGTATTCACTGTCGAGGGGCTCGCGGTGGACATTCTCGATCTGCAGAGACAGATAGGCCGTAAGGACATCGTCTATCTCATTCAGTCCCAGGTAGTCGGCCAGCCATTTCGGGCTGAACAGCACGTCGATCCCCTTATATACCGTTCCTTTTGCACCGAGATAAGCCCAGTCGGAGAGGGTGTTGGTGAGATAGGCGATTGCGCGGGTGGTATTGGATTCCCTCAGCCGTTCGTCACCGATGCGAATCTCGAGGGTGTTGGGAATGACCAGCTCATGAAAACGAAGGGTATAGAACTGTTCGCGCATCTTGCGGCGGCAGAGCAGCCAGTCCTGGTTGAATCTGCAGTTGACGATATTGACGTGAATGCCGTTGGGCAGGCGGACAAATGTCAGGCTGCCGGAGGCAACTGACTCAGGGAAGATGAGTTGGTGATTGACTACCGGCACGTTCAGCCGTTGCGCCAGGTCGTTCATCAATTGCTCATAATCGGTATATGAGAAATCGAATTGGAACAAAAAAAAAGTTTAGCGGCTGATCACAGATATTTTAGTGGATTACGTCTGGCCGACAGGATATACCTCTTGATGTTCATCCAAAAGGCAAGGATGAAATAGACAATGAGGGGGGAGCCCATGGTGAGAAAGGAAATATAGATGAACCAGGTCCGGATACGGGAAGTGGCGATACCCATTCTTTCACCAATTGCTGTGCACACCCCAAACACTTGCCACTCGATGAAGTGTTTCAGTCTGTTCATAAGGCTAATTTATAAAAAATCGCCCGGGTTGAGAAGCATTTTTGGTTAAATTTGCGGTCGGACCCGAGGTCCGTCATATAAAACATTTTTATCATGGTCTTTGACTTAGACTTAATTAAGAAGCTGTACGGCGCGATGCCCGCCAAAGTAGACGCTGCGCGTAAGCTGGTAGGCAAACCGCTGACCCTGGCTGAAAAAATCCTTTATTCCCACCTTTTTGAAACCCCGAAACGCGCCTATGAACGGGGCAAGGATTATGTAGACTTCGCTCCGGACCGCGTTGCGATGCAGGATGCTACCGCCCAGATGGCCTTGTTGCAATTTATGACCTGCGGCCGCGAAAAGGTTGCGGTTCCTTCCACGGTCCATTGCGACCACCTGATCCAGGCCAAGACCGGCGCGGCTGCCGACCTGGCTACGGCGAAAGACGTCAACAAAGAGGTCTATGATTTTCTGGCCTCCATTTCCAATAAATATGGCATCGGGTTCTGGAAACCCGGTGCCGGGATCATCCACCAGGTCGTGTTGGAGAATTACGCTTTCCCCGGCGGGATGATGATCGGAACGGATTCCCACACCCCGAATGCGGGTGGGCTTGGGATGGTGGCCATCGGCGTCGGCGGTGCGGATGCCGTAGACGTGATGGCCGGGCTTCCCTGGGAGCTGAAGATGCCCAAACTGATCGGTGTGAAGCTGACCGGGAAGATGAGCGGCTGGACCAGCGCTAAGGACATCATCCTGAAAGTGGCGGGTATCCTGACGGTAAAAGGCGGTACGGGTGCGATCGTGGAATATTTCGGCGAAGGCGCCGACAGCCTGAGCGCCACCGGTAAGGGTACGATCTGTAATATGGGTGCGGAGATCGGGGCTACGTGCTCGCTGTTTGGCTACGACGAAAAGATGGCCGCTTACCTGAAGGCTACCGGCCGGGAAGAGGTGGCCGCGCTGGCCGACGGTATCCGGGATAGCCTCCGGCCGGACAAGGAAGTCTATGCCGATCCGAAAAAATATTATGACCAGGTGATCGAGATCGATCTGAATACGTTGGAACCTTATGTGAATGGGCCATTCACGCCCGATCTCGCATGGCCGATCAGCGAATTCGCCAAGGCCGTGAAGGACAACAACTGGCCCGAGAAGCTGGAAGTTGCCCTGATCGGAAGCTGCACCAACTCTTCCTACGAGGACATCAGCCGCAGCGCGTCGCTGGCTCAACAGGCGATCGACAAGAAGCTGAAGACCAAGGCCGAATTTACCATTACCCCGGGTTCCGAGCAGGTACGCTATACGATCGAGAAGGATGGTTTCCTGAAGACCTTTGACAGCATCGGCGGTGTGGTGCTGGCCAACGCCTGCGGTCCCTGTATCGGTCAGTGGGCCCGGCATATCGACGATCCGAACCGGAAGAACTCGATCATCACCTCTTTCAACCGCAATTTTGCCAAGCGCAACGACGGTCTGGCCAGTACGCACGCGTTTGTCGCCAGCCCCGAGATCGTAACAGCCTTTGCGATCGCCGGTCATCTCTCCTTCAACCCGCTAAAGGATAAGTTGAAGAATGAGAAGGGAGAAGAAGTGATGCTGGACGAGCCCACGGGCGTGGAATTGCCGCCGCACGGATTTTCGGTCGACGATCCCGGTTACCAAGCTCCCGCCAAGGACGGCAAGAACATTCAGGTCGTCGTGAAGTCCGACAGTCAGCGTCTGCAGCTGCTGGAACCGTTTGCTGCCTGGGAAGGCACCGATCTGAAGGGTCTGAAGCTGTTGATCAAGGCCAAGGGCAAGTGTACGACGGACCATATCTCGATGGCCGGACCCTGGCTGAAATTCCGCGGTCACCTCGACAACATCTCCAACAATATGCTTATCGGTGCGGTGAACTTCTATAACGACAAGACGGACTCCGTGAAGAACGAGTTGACCGGCGAATATGGGGCAGTGCCCGCGACCGCCCGCGCTTATAAGGCCGCCGGCATCGGCTCGGTTGTGGTCGGCGATGAGAACTATGGCGAAGGTTCGTCCCGCGAGCATGCGGCGATGGAGCCCCGTCACCTGGGCGTTCGCGCTATCGTTGTCCGGAGCTTTGCCCGGATCCACGAGACGAACCTGAAGAAGCAGGGGATGCTGGCGCTGACCTTTGCGAATAAGGAAGATTATGATAAGGTACAGGAAGATGACAGCATCGATATCGTCGGGCTGACGAGCTTTGCTTCCGGCAAGCCGCTGACGATGGTGTTGAACCATAAGAATGGCAGCAAGGATGAGGTGATCCTGAACCACACCTATAATGAGCAACAGATCGGCTGGTTCAAGGCGGGCGGGGCGTTGAATGTGATCCGTGCCGAAGCTGCGAAGAAATAGCCGGTTCTAGATAGTACTGAAGGCGTCCCCGGAAGGAAGGTGAGTAACCGGAATTCCGGGGGCTTTTTGTTTCAGGACGGGGACGAGCCATTCCATCCCCGGCTCTTCACTGACGGAGTGGCCCAGGACGATGAGAGCGAGTTTGCGGCCCTGGATGCGGGCATCGCGGACATATTCACTGGTCTCCCATTCGTTAAGCTCTCCGGTGATGAAACAATCCGGTTGATATTTTTCGATGTTGGCGATCTGGCGCTGGCCGCCTGGTGCGCCGGGGGAAAGGACGATCCGTTTGCAGTCCTGGGTAGGATCACCAATGAACTTCAGCTTGCCGATATTGAGGCTTTTCTTGCAATGGGTCAGGAGTTGGCTTAGCGGGGTCGAAGCGGGAAGTTGGATCAGGAAGGGGTCGTTGGCGGTATAGTATTTGTCCCAGCCGAGGGCCTGGAGGACGCCCATGCGAACGCCATCGGGCTTGTGGGCGTGGATGCCGTCGTGGAAACGCCAGACAACAATGCCGTGTTGATCGAGGAGACCGCGCTTGTATTGGTATACGGGGTCTTCGGCCAGCCATTTTGTTTCATCCGCATGATTGTAGAAAGTAGGTTCGTGTGCAATGATGAAGTTCGCGCCGAGACCGATCGTCTTGCCGATGATCTCGTTGGTGGCGAACATGGTGGTGACGATGCCTTTTACGGGTGTGTTGGGGTCGCCGGTCTTGATCGTATCGACCGTATTGGGGAAGGGTGCGCCGGGGATGTCAGCGAGAAGCACGTCGATGACCTGTTGGACGGTCATGGTGTTATGAGGCCTCGCGTTGGCATGGGTGAACGGGAGAGATGTTGCGGCGAGCGCGGCAGCGCTGGTGGAGAGAAATTGACGGCGGTCCATTTAGTTCTATTTTAGCTGGTTAAATATATTACATTCGGCCCGCAAAATATCATTATGACCTCAAGACTCCCGTTACTTGCTTTTTTATTGGTGATTGCGAGCGTTACCGTCGAAGCGCAACGGCCGGCCGTGATCGGTTATTATGCGGGCCGGCCCACGGGCATCGACAGTTTCCCGACCGAAAAGCTGACGCACATCATTTTTAGCTTCTGTCATTTGAAGGGCAACCGGCTTGACGCCAATAATGCCCGGGACACTACCACCATCCAAAAGCTGGTTGCATTGAAGGAGAAGCATCCCCAGTTGAAGGTTATCTTATCCCTTGGCGGATGGGGTGGTTGCAAAACCTGTACGGATATTTTTTCCACCGACAGCGGGCGGAGGGAGTTTGCCCAAAGTGCCAGGGAGATGAGTGATTATTTCCACACCGATGGCATTGACCTGGACTGGGAATATCCGGCGCTGGTGAATGTTCCCGATTATCCGTATAAGCCGGAAGACAAGGACAATTTTACGGCGGTAGTAAGGCTTTTGCGCAAGACCCTCGACCGGAAGGCGGAGATCAGCTTTGCGGCGGGCGGCTTTACCAGCTATCTGCAGACTTCGATCGATTGGAAGGCGGTAGCGCCGCTGGTCGATTATATCAACGTGATGTCCTATGACCTGGTCAACGGTTACAGCACGACGACGGGCCATCATACCGGGCTTTATTCCACGCCACAGCAGGTCGAATCGGTGGATCATGCCGTCCGCTGGCTGGATTCGGCGGGTGTGCCGCTGAGAAAGGTGGTGATCGGGATGGCCTTTTATGCGCGGCTCTTCCAGGGTGTGGACAGCGTCAATAACGGCCTTAACCGGCCTTGTCATTTCTACCGGGGCGTTCCCTGGCGGGACCAGGCCACGCGGCTTTCCGCGGACAGCGGCTGGGCCTATCATTGGGACCCGGTGGCGCAGGCGCCTTACAAGTACAATGCGAAGGAGCAGCTGTTTGCCAGCTTTGACGACACCACCTCCATCCGTCTGAAGACCGAATATGCGATCCGCAAGAAGCTGGGCGGGGTGATGTTCTGGCAGTTGACGGAGGACAATTTCTTTTCGGGCGGTTTGGTGGATGTAATTGATAATACAAAGAGGGTGGGAAAAAAGTAATTCAGGCCGATGCGATACCGTATTGTATTGTTTATTGCGATAGCGGGTCTTACCGCTTGCGGTCCTTCGAAAAAGCTGACCGCGCCGGCGGAAACGGTGCAGGTTGGCGACAGTCTGCCGGCGCTGCCTTCCTCGGAGATCGATCTGCCGATCAAGATCGCCGGTCAGCCGTTGCTGATCGCGGCCGATTCGATCTTTCCCAGGGAGTTCGTTTCGCCCGGTTGGCCCAACTATCTACAGCCCTCCTGCGATCTCCGGTATAAATATCGATTCGTGCGGAGTGGGTTCATCCTGCATTGTACGAACAACCGCATCAGCGTTGCCATGCAGGGCAATTATCAGGTGGCCGGCGGCAAATGTCTTTGTGCCCTGGGCAAACCCGTGAGTCCCTGGGTGATGGGATATTGTGGTTTTGACCGGGAGCCAATGCGGCGGGTGGACATTGCATTCAGTTCGCAGCTGAGCTTTCAGCCCGACTACCATATTCGCACCAATTCCGTGGTCGACCAGGTAAAAGCCCTGGATCCCTGCAATATGTCGATCTTTTCGGTGGATATGACCCAGGAGATCATGGATAGCATCCGGAGCAGCATTCTCTACTTTTGCCGCGGCTTCGACGCGACCGCGGGAAAAACGGATGTGGCAAAATTTCTCCGGCAGACGGCGGCCAGGGCCTGGCAGAAAACGCCGATCGGGCCTTATGGTTATCTTATCATCAACCCGGTCGCCGTACGGGTGGGAACGCTGAACTATGTCCGGGATACGTTTACGGTAAGCCTTGGCATCTCCTGCCGGCCGGAGCTAAGCTCCGATCCCCGGAGCACGGCGCCTCCGTCCCTACCCGCCCTGCATCCCGGCGCCAACCGGAGCGGGGTTGCGCTCTATCTGCCGGCCAACTATGAATATTCCTTTATCAGCAAGCTGCTGAACGATTCATTGCATGACAAGTCCTTTGAGTACAAGGGGCGGACGGTGGTTGTCAGGGAGGTGGCCGTGAAGGGGATCGAGCGGCATAAGATCGAGCTGCGGATCGATTTTGGCGGCAGCTATACCGGGCGCATTTTCCTCCGGGGAACGCCGGTGCTGGATACGGCGCGGCAGACATTGAGCGTACCGGACATCTCTTATTCGCTGGAGAGCCATGACCTTCTCGTGAAGATGGCCAGGACGTTGCTACGGGGTAAGATCCGTCGGAACCTGCAGGGTAACAGCGTGTTGGACCTGGCCGCGCTGCTGAAGACGAATATGCCTTCGCTGAATACCCAGCTGAACCGTACGCTCATGCCCAATCTTTATACAACGGGGGAGCTGCGGCAGTTGAAACTGATCGGATTGCTGGCGGGTGAAAAAAACATCCGGGCTCAGCTGTATCTGCAGGCGGACCTTGCGGTAACCTGTACTGGTCTGCCGAGATAAGACATTGTTTATCAAAGACCTATTTTAGTAATCAACCGTTTACCGACAGATTTGCGTATTTGGCCGCAAAAAAGCAACCATTAACATTTCCTTTACGTATAATCCCAATTAGGAAAACTAAGTTGTGCGTTCTTAATTAATCTACCACTTTAAATACCGCACATCCGAATTGATTGCAGGAAACACGCAAATACACGCTTTAATTGCCGGTTGTCGTTCGAATGACCGTGCAAGCCAGAAAGAACTTTACTGTCTGCTCAAGGATTATGCTGTAAAAATCTGTTATCGTTATCAAAATAACCTTGAACAAGTGGAAGAGATCATGAATGAAGGATTTATAAAGCTTTTCAAAAACATTCATCAATTCGAGGAGTCCCGTCATGCGGATGTGTTGGCATCGCTGAAGGGCTGGTTCAAGCGGATCCTTGTCAATACGTGTATCGATCATTATCGCAAGAATGCATCTTATATCAATGGGCAGATGCTGTCGGAGGATGCGGAGAATATTGCCGACAAGCAGGAGACGGGGATCGATATTTTATCCTATAAAGAGATCATTGAAGCGATCCGGCAGCTGTCTCCGGCCTATCGCACCGTTTTCAATCTATTTGTTATTGAGGGTTTAACGCATGAGGAGATCGCGCAGCATCTCGATATATCCATTGGCTCATCCAAATCCAATCTATCGAAAGCAAGAGAGAACCTACGAAAGATCCTAACAAAAAAAACTGACCAGAAAGCTTATGTTGAACCTATCCGATAAGGAGCTGGACCGCTTCAGCCAGGAGGCAGCCCAGGAATATGAACCCGGTGATGTGCTGGGTCCGCGTTCCTGGGATAGACTGGAAGTGCGGATGACGCAGGAATTCGGCCGTCCCGGCTGGAATCCGATCCGTCATATCCGTCGCTTTCCCTTCTATTATGCCCCTGCCCTGCTGTTGTTGCTTGGCGTCGGGTATTACCTGGTGCGGCCGGGGGTTTCTTCCGGCAGCAGTCCTGGTGCGACGGCGGCAAAGACGGCGCCAGCCCGGACGGCGGCACCTGCCAAGGCACCTGCCCAAGCGACGACATCTGAAACAACAACGTCTGTTCAAGCTCAAAAATCCGCGAATACCGATAAGGCTACTTCTACACCTGCACCCTCTTCTTCATCTTCTGCACCCCAAGGGGTTGGAACGGGTGCGGGCGCAACCGCCGCTGGCGGGGCGAATGCGGCTTCGGCTGCCCCTGGCGGAGCGCCTGTTGATGGGGTTCGGGCGGGTAATGCGGCCGCAGGAAGGTCTGTGGTCCGTGGGGCTACGCCCGCGGGGGCATCAAGCGGGGTTGTGGCCAGTGGAAAATCGGGTGGAACGGGAATTCATAGTGGTAAAGGGAAAGGTGGAAGCCGGAAGGTTGGACCTGGGGTGAAAGATCCGGAGCCGGGGGAAACGGCCACCGGTGTCCAGAGTGGTGTGAACGGAGCGAAAACAGAGCGCGAGCTGAGCCTGGCGTATGTGCAGCGTCCGCGATCGTTGGCGAAGCGGCCGGTGATCGGTGATTCGGCGCTGAGAGCGTTTAATGCTAAGACGGGTATCCCGGCACCGATCAAAAGAAAAGGGATTTACGAGATCAACCGCAAATGGCAGTTCGGGTTGACGATCGCGCCGGATTTCGCCTCGGTCAATTCAGTTGCCGGTGACAAAGCGGGCAGTAGCATCGGGCTGACGGTGGATTATATGTTTGCGCCGCACTGGTATCTCAATACTGGTATCCTGGCTACGAGAAGGAATTATGCGGCGCGCAACCTGGACTACCATGCGCCGCCGGATTTTTATCAGCAATATAATATCTATAGCAGCGGGCTGACGATCGTAAAAGGATCGTTCTATATGTTGGAGATACCGCTCAATCTTCGGTACGATTTCACTGTCGCGGGTAATACGTTATTCTTTATCAGCGCCGGTTCTTCGTCCTACCTGATGACGACAGAGAATGCCAATCTTTACTGGCGTCATCTTTCCCGCGACGTATGCAGCTCGCTGGACCATCTGCCCAGCCACGGCACCAATTTATTCTCGACGGTCAATCTTTCCGCGGGTGTCGAGACGGGCTTGAGCAACAGTTTTTCGCTGCTGGTCGCGCCTTATATGAAGCTGCCGACAAAGAAGCTGGGGATTGGGCAGGTGGAGATGAGCAGCGTGGGGATCGATTTCACGTTGAAGTGGGCGCCGGTGACGAGCCGCAGGCGGCGCTAGCTAAAGTTTGTCAAACCATACCGGCGTCTTATTGTTCCAGTCGCCGTTGTAGTTGATGAAGATCTCTTCGCCGGCCTTGATGAAGCGAACCGCCTTGATGGTGATCAATTGCTGATCGAAATCCATTTCGTATTCACAGTTGGACTTGTAGGAATGATTGTAGAGGGGCACATAGCCGAGCGCCATGCAACAGCCTTCGTGGCGATCTCCCCATTCGAAGATATAGTCATGCAATAGGGTCTGGTCCAGGAGCCGGCGTTCTTCCCCGGTCATAACGATAACGGGGGACACTTCGAGGACGGTATCTTTGGCGATATCATTGGACGTAAAGACCCCTCTTCCCATTTCCGATGTCGGAGCAATGAACAGCGACGGTAAGATCATCCGGGTGGTGTGATTTTGGCGGGCAATTTAACATTTTTGACGTAGGTTTGGAGCCATGTCGATGGAAGCGGAAAATATTGATCTAAAGGACCAATTCACGGAGGTGATCCAGTCGGAGGACGTGCTTCGTATAAAGGATTTCCTGAATAATCAGAATATCAGTGAGGTGGCCGATCTGATCTATGAGTTTCCCGATTACGAGAGCCAGATCATCGGTCACTTGAGCATTCACCGGGCCTCCAGCGTTTTCAAGATCCTGGATGTGCCTACGCAGAAGCGGATCATCCAGGATCTGCCGGCCTTTAAAACCGCCGAACTGTTGAACGATCTTTCGGCGGATGACCGAACCTCTTTCCTGGAAGAGCTGCCGAGCGAGGTGGTGAAGGAGCTGATCAAGACCCTCGACCCGGAGGAACGCAAGATCACCCTTTCGCTGCTGGGCTATCCCGAGGGAAGCGTGGGCCGGTTGATGACTCCGGATTATATCGCCGTTCAGGAGGACTGGACGGTGCGGGAGGTGATCGATCATATCCGGGAGGTGGGCAAGGATAGTGAGACCATCGACGTCATCTATGTCGTTGACGACCGGGGAGTTTTTATCGATGATATCCGCATCCGGGAGATCATCCTGGCCAACCCCGAGAAAGAGATCAAAGACGTTATTGACAATCGTTATATCGCTTTGAATGTCAATGATCCGCAAGAGACGGCAAGCGAGGCCTTCAAGATGAACAACCGGGTGGCGCTGCCTGTGCTGGACAATAACCATCTCCTGCTGGGGATCGTGACCATCGACGATGTGCTGTGGATCACGCAGGAGGAATCCGCCGAGGATATTACCAAGATCGGGGGTACCGAAGCGTTGGATGAGCCCTACCTGGAGATCCCGCTGGTAAAACTTTTCAAGAAGCGGGTCGTCTGGCTGGTAGTACTTTTTTTGAGCGAGATGCTTACCGCCACTGCGATGGGTTATTTCGAGGACGAGATCGCGAAGGCGGTGGTGCTGGCGTTGTTTGTGCCGCTGATCATTTCCAGTGGGGGCAACAGCGGAAGTCAGGCCTCGACCCTGATCATCCAGGCGATGGCGCTCGGCGAGATCTCGATCACCGATTGGTGGCGGGTGATCAGACGGGAGTTGCTGTCGGGGATGATGCTGGGCGCCGTGTTGGGCGTCATCGGCTTTACCCGGGTCATGCTTTGGAACCAGATATTTCACACCTACGGCGATCACTCCTTTCTGATCGCCAGTACGGTTGGATTTTCCCTTGTTGGGGTGGTGCTTTGGGGGACGATCGCGGGCAGCATGCTGCCGATCGTCCTGAAGAGATTCGGCGCCGACCCGGCGACCTCTTCGGCGCCGTTCGTCGCCACGCTGGTGGATGTGACGGGGCTGGTGATCTACTTTTCGGTCGCCTTTGTGATCATGCGCGGGATTTTGTTATAACCTTTTGTTTGTTAATTAAGTGCGCGCATTGGTTAACGGATTTTTTATACCTGTTTTTTTGTCGTAAATTAAACTATGCGTCTGCTTTACCGTCTAAAGCAAGATCAAACGTAGTTTATGAAACAGGTTAAAATACTCATTCTCGCAGTGCTCCTCCTCGTGGCCGGGTTACCCGGTTATTCACAGCGTGGGGGCGGCCGGGGCTTTGGCGGGGGAGGCAGAGGTTTCTCCGGCGGTGGTGGCCACAGCTTCTCCGGTGGTGGTCGCGGCTTTTCAGGCGGCGGCCGAAGCTTTTCCGGTGGTTTTTCCCGGGGTTTTTCCGGTGGTGGCGCCCGTGGTGTAACCGGTTTTTCACGGCCAGGGGTCGGCGGGGCCGGTATCCGTGGATATAGCGGGGTCCGGGGCGGTTATGGGGGCGCGGGGTATCGCGGAAGCGTCGGCAATCGCGGCGGTTATTATGGTGGCCGGGGTTATTACGGTGGTCGCGGATATGCGGGAGGGCACGGCTATTACGGCGGTCGCGGTTATTATGGCGGTCGCGGCTACTATGGCGGTCGCGGTTATTATGGCTGGGGCGGCTGGGGCTGGGGTTTAGGCCTTGGCATTGGGCTTGGCTGGGGCTGGCCTTATTACGGCTACGGTTATCCCTATGGCTATTATGGTTATCCTTACAATCCTTATTTTTATTCGCCGAGCTACGCGCCGCCCGGATATTATTATGATCCGGACGATGTTCCCGAGGATCCTTATGGCGATGAGTCGGACCAGGGCGCGCCCCCGCGGCAGCAAGCGCCCAAAAATAACAACGATAATTACAACGACAATCAATACAATTATCCCCATCCGGACTCCCTGCAAAATCGGCCGGGAACCGACAACCATCCTTCTTCGTATGAGTATGGCTCGACGGCTTCCGCTTCCGGCGATAAGGTTTGGGTGAAGGCGCACTGGAAGTATGTGAACGATAATTGGGTTTGGATAGAGGGATATTGGAAGCAAAAATGATTGTTCTTCGGACTAGAACCCCGTCCTTTGGACGGGGTTCTTTTTTTAAGTAGTATTGCTAAAATTTTGCAAACTATGTGCGGCATTGTTGCTTATATCGGTCCAAGAGAGGCTTATCCAATCATTCTAAAGGGGTTAAAACGCCTGGAGTATCGGGGCTATGACAGTTCGGGTGTTGCTTTACTCAATGATAGTTTGCGAGTGTATAAGAAGAAAGGCAAGGTAGCCGAGCTGGAAGATAGTCTGGTCGGCAAGGATCTGCATGCCCATGCCGGCATCGGTCATACCCGCTGGGCAACGCATGGCGAGCCGAGTGACCGGAATGCCCATCCTCATCAGTCGGCCAGCGGGCGCCTGGCGATGATCCACAATGGGATCATCGAGAATTTTACTCAGCTTAAGCAGGAACTGGTGCGGAAAGGGTATCATTTCCACAGCGATACCGACACCGAAGTATTGTTGAATTTTATCGAAGACATCCAAAAGAACAACCAATGCGGACTGGAAGAGGCGGTCCGGATCGCCCTGAAACGGGTAGTCGGAGCCTATGTGATCGTGCTGTTGGATAAGGATAACCCCGATACGGTCATCGCAGCGCGTAAGGGAAGTCCGCTCGTGATCGGTATCGGGAAGGGAGAGCATTTCCTGGCCTCGGATGCTTCGCCGATCATTGAATACACAAAGGAGGTCGTTTATGTCAACGACTACGAGCTGGCGATATTGAAAGCAGACGAGTTGGTCCTGAAAAACCTTGGCAACGAAAAGATCACGCCTTTTATTCAAAAGCTGGACCTGGAGATGGCGGCCATCGAGAAGGGGGGATACGATCATTTCATGCTAAAGGAAATTTTCGAGCAACCCGATACCATCTTCGACTGTTTAAGGGGACGGCTCGATGCGGTGAAGGGAACGATCACGATGGCCGGGATCCAACAGAATATGGACAAGCTGACGCAGGCGAAACGGATCATCATGATCGCCTGTGGCACGAGCTGGCATGCCGGGTTGGTGGCGGAGTATGTCTTTGAAGAGTTGTGCCGTATCCCGGTGGAGGTAGAGTATGCATCGGAGTTTCGGTACCGGAATCCCGTGATCCATCCGGGAGATGTGATCATTGCAATTTCGCAAAGCGGGGAAACGGCCGACACGATCGTGGCGATCGAAAAGGCGAAGGAGAGCGGGGCGATCGTCCTTGGGGTGGTGAATGTCGTAGGCAGCTCGATAGCACGCATCTCCCATGCGGGCGCCTATACGCATGCGGGTCCGGAGATCGGTGTCGCCTCGACCAAGGCTTTTACCGCCCAGCTGACGGTGCTGACGATGATCGCGCTGAAGATCGCCCGGGAAAAGGGGACGATCGATGCGACGCGTTATATGCAGTTGTTGAGCGAGCTGCACTCCGTGCCGGAAAAGGTGCGGGAAGTGCTGCAGCTGAATGAGGATATCCGCCGGTTGGCGGGGAAGTATAAGGATGCGAAGGATGCCTTGTACCTGGGCCGGGGCTATAATTTCGCAGTAGCGCTGGAAGGGGCCTTGAAGCTGAAGGAGATCTCCTATATCCACGCCGAAGGTTATCCGGCCGCGGAGATGAAGCATGGCCCGATCGCATTGGTCGACGATCAGTTGCCGGTGGTGTTTGTCGCGACCCGGGATTCCTATCATGAGAAGATCGTCAGCAATATCCAGGAGATCAAGGCCCGGAAAGGCAGGGTTGTTGCGGTGATCAGCCAGGGCGACGCGATCATTGAAAATATGGCGGAGGATCTGATGCGCATTCCCGAAGCCGATGAGCTGATCGCCCCGATCCTGAGTGTGATCCCTTTGCAACTACTCGCTTACTATATTGGAGTGGCGAAGGGGTATGATGTGGATAAGCCGAGGAACCTGGCCAAGAGTGTAACGGTTGAATAACGCTTAGTATCCAATATATGAATGACATCAAGAAAAGCCCGATCAACTCGCTTGGCTATCAGTTCATCGATAGCCGCTATCTTCCCAAAGGAAAGGACGAATACTATCTTAGAAATCTTCAAAATCGAAGCGGCATCAGCTACCGGCAGCTGACGGCGTATGAGATCGAGGTGCTGGTGCGTAACCGAAACACTTCGGCGAACTGGAACGATATCCTTGTTTCGGATGCGTTCACCGCCGAGCTGGTGCAGAACTGTAAGTTCTTTGGGTTGGTGCGGATCGGCAAGCTGGAACCTTACTATCTCGAGTTCCATAACCTCCGCCGGCCGGTGGGGCTGTACAACAGCACGATCATCAGCTGCGACCTGGGAGATAATGTCTGTATCGACAATACCAACTATCTCTCTCATTATATCATCGGTAACGACGTGATGATCGTCAATACGAATGAGATGGCCACCACGGATCATGCGAAGTTCGGCAACGGGGTTCTCAAGGAGGGGGAAGAGGAGGCGATCCGCATCTGGCTGGAGGTGTGTAATGAAAACGGCGGCCGCAGCATCATCCCTTTTAACGGGATGCTGCCGGGTGACGCCTGGCTCTGGACCCGGCACCGGGACGACAAGGTATTACAGGAGAAATTCAAAGCTTTTACGGAAACGGCCTTTGACAACCGGCGGGGCTATTATGGGAAGGTGGGTGACCGGACCGTGATCAAGAACTGTAAGATCATCAAGGATGTCTGGATCGGCAGCGACGCCTATTTGAAGGGCGCCAATAAATTGAAGAATCTCACGATCAATTCTTCCGCCGAGGCGATGTCGCAGGTGGGTGAGGGTTGCGAGCTGGTGAACGGGATCGTCGGGTTTGGCTGCCGCATCTTCTATGGGGTAAAGGCGGTCCGGTTTGTGATGGCTTCCCATTCTCAATTAAAGTATGGGGCGCGGCTGATCAATTCCTATCTGGGTAACAATGCGACGATCTCCTGTTGCGAGGTGTTGAACTCCCTGATCTTTCCGGCGCATGAGCAGCACCACAACAATTCTTTTCTTTGTGCGGCGCTTGTGATGGGGCAGAGCAATATGGCGGCGGGCGCCACGATCGGGAGCAATCATAACTCACGGAGTCCGGATGGGGAGATCGTGGCCGGCCGGGGTTTCTGGCCGGGGCTTTGCGTCAGTCTCAAACACAATAGCCGGTTTGCCTCCTATGCCATCCTCGCCAAGGGAGATTACCCGGCCGAGCTGGACATCCCGGTACCTTTTGCGCTGATCAGTAACGATGTCAGCGCTGACGAGCTGATCGTGATGCCGGCCTACTGGTTTCTTCACAATATGTACGCGATTGCGCGCAACTCCTGGAAATATGTCGACCGGGACAAGCGGATAGATCGAACGCAGCTGTTGGAATATGATTACCTGGCGCCTGATACGATCGGCGAGATGGTGACGGCGCTGACCCTGTTGGAACGATATACCGGTCAGGCAGCCGTGCGAGCCGAGGGCGGTCGCCGCAAGCATTCGGAGGAGGAGTTGGTGGCGCTTGGTGCGGCCCTCCTGCGGGATGAGCCTTCGAAGGTTGATATGCTGGAGATGGTTGCCGAGGGCTGGGAGAACAGCGACCGGAAGGTTCGCCTGGTAAAGGTTGCGCCCGCCTGGGCGATATATCGGGACCTGATCACGTATCATGCCGCCAACCAGCTTTTGAGGTTGATCCGCGAAGAGAGTGTCGACAGCTATGAGGAGTTGCTCAAGCTGATCCCTTCGAGCCTGCCCTTACAGGGTTGGGTCAATGTGGGCGGGCAGCTGATCCGCGAGACCCAGCTGGAGCAGTTGAATACGCAGATCCGCGCCGGTAAGATCAAGAGCTGGGAGCAGGTGCATCTCTGGTATGTGCGGCAGGGGGAGCAATACTTTTTTGACCGGCTGGTGCATGCGCTGGCTGCGTTGAAGGCGGTGACGGGCTTTTCACTGCGGCGGGGCGGACCGGCGGGGCTGCGGAAGCTGCTGGAGGAAAGTGTCGGGATAAAGGAGAGGCTGACGGGGGAGATCTATACTTCGAGGGCGAAGGATTATACCAATCCCTTTCGGAAGATGGTGTATGAATCGACAGAGGAGATGAATGCGGTGGTGGGCCGGTTGCAGGACAACGGTTTTATCCGGCAGGAGAAGGAGGCACTGAAGAAATATCGGCGGGAGGTGGAGGAGGTGCTGAAAAAGGTCCCCGCCTGACGGCGAGGACCCGGTGCGTTACTTTTTGGTGCTGTCGACCTTGACGCTATCGGTAGCGGCCTTCAGCGTGTCCGGCGCCATCTTGGCAGCGGAATCAGCGGTTTTAGTAGTGGAATCAGCCTTAGGAGCTGCGGCGGCTTCAACGCCACTGTTGTTGCAGGAGGTGGTCATAGCAGCGGCTACGACGAGGACGAGGAACAGTTGTTTCATGTTTTATATTTTATCTAATTATTTTCCGCGGACTCCGTCCGCGCCGGATTTACACGCGGATCTTGTTCGCGCGGGGCGAAACTACTATTTTTTCCTAAAGAAAAGCCGGACGGGCACCCCTTTGAAGTTGAAATGATCCCTTAGCTGATTCTCGAGATAGTTCTTATAGGGCTGCTTGACGTCGTCCGGGAAGTTACAGAAGAAGGCGAAGGAGGGGACGGCGGTGGGCAGCTGGGTGATGTATTTTATCTTCAGCGGGTTGCCCCTGACGACAGGCGGGTGGTAGGCTTCGATGGCCTTTAGCATGACTTCGTTGAGCTCATTGGTCGGGATGCGACGCTGGCGGTTGTCATACACTTCGAGCGCCGTCTCGACGGCGCGGAAGATGCGGGTCTTGTCGATGACGGAGATGAAGAGCACGGGGACATCGGTGAAGGGCGCGAGCCGCTGCTTCAATTCCTTCTCATAATCTTTTGCGGTATTGGTCTCTTTCCCGACGAGGTCCCATTTGTTGACCAGCAGGACGATGCCTTTGCCTTTTTTGACGGCGAGGCTGAAGATATTCAGGTCCTGTGCGGTGATGCCTTTGGGTGCGTCGATCATGAGCAGGCAGACGTCGGCCTCGTCCATCGCCTTTATGGCGCGGATGACCGAATAGAACTCCAGGTCTTCGTGGACCTTGGTCTTGCGGCGGATACCGGCGGTATCGATGAGGACAAAATCCTTTTTAAATAAGTTATAGCGGGTGTGGATGGTGTCACGGGTAGTGCCGGCGATGTCGCTGACGATGGTGCGTTCCTGGCCGACGAGGGCGTTGAGCAGCGAGGACTTGCCGACGTTGGGCTGACCGATGATGGCGAATTTCGGGATCTCGGCGTCTTCGGGCTCCGTCTGTTCGTCCTGGATCAGTGTTGTGACCGCATCGAGGAGTTCGCCCGTACCGCTGCCGGTCATGGAGGAAAGGAAATAGATCTCTTCGAACCCGAGGCTATAGAATTCAGCGGCTTCGAGCAGGCGGTCGCTGTTGTCGACCTTATTGACCGCGAGAAAAACGGGCTTGGTGGTGCGTCTGAGCACATCGGCCATTGCCTCGTCGAGGTCGGTGATGCCGGTGGCGGCGTCGACCATGAAGATCAGGGCATTGGCCTCTTCGAGGGCGATGAGGACCTGCTTTTTGATCTCGCGTTCGAATACGTCCTCGCTTTCGGGGACGAAACCGCCGGTGTCGATAAGGTTAAAGCTTTTGCCGGTCCACTCGGCAACGCCGTACTGGCGGTCGCGCGTGACGCCGCTGACGTCGTCGACGATCGCTTTTCGCTGTTCGAGGAGACGATTGAAGAAGGTACTTTTTCCGACATTCGGCCGGCCCACGATTGCCACTGTAAATCCACTCATTTTCTAATATATTTTATTCCTTTTCCGGGGTTGTCCCGAAGGGTTCTCCCTTCGGGCGCGACGCATTTATGGATGAATTCGGGTGCGACAATTTTTGCTGAGCAGCGCCCGAATTCATCTATCAATTGTATCCGTACTCTTTTAAGAAATTTTCGGTGTCACGCCATTTGGGCCGCACTTTCACGAACAGTTCGAGGAAGACCTTCCGGTCGATGAAGGCTTCGATATCCTTGCGGGCCTCGGACCCGAGCTGGCGGATGGATTTGCCGCCTTCGCCGAGGATGATTCCTTTTTGGGATTCGCGCTGGACGATGATATCCGCCCGGATCTTGGTCAGGGTGGATTTTTCCGAGAACTCCTGGACCAGTACGGTCGTTTGATAGGGGATCTCGTCGCCATATAGTCCGAAGATCTTTTCGCGGATGAGTTCCCCGACGAAGAATTTGGTCGGCAGGTCGGTGAGGTCGTCGCCTTCGAAGAAGGGCTGGCCTTCGGGGAGTCTTTCGAGAATGGCCTTGAGCAGCTCGTCGAGGTTCGTCTTTTTCAGCGCCGAGATGGCGATGATGCCTTTACAATAGGGTTTGTTTGTGAAGAAGGCCTTTGCTTCGGCGAGCTTTTCTGCCGGGATCCCGTCTGTCTTGTTGAGGACCACCAGGGCCGGGGCCTTGAGTTTGAGGGTAGTGAACAAGTTGTCGTTCTCTTCCCAGTTGTCGCGGATATCCACGAGCAGGAGGGCGAGATCGGCGTCTTCGAGGGAGCTGCGGACGGCCTGCATCATCTTTTCGTGCAGTTTGTAGCGCGGTTCGATGATGCCGGGGGTATCACTGATGATGATCTGGTAGTCTTTTTCTGTGAGGATGCCTTTGATGCGGTGGCGGGTCGTCTGTACTTTGGGGGAGACAATAGCCAGCTTCTCGCCCATGAGGGCGTTGAGCAGGGTGCTTTTGCCTGCGTTGGGTTTGCCGAAGATGGAGACGAAGCCGGATTTCATTGTTTCGCGTGCAAAGATATTTATTTTGGGTGGTTGAGTAGTACCGGCGCCAAGGCGCCTGGCAGGGCCTATGATTTTGCCCTCAGCCGACCCTCCCTAAATGAGAAAACCCCAGCCAAGGTCGGCCGAGGTCGTTGTTGCGAAGGGTGGGATCGAACCACCGACCTTCGGGTTATGAGCCCGACGAGCTACCGCTGCTCTACTTCGCGATGTGGAGGGCAAAGGTACGAGCTTTTGGATTCCCAACAAAATAAAATGAAAAATTGACGGAGGGTGTTGTCTATGAACTCCTTTTGACGGCACTGGCGCCGCTGGTGCGCACGTCGCGGACCACGGCCTCGCCTTTGTAGAAGACGGTGCTGGCCCCGGAGAGGTCGGCGGTAAGTTCGTTGCGGACGGTGACCCGGATATCGGAGGCCCCGGAAGCGTGGACATTACAGTTCTGGATGGTCAGGTCATAGCCTTTTACATCGCTGGCGCCCGAAGAGTGGATCTCCGCCACCCCCGAAACGACCCCGGTGACGTGGGCATCCGAGGCTCCGCTTTGTTCCAGTTGCAGATTCTTTACATTGATAGCTCCCTTGAAATCGCTGGCCCCGTTGAGATCGACAACGAGATTCTCGCCGGTGATAACGCCGTCGACGAAGACGTCGCTGGCTCCGGAAGCGCTGAGCTTGTCGAGGGTGGTAAAGCTGACATAGGCCTTTATCTTCACATTCCCGCGGGACCATTTGCGGGTATCCAGCCAGATCTTGAGGATGCCGTTGTCCACTTCCGTACGGATGTATTCCCGCCACCGCAGATCGTTGGCACTGACGACCACCGTTTCCTGATCACCCTGGCTCAGGTAAAGGTTGATGGCGTTGGAGACTTCGATGCCATGAAAACCTTTTACGGGCCGGAGCTCGGCATTCGGGTCGTTGATGATTGTTTTTTGCGCATCGGCCGCCAACATCAAAAAACTCCCTGCCAACAATATGAATAACTTTCTGCACATGGGGCGTCAAATAGATTGGGTACGAATATAAGTCAATTTTAATCGCGGCGGGAGATGCTGCCCGAGCCGCTGGCGTGGGAATCCCGGAGAACGCCGCTGCCCTTGTAGTGGATATCGCTGCCGCCGCTGGCATGCGCGGTCATCTCTTTGTTGACGGTGACATAGGCATCGCTGCCGCCGCTGGCTTCGACCTCGCAGTTGTCGGCGGCCAGGTCATATCCATGGTAATCGCTGCCGCCGCTGGTATGAACGTAGAGGGTGCGGGCCGAGCCGCTGATATACGAGTCGGAGCCGCCCGATTGAGTGACGTCCAGGTTACCGATGTTCAGCTTTCCGCGGAAATCGCTGCCGCCGGAGAGATGCATTTTGAGGTTCTCGGCGTGGATCGCGTCCTGGATATAGACGTCGCTGCCCCCGGAAGCCGTCAGCTGATCCAGTTGCCGGCAGGAGACATAGGCCTTCATGTGCTTGTTGTGCCAGCTCCAGTTGAGGCCATGGTTTTCCACGTAGATGCGCAGCTTGCCCCCGGAAACCTCGGTGATGATGCGATCACGGGCGTCGACATCGGAAGCGCTTACGGCGACGGCCTCTTCGCCGCCCTGGCTCAGGTAGAGATCGATCCCCGAGGAGATCTCGATGGCGTGGAAGCCCTGGGCATTGCGTTTCTGGGCATTTCTGTCGGCGATGACCTTAGAGTCCTGGGCTGCGCAAAACAGGGCGGTCCCGGTGAAAAAAGCGAGTAGGATGGCATTTTTCATAATCTGCATTTGGGATAGGACGGGTAGAGGCACCGGAAAGTTACATTTAAGGCCGATTTTACCTATCTTTGTGGCCAGTTCCTCGGGGTGCTATCCGTCTTACCGGCGATGGCTGAGAAAATACCCGCAGAACCTGATCAGGGTAATGCCTGCGCAGGGAAGGTGATCTCCTCTTTTTGCTATTTCTCTCCTTTCCTTCGTGGTATTACGCTGGTTGTCACGCAAACCAGACGAATAATTATGAAGAAAATTTTGGCTCTGTCCAGCCTTTTGGCGGCCGTCGCGACCGCTCATGCCCAGCAACCCACCCCACCCGGCGGAAAGAAGGATTCGCTGAAGCTATTCTTACAACCCGTTGAAGTACATGCCCTTCGGGCCGGGGAAAAAGCCCCTTTCACAAAGACGGATATCGGCAAAAAAGAGATCGAAACGACCAATGTAGGGCAGGATCTACCCTTCCTGCTCAACCAGACCCCTTCGGTGGTGATCAATTCCGACGCCGGCAACGGGGTCGGTTATACCGGCATCTATATCCGGGGGACGGATGATTCGCGGATCAATATGACGCTGAACGGCATCCCTTATAACGATGCGGAAGAGCAGGCTATTTTTTTTGTCGACCTGCCCGATTTTGCGTCTTCGACCAATAGTATCCAGATTCAGCGGGGAGTAGGGACCTCCTCGAACGGCGCCGGGGCTTTTGGCGCGACGATCAATTTCTCGACCAACGAGTTCAACGAGAAGCCTTATGCGGAGTTCAACAACAGCTACGGAAGCTATAATACCTGGAAGAACACCCTGAAGGCGGGCTCGGGGCTCATCGACGGCCATTTCACGATCGATATGCGGCTTTCGCGGATCGCCAGCAATGGTTACATCGACCGGGCCACGAGCGATCTCCGGTCCCTTTATTTCTCCGTTGCGTGGTACGACAAGAACTCTTCGATCCGGTTCAACATCCTGCAGGGAAAAGAAAAGACCTACCAGGCCTGGAACGGCATCCCGCAGGCCAAGTGGGACGGTAATCTCCCTGCGTTGCAACAACATTACGAGAACAATATCGGGTCGCTGTATTTTACGCCGCAGGATTCTGTCAACCTGTTCCGCAGCAGTAACCGGACCTACAACTATTTCACCTACCGGGATCAGTCGGATAATTACTGGCAGAATCACTATCAATTATTCTTCAACCATCAGTTCAGCGACCGGCTGTCGTTCAACAACGCTGTTTTTCTGACCCGCGGCTATGGGTATTACCAGGAGTATCATGACCAGGGGGATCTTTCGAACGCCAGCTATGCGGCATACGGTGTGTCGCCCGCGGTCACGGGCGGTGATACGCTGCAAAGCACGAGCCTGGTACGGCAGCGCTGGCTGGATAATTATTTTTATGGGACTGTGGCCTCGCTGCAATACAAGAGCAATAACACCCAGTTATTTCTTGGCGGCGGCTGGGACCGCTTTGACGGGAAGCATTATGGCAATGTTGTCTGGGCCGCCGATGGCGGATTCCCGGAAAATTACCAGTATTATTTTGAGCCGGCGATCAAGATCGACTATAACGTTTATGCGAAGTGGCAGCAGCAGCTGGGCGCGCGGTGGACAGGCTTCCTGGACCTGCAGTACCGTCATCTCGACTACGAGCTGGACGGGTTTGACGATAACCCTTCGATCCTGGTCCACCCGACCTATAATTTTGTCAACCCGAAGGCGGGGATCACCTACACACATTACAACTGGCAGGCTTATCTCTCGTACGCCATGTCCGGGCATGAGCCGAACCGGAATGATTTCGAAGCAGGCCTCAACGACCAGCCCAAGGCGGAGCGCCTGCATGATTTCGAGTTGGGCCTGCAGCAAAAGGGACTCAAATATTCCTGGGGCGTAACGGGGTACTATATGCTCTATCACAATCAGCTGGTGCTAACGGGCAAGATCAATGATGTCGGGGACTATACCCGGAGCAATATCGCCCGGAGTTACCGGCTGGGGATCGAGTTGCAGGGGAGTGTGAAGCCGGTGGACTGGTTCTCGGCGGACGCCAACCTGGCGCTTAGCCGAAACAAGGCTCTCGACTATGTCGAATTTGACGACGATTACGACAACGGCGGGCAGGTGAGCCATGCCTACAAGACGACGAACCTGTCCTTTTCGCCGTCGGTGGTGGGCGCCGCGACCGTCAATTTTATGCCGGTGTCGCATCTGACCCTGAGCCTGCCTGCAAAATATGTCAGCGAGGTATACCTTGACAACGCGCAGCAGGGAAACCGCAGGCTGCCGGGCTACTATGTGCAGAATTTGCGGGCGGTGTATTCGCTGATGGGTAAGATCGGCCGGCAGACCGACTTCATTTTCCAGTTGAATAATATGTTCGACAAACGGTATACGCCCAACGGTTATACTTACAGTTACGTCTACGGCGGTCAGTTGATCACGGAGAACTTCGTGTTCCCGATGGCAGGGACGAATTTTATGTTTGCGGTGAATATTAAGTTGTAAATTCAGGAATGCTAAGATCCTTGCTGTTCGCCTCGGGCCTGCTGAGCGTCGGGATGACGTTGTGCGCCCAATCCCCTGCCAAACGGCCGATACGGCCTGCTGATATCTATCGTCTTCCTTCGGTCAGTGATCCCCAGGTGTCGCCTGACGGCAAATGGGTTTCGTATACGGTGTCGACGATCGATTCATTGAAGGATAGCCGTAATGCGGATATCTGGATGGTGAGTTGGGACGGCAGCCAGGATATCCAGTTGACCAGCGGCCCTGACGGCGAGACGAGGGCACGATGGAGCCCGGATGGAAAATGGCTTTCCTTTTTATCTTCGCGGGCGGGCGGCGGCGCCGAGGTAAAGGGGTCACAGGTGTGGCTGATGGACCGGCGGGGTGGTGAGGGTAAGCGGTTGACGGAGTTGAAGGGTGGGGTCGGCGACTATGCCTGGAGTCCGGATTCGAGGAAGCTGCTGCTGACGCTGACCGATGCCGACCCCGAGGACAGCAGCAAGATCAAAACGACGAAACCTTATGTGATCGACCGGTATCAATACAAAGAAGATGTGGAAGGTTACCGGTATAAAAAAACGCATTCGCATTTATATCTTTTTGACATCGCCGCTAAGAAACTGGACACGCTGACCCGGGGCAACTATGATGAAGGCTCTGCCGTGTGGAGTCCGGATGGGTCGGCGATCGCCTTTGTGTCCAATCGGACGACGGATCCGGATCAGAACGAGAACAGCGATATCTATGTGATCGAGGCGCGACCGGGGGCCACTATGCGGCAGCTGACCGACTGGAAGGGCAGCGATAACGGGCCGCGCTGGAGTCCCGATGGGAAGTGGATCGCGTATACGCGGTCGGTGTCCGATGAGAATTACCATATGTATGATGAGCCGGTGCTTTGCGTTGTCGCGGCGTCGGGCGGTTCGCCTAAATTGCTGAGCCAGGCGCTTGACCGGCCGGTGACGAGTCCGCGCTGGGCGAAGGATGGGGCGGCGGTGTATGCGCTTGTCGCTGACGACCGGGAGCAGTATGTGGCGGATATTTCGGTGGCGGATGGGAAGGTGAGCAAGGTCGTTGGCGGGCAGCGGGCGTTTACGTTTTTGGATCGGGCGGGTGAGGGATGGCTGACGATGATGAGCGATCCACAGACGCCTGCGGAAGTGTATATGGTCGAGGGAACTGCTCCGCGGCGATTGACGCATCATACGGATTCATTTTTGGCGCCGCTGGCGTTGGCGACGGTGGAAGGATTTCAGTCGAAGAGTTCGGATGGGACGACGGTGTCGGGGATCTTGTACCGGCCGGCCGGAGTAGCGGCGAAGCTGCCCTTGATCTTATATATTCATGGCGGTCCGGTGAGCCAGGACGCCTTTGACTTCGATCTGACGCGACAGATGCTGGCAGGCGGAGGTTTTGCGGTGGCGGCGGTGAATTACCGGGGCAGTAATGGTCGCGGGCTGGCGTATTCGAAGATCATCTCGGCCGATTGGGGGAACAAGGAAGTGATCGATCTGCATGGGGCGGTGGATCACCTGGTCAAGCAGGGGATTGCCGATGCGGATCATCTGGGTGTGGGTGGATGGTCGTATGGGGGAATTTTGACGGATTATCTGATCGCGTCGGACAACCGTTTCAAGGCAGCCAGCAGTGGGGCGGGGACGGGTTTTACGCTGTCGCTGTATGGAGTGGATCAGTATGTAAACCAATACATGAACGAGATCGGTGCGCCATGGAAAGCGATCGACCGATATCTGAAGATCTCTTATCCCTTGCTGAAGGCGGACCGGATCAAGACCCCTACCCTGTTCATGAGCGGGGAAAAGGATTTCAATGTGCCGACGGCGGGTAGCGAGCAGATGTACCAGGCGTTGCGCACGTTGGGGGTGCCGACGGAGTTGATCATCTATCCCAATTCCTTTCATGGGATCACGGCTCCGAGCTATCAGCGGGACCGGCTGGAGCGGTGGCTGGCCTGGTATAAAAAATATTTGAAGTAGGGCGCCTGCTTGGCGGGGTCGTCTAGCTATGAATTCGCTCCATCCAAGTAAGCATGCCGCCGGTGAGGTTCTTGACGTTGGTAAAGCCGGCGGTCTCGAGGGTCATGCAGGCCTGAGCGCTGCGGTTGCCGCTGCGGCAATAACAAATTACTTCTTCGTCTTTCCATTGATCGATATCGTCGGTGTCCATCATACGGACGCGGCCGAGGGGGAGGAGGATGCCGCCGATATTGAATTCCGCATGTTCGGCGGGTTCGCGGACGTCCACGAGGTGGAGGGATTCGCCGGCGTCTAGCCGGGCCTTTACTTCTTCTACAGAGATGGTTTGCATGTAATTTCTTTTGTTATTGATGTGGGAGGGTGTCCCTTGACGGCTTTTGCGGCGTCAGTTTGATATCGATGCTCTGACCGGGGCGGATTCGGTTTGGCAGGCCGTCCTCGCCGCTTTGAATCGGATCCTGCCAGTTGATGTAGGCATCCGCGGAATCGGAAATGCCCGGTTCCCGCCGTACAGCGCCAACGGAAAGCCCCATCGAGTCGAGGCGGGATTTTGCCTGAAGATAGGTAAGGCCGAACAGGTCGGGGACGATGAATCCCTGACCGGCGCCGATGCCGCTTCCCAGGACGAGGGTGATCAGGCTACCCTGCCGGATCTGGGCGCCGGGTTTTATGACCTCTCCTTTATATTGTTGTTCCAGAACGGAGTTACGCGCAAAGTCGGGTTTGAAGACGGTGTCGCCCAGTTTGAGGCCATATTGGCGGAGGTACATTTCGGCGTTCCGGAAGCTCATGCTCACGAGGTTGGGCATCTGGATGAAGGGGGCCTGGGAACGGTTGATCGTCAGATAGATGGTGCGGTTGATCTTAACGAGGTTATCGGCTTCCGGGAATTGCTTTACGACCTGCAGAGGCCGCATGGTATCATAATAGGTCGAAGAGTCCTGGATCTGGACGTCGAAACCCTGGGACTGGAGGTTCTTTTTCGCGTCGTCAAAGGACAGGCCGGTAACGGAGGGGATCTTCATTGTTTTACCATGCTGGGTGAGGAGGGCCAGGGAGCCAAGGAAGACGAGTAACAGCAGCAGCAGCAGGCCAATTCCTACTAAGACATTGACCCAGAGCGGCTTGGAAGTTATGAATTTGAACATGGTTTCTAAAATACGCTTTTTTTAAGCTATTTACGTGCCAGAGCTTCTTCAATCAACGCGGAATAGAAATCCTTTAGTGTCCAGCCGTAGACCCTTAGTTGCTGGGGTACGATGCTGGCTTCGCTTTGGCCCGGAACGGTATTGATCTCCAACATATAAGGCTCACCTTTGGCCTCATTGTAAATAAAGTCGATCCGGATGATGCCCGAACAGTTAAACACCTGGTAAATCTTTTTGGCGGCGGTGCGGACCTTGGCGGCGATGGCTTCGTCGACCTGGGCCGGCGTGGTCTCTTCGTTCAGGCCGGCAGTATATTTTGCTTCGAAGTCGAAGAACTCCTTTTTGCTTTTGACCTCGGTGAAGGGCAGGGTAATGATCTCTCCTTTTGAGCGGAACACGCCGATCGTGAACTCCCGGCCGGGGATGAATTCCTCGATCAACACCTGGTCATCTTCGCGGAAGGCTTTTTCGATGGCGGGGCCCAGCTCTTCGGAGGCATCGTTGACCTTGGACATACCGATGCTGCTCCCCCCGTTGTTGGGTTTTACGAAGACGGGGAATTGCAGGTGCCGGGTGGCTTCATCGGGGCTTTCGATCCGGCCCTTGATCAGCAATACCGAGCGGGCGACATGGATGCCGTTGAAGGCGGCCACGGCGACGGTGAACCGTTTGTTGAAGGTGAGTGCCGAAACGGCGGCGTCGCAGCTGGTATAAGGGAGGTTGAGAAGATCGAAATAGCCCTGCAGTTTGCCGTCTTCGCCGGGTGTGCCGTGAATACCGATGAGGACCGCATCGAAGTTGATCTTTTTTCCGGCGATGGTGAGGGAGAAGTCATCCTTGTCGACGTCGATCTTTTTGCCATCGGGGGTTGCATGAAACCAGCCTTCGGGGGTGATGTCGATCCGGTGGACGGTATAGCGATCGTAGTCGAGGTTGTTCTGGATGGTGATGGCGCTTTTGTATGAAATTTCCGCTTCACCGGAGTACCCGCCGGTAACGAAGGCGATGTTGGGCTTCATGCTTTGCAATAAATTTTGGGGCAAAAATAAGAAAGGTGAAGGTTTCTTCAATCTCCTTCACCCTTTTACGACGGGAAATATCACCCGCCTATTTTTAAGTAGTACGAGGACTACTTTAACAAACACGAATTACTTGGCCTAAGTTAGCGTTTCCTGCGGACCTAAACAACTTTTTTTAGATGTGCAGCCGCTCTTTTTTTGCTAACAATTCTTCCACCGTTTCACGATACATTTCATCGGGAACGCAACAATCGACGGGACATACCGCAGCGCATTGAGGCTCTTCGTGGAAGCCCTGGCATTCGGTGCACTTGTTAGGAACGATATAGTAGGTGTCGACGCTGATAGGCGCATTACGCTGGCTGGCGTCGATGACGGAGCCGTCCAGGAGGGTAAATGATCCTTTGACGCTGCTGCCATCGGCAATAGCCCATTCCACGCCGCCTTCGTAGATGGCGTTGTTGGGGCACTCGGGTTCGCAGGCGCCGCAGTTGATGCATTCTTCAGTTATCTTAATAGCCATTTTTTGAGAATTAGGGAATGATTAAAGTTTAACTTTGCAGTTTTGTCGCGGGGGGTCCGCCTGGCGGTATTGCCTTGTCCGCAAGACAAATATAATGTGGATTTATGTATTTCAAACAACGAATAGATTTATTGGTAAGGCTGGGGGAATATTGTCTTTCCGCGGGGTCAGCCTGGGAGTCGGCCAAACGCCGGGCACATGCGCAAAACGGCTGGTTCATCCCGGAATTCATCGATACGGCGGTACGGCAGATCGCCACCCAATACCTGCAACGGGATAAACTGGAGGCCTGGGCCGAACGCTATGGGTTGCCGGAGGAAGCGGCGGCGCCAAAAACGGTAGGGCTGATCATGGCGGGGAATATTCCGCTTGTCGGGTTTCATGACCTGCTGACCATCTTTGTATCGGGGCATCGGCAATTGATCAAGCCATCCAGCCGGGACGAGGTGTTGGTCCGGCACCTGGTGGAACAACTCATCGAAATAGATGAAAGGGTTGCCGGATTTATCGCGTTTGCCGACCGGCTGAACGGGTGCGACGCCTATATCGCCACCGGGAGCAATAATTCAGCGCGCTATTTCGACTATTATTTTGGGAAGTACCCGAGCGTGATCCGGCGCAACCGGACTTCGGTGGCGATCCTGACGGGTGAGGAGAGCGAGGAAGAGTTGGCGGCACTTGCCGACGATGTCAACCTGTATTTTGGCCTGGGGTGCCGGAATGTCACGCAGATCGCCGTGCCGGAGGGGTATGATTTCCTTCCCGTACTGGAGACGTTCAAAAAATACCATTTCCTGGCCGACCTGAGCAAGTACAAGCACAACTACGATTATCAGCTGACCCTATTGATCCTGAATAAGAAGTACTATATGACCAATGGGTCGATCCTGCTTACGGAAGACGCCTCGCCGTTCAGTCCTATCAGCGTGCTGCACTATGTATACTATAAGCCGGGCCAGACCCCGTTGCCCGAATCGACCGGCGAGGTGCAATGTATCGTAGGCCGGGGGTTTGTTCCGTTTGGCAGCGCGCAGCAGCCGGCTTTGGCCGACTACGCCGACGGGGTTGACACAATGACCTTTTTGAAGGGGTTGTACTGAAAATTTGCCGGTTAATTCGTAGATTTACAAGTGAATTTCGGGCCATCTACGAAGACCTTAGTAAAACATTTGTTAAACTGGGGCGCCGGTATAGATATTGATCGGTCCGTTGTGTTAATTTGTTTCAGATATCAGATAAAAATAACCAAATGAGAGCAAAACAAGTAGTAGCAGTTATCCTCCTCAGCGCTTCGACGGCACTGGCTACGATGTGGGGCTATAATCAATTTAACGGAAGTAAGACGTATTATTACTCCACCAAGGATTCGGGCAAGGTTCCCGCCAATTATGCCAAATTCTTTGAAGGGCGGGGCAATGCGGCCCCTCCGGGTGATTTCACCGATGCAGCGTCGGCGGCGATCCCTGCTACCGTTCACATAAAGACGAAGACGGTCCGTACGGTAAGTAATAACCTCCCCAAGCGTAATCCCTTCTCCGATCTGTTCGGGATCGACCCCGACGATTTCTTTGGCAATGGCGGCGGAATGCGGAGCCTGCCGGAGATGGCCTCGGGTTCGGGGGTGATCATCAGCAATGACGGTTATATCGTGACCAATAACCACGTGGTGGATGGCGCCGATGAGGTCACGGTAACCCTCAGCAACCGCAAATCATTCAAGGCGAAGGTGGTCGGCACCGATCCGGCCAGCGACCTGGCGGTCGTAAAGGTCGATGCACAAAACCTGCCCTTCCTGTTATATGGGAATTCCGATGAGGTCAAGGTTGGCCAATGGGTGCTTGCCGTCGGTTATCCGCTGACGCTGGAGACCACGGTCACCGCCGGTATCGTGAGCGCCAAGGGGCGCACGCTGGATATCAACCGCCGGCAGAGCCAATCGCCTGTCGAGTCCTTTATCCAGACCGATGCGGCCGTTAACCCCGGCAACAGCGGCGGCCCCCTGATCAATCCTCAAGGACAACTGATCGGGATCAACTCCGCCATCGCTTCGCCTACGGGTTCTTATGCCGGGTATTCGTTCACCATTCCGGTAAATATCGTGAAGAAGGTGGTCAACGATATCATGAAGTTCGGGACACCGCAGCGGGCCTATCTGGGCATCTCTTATCCCCGGGATGATATGAGCGATGACCAGAAGAAAGAGAACGGCATCAAGGATGGGGACGGCGTCTATGTCTGGACCGTTACGCCTGATGGACCTGCGGCACATGCAGGGCTCAAACAGGGAGACCTCATTACCAAACTGAACGGCGAAGAGGTTTTGACCGGGGCCGAGATGATCGGCAAGATCGCTACCTATAGCCCGGGCGACAAGATCAAGGTAACGTATAAGCGCGAGGGGAAGGAATACACGATCCCGGTGACGCTGAGCAATAATTCCGGCAGTACGTCGACAGCTATTATCAAGACCTCTGCCTTGGACAAATTGGGCGCCCAGCTGGAGACCCTTGGCAAGAAGGAAGCGGCCAACCTGGATGTAAAAGGCGGCGTCGTGGTCAAATCGGTGACCGAGAACGGGCTCATGGACAAGAGCCGGATCCAGGAAGGATTTATCATTCTGAAAGCCAATGGCGAAGAAGTGAAGAACCTCGAGGATTTCCAACGCATCATCGGTAAGGTGAGCAGCGGTACCGTGAAGCTGGAAGGGGTGTTCCCCGGATATGAAGGGGTATATACCTATCCGCTGAGACTTTCGTCAGGACAATAAATCTTAAAGGCTGGTCGGACGCTATTTGTCTCGACCAGCTTTTTTTTGCTTTCAATGTACGAAACTTTACGTATGAAATATATACTAGTGATGGGTGTCAGCGCCCTGGTAGCGTTGAGTTTGGTGGGAACGAGGAGGAGTCCGGCGGAAGCGCCGATGACCAGACTGCTTGTTTATCCTGCCCGTTATGGGGAGCACGGTGCAGGCGCTTCCGGTCGTGGCGAAGGCGATGCCGGGCCGGCCGATCTTAGCGATGTGGCTCAGGCGGCAGTACCGGCGACCGTGCAGGTCTCGGCGAAGATGCGGGATGAATGGGGACAGCGGGGCTTGTCGGCGGGTTCGGGGGCGATCGTCAGCGAAGATGGCACGATCGTCACCAACTATCACGTCGTAAAGGGCGCCGAAGGAGTTACGGTCACCCTGAACGATCGCCGGTCGCTGGGCGCGAAGATCGTTGGGGTCGATGCTACGGCGGATATTGCCGTGCTGAAGATCAACGGACATGGCCTACCCTACTTTTCTTATGGAAATTCCGATGAGCTGAAGGTCGGGCAGTGGGTGCTGGCGATCGGTTATCCACTGGGGTTGCAATCGACGGTTACCGCTGGTATCGTAAGCGCTAAAGGAGGGTCCTTTATTCAGACGGATGCGGCGGTGAACCTGGGGAACAGCGGCGGTCCGCTGGTCGACCGGCAGGGCAGGCTGGTGGGGATCAATGCCGCACTTACCACCTCTACGGGTTCTTATGTCGGGTATTCCTTCGCGATCCCGGCCCCTATTGTGAAGCGGGTGGTAAACCGATTGCTCGGCGTGGGTAGGCCGGTCATCAGCCGTTGACCTTCTCGTACACAGCATAGCCCCATGCCGGAAGGACGAAATGGGTGGCTTTTGAAAAGTTGGTCCAGTTGCCCGTGAAGACCTCGCCCCAGGTTCCCTGGATCAGCAGTTCCGCAACGGCGAGAACCAATTCCTCTCCCGAGAGATTTAGCAGCACCAGTACCTGGTCGTCACCGGCGCGACGGGCAAAGGCGAAGCAACGATCGTCGAGGGAGTTATTCAGCCGGTGAATGGTGATGGCAGGATCGCCCGAACGCAATGCCGGGTTTCGTTTGCGCAATTGCAATAAAGTGCGGAAGAACCCATGCAGCTCGTAGCTGCCGGTCCAATCGATCTGATCCTTGTCAAAGAATTTCAATCTTTTTTTATTTGGCAGCTCCTGACCGCTGTAGATCAGGGGAAGGCCGTTCCAGGTGCAGCAGAGAACGGCGAAGCCCTTTGCCATTTGGCCCATGCGTTCGTATTCGCTTCCGCTGTGGGAGTTCTCGTCGTGATTGGTGGTGCAATACACGCGGAGTCCATTGGAGGGGAACATTGTATCATAATAGTCCAGCACTTCATCGAGCGCGCCGACGGGCGATTCCCCGCGCCAAACCGTCTCCATCTTATGGAGGAATTTCCAGGTATAGGTAGCGTCGAACACCTCATGATAGGCGATCTCCTCGCATTCCGCGAGCCAGAACAGCGGTTTTAAAGGGTCCAGGGTTTCCCGGGCCTGTTTCCAGAAATCGAGGGGTACCAGCATGGCCATATCGCAGCGGAAGCCGTCGATATCGGCCGTCTGGATCCACCAGCGCATCATGTCGATCATTGCTTTGCGGAGGTCCGGGTTATCGTAATTGAGATCGATGACGTCCGCCCATCCGTGGGGATCGAAGAACTGGCCGTGCTCGTTAAGGCGATAAAAGTCGGGATGTTCGCGGGTCCAATGATGATCCCAGGCGGTATGGTTGGCGACGATATCGAGGAGGACCCGGAACCCGAGGGAATGCGCCTGTTTTACGAGGGCGACGAAGTCCTCCAGCGTTCCGAATTCAGGGTTGATGCTGGTATAATCGGAGCAGGCATAGTAGCTTCCGAGGGAGCCGATGCGCTTTTCGTGGCCGATGGGGGTGATGGGCATGAACCAGAGGACATCGATGCCCATATCGCGGAGACGGGGAAGTTCGCGGGCGAAGGCGCGGATCGTACCTTCGGGGGTGTATTGGCGGAGATTTACTTCATAGATATTGGATGAATAGATCCAGTCGACAGGACGAAATGTCTCACTCATAGATACTTAACATGGTTTACGTGCCGAAGGTATGTCTAAAACGGCGATTTTGTACCTTTGTTCGCCATGAAGAGCTTTACGATACCGATCATATATCGCAGTCCGTTGATCTCCGCCATCAAGAACAAACGCAAACAGCAGGACAAGATGAAGAAGGATTTCACCCCTACCCTGCTGGACCTTGGCGGATTGCAGATGTACTTAGCCAGGCATTTCGGGTTTTGTTATGGGGTGGAGAATGCCATCGAGATCTCCTTTCGGACCATTGAGGAGAATCCCGGCAAGCGCATCTTCCTGCTGAGTGAGATGATCCATAATCCTCAGGTCAACGCCGATCTTCAGTCCAGGGGGGTTCGGTTCCTGCAGGATACGCATGGGCGGCAGCTGATGTCCTTCGAGGAGCTGACGGCCGAGGATATCGTCATTATACCCGCCTTTGGGACGACGCTCGAGATCGAGCAGCGGTTACGGGACATCGGTATCCAGACGGAGAGATACAATACGACCTGTCCTTTTGTCGAGAAGGTCTGGAACCGGAGCAGCCAGATCGCGAAGAAGGACTACACCATCGTCGTGCATGGCAAGCCGGGGCATGAAGAGACCCGGGCCACCTTTTCGCATGCGGCCGCGGAGACGCCGACCGTGGTGGTAAAGGATATGAGCGAGACCCGGGTACTGGCGCAATATATCAAGGGGGAATTGCCGGCGGAGAGCTTTTATGAACGTTTTAGGGGACAGTACAGTGATGGCTTTGATGTCACGCGTGATCTGGGGCGCATCGGGGTGGTCAACCAGACGACGATGCTGGCCAGCGATACACAGGCGATCGCCGACTATCTTAAGAGAACGGTGATCGAGCGGTATGGGTTGAACGAAGGGGATGTCGGCCATCGCTTTGCGGACACAAGGGACACGCTTTGTTACGCCACGCTGGATAATCAGTCTTCCGTCATGGGTCTGCTGGATGCGCCGGCCGATCTGGCCATCGTGGTCGGCGGTTATAACTCTTCCAACACCTCCCATCTTGTGGAGCTGTGCGAGGAGAAGATGCCTACTTATTTTATCTCGTCGGAGGAGAATATCCTATCTTTTGATGAGATCCTGCACTATGATTTTCACACAAAGACGGAGAAACGGCAGACCGGCTGGCTGCCCGAGCGGCGCCCGGTGCGGGTATTGATCAGCAGCGGGGCCTCCTGTCCGGATGCGTTGGTAGAGGCCGTGATCCGGAAGATCGCGGGGTATTTTGGCGCAGCAGAGATGGTCGAGTCGCTGGTAGCGGAGTTTACTGCATTTTAAAAGTTTCCAGGAACTTGGTGTTGAAATCGCCGGCGCGGAAGCGTTCGTCCTTCATCAGTTGAAGATGGAAAGGGATGGTCGTTTTGATCCCTTCGATGACGTATTCGCTGAGGGCCCGGTGCATGGTGTTGATCGCCTCTTCCCGGGTACGGGCTACGGCGATGATCTTGGCGATCATGGAGTCGTAGTACGGCGGGATGGTATAGCCGGCATACGCATGTGAGTCGACGCGGATACCATGGCCACCGGGCTGGTGGAGTACCGTTATGCGGCCGGGTGATGGGCGGAAATCGTTGTAGGGATCTTCGGCGTTGATGCGGCATTCGATAGCATGCCCCATTGGTTCGTAATTGATGCCGCTGATGCTGTCGCCGGCGGCAATTTTGATCTGTTCCTTGATCAGATCGAAGTTGACGACCTCTTCGGTGACACAATGTTCTACCTGGATGCGGGTGTTCATTTCCATGAAGTAGAAGTTGCGGTGTTTGTCGACGAGGAATTCGATGGTTCCGACGCTTTCGTAATTGATGGCGGAAGCGGCTTTTATGGCGGCTTCGCCCATGCGTTGGCGCAGTTCGGGCGTCATGAAGGGGGAGGGCGATTCCTCGACCAGCTTTTGGTGGCGGCGCTGGATGGAGCAGTCGCGTTCGCTCAGATGGCAGACCTTGCCATACTGGTCGCCGGCCACCTGGATCTCGATATGGCGGGGCTCTTCGACAAATTTCTCCATATAGATGCCGTCGTTCTTAAAGGCGGCGCCGGCTTCGGCTTTTGCGGTATTATAGGCCCTTTCCATTTCGGATTCTTCCCAAACGACGCGCATCCCTTTCCCGCCGCCGCCGGCTGTGGCTTTGAGGATGATGGGATAGCCGACCTCTTTGGCCATGCCTTTGGCTTCGTCGAGGCTTTCGAGCAGGCCTTCGCCACCGGGCACTACCGGGACGCCGGCCTTGATCATCGTCTCTTTTGCGGTGATCTTGTCCCCCATGGAATTGATCATGGCGGGAGTGGGGCCGATGAATTTTATTTCGTGTTCGCCGCAGATCTCGGCGAAGCGGGCATTCTCTGCGAGGAATCCATATCCCGGGTGGATGGCGTCGGCGTTGGTGATCTCGGCGGCGGCCATGATATGGGGGATGTTGAGGTAGGAATCGAAGCTTGCCGGTTTTCCAATACACACGGCTTCATCCGCGAACTTTACGTGCAGGCTTTCTTTATCCGCCGTAGAGTAGACAGCTACCGTCTTGATCCCCATCTCGCGACAGGTACGAATGACACGGAGGGCAATCTCTCCTCTATTGGCGATCAGGATCTTTTTAAACATTCTCGGTTATTATGATAAATCTAATTTCCGGACCGGACTCCGTCCGGTTAGGGTTCAACCAGGAACAAGGGTTGGTCGTATTCGACGGGGGAAGCGTCTTCCGCCAGCACTTTTACAATTTTTCCGGATATTTCGCTTTCTATCTCGTTGAAGAGCTTCATGGCTTCGATGATACAAACCACCTTGCCGGGGGCGACCTCGTCGCCGACGTTGACGAAGGAGGGTTTGTCCGGTGAAGGGCTGCGGTAGAACGTACCGATCATCGGGCTTTTTATCGTAATGGTATTGCCGGCGGGCGCTTCCGCAGCTTTGGCGGGTTTTTCCGCGGCCGGGGCGGCGGCGGATTGGGGTGCGGCGAGCGATGCGGCGGGCAGGGCAGCTATCGGCTGCGTGTGTACGGGGGCCGCGATCACCTGTTGGACCGGTTCTTCTTTTTGTTTGATCGTCAACTTAAATCCTTTCTCCTCGATGCTCACTTCTCCGATGTTCGATTTGTTGATCATTTTGATCAACTCTTGGATCTGTTTAAAATCCATATTGGATGAGTTTACAGTTTAATTGGGCGGCTAAAATAGGGATTATAGCTAAAAATACCCAAAAACAGCGGTGAAAATAAACAAATTACACCTTCAGTCAGGGACCGAAGGTGTAATAATTCTTTTCTCCGACATTTATTTTACCCGTTCGACGTATTCGCCGGTCTTGGTATTGACGCGGATCAACTCTCCTTCGTTGACGAAGAGAGGGACGTTGACGGTAGCGCCGGTTTCGACGGTGGCGGGCTTAAGGGTACGGGTAGCCGTATCTCCTTTTAGGCCGGGCTCCGAATACGTGACGGCAACAACGATCTTGTCGGGTAATTCGACGCTCATGGGCAGTTCGGTCTCGGTATTGATCAGGACGGAGACTTCCTGGCCTTCCTTGAGGAATTGTGGGGCATCGATCAGGTGTTCCTGAAGGGCTATCTGTTCGAAGGACTCGTTGTCCATGAAATTATAGCCGGTGTCATCCTTGTAAAGGTATTGATAGGCTTTTCTTTCTACACGAACGGGGTAGATGGTGTCGCCGCTGTTCCAGGTCTTTTCGATGGAGCGGGAGTTGTCCACGCCCTTCAGCTTGGCCCAAACTTTTGCTGCGGCCCGGGCGGTCTTGTTCTCGCCGAACTCCACAACGGTGTACAAACTGCCATCCAATTTGATGATCATGCCACGACTGATATCTGCCGTATTTGCCATAAAAGCGGTAGTATTTTTTGCGTTAGGGGGCAAATTTACGGCAAATTCCCTGTTAAGACAAACTAAGGCTGTTTTTGCGGTTTTTTGCTGGTTATGAGGATGGCGCCGCGGCTGCCCGCCTCGGGGCCGTATTGTGCGGCGGCGTTCTTATCTTTCAAAACCTGGATGGTTTCGATATCTTCCGCCCGGATGAACTCTTGTGCTTTAGCCCCGTCCGGAAGCTGTTTGCCGTCGAGCAAAATGACCGGGCCCGATCCCTCGAGGCCCGAAAGCCGGATGGATACAGGTGGTGTTTGCCCGTTGTCATATGCTTTTGTCAGCACTGCCACGACCCCTTTGCGCCCTTTGTCGCCAAATAGTCTATAGCCCTCGTCTGACTTCAGTATATCGATGCTGGCGATCTGGTTGACAGGCATGAGGGAATCCCTTGTCCAGTGTTCTTTCTGAACACCGTCGACGATCCAGAGGACGCTGTCCAGATGTGCGTGTTTGTCAGGGACCGTATCCCGGAGGGCCGAGGCGGGTGTTTGAGCATTGAAAAGGACGGCCGGCGCTACACCGCCTTTTTCGGGTACACAGGGTGGAAGTTTGCCATACAGTTTCTCGAATTCAGGCCGTTCTTTCGGATCAACAGTATTGTCCATGTCGAAGATGCGGGCTTTGCCTGAAGCATCCACTGCGATGACGCGGCTATCGCCGGGGAAAATGATGGCTTTTGGGTTGCCGCCGGTGGGGGTAAACTCTTTTTCGGCCTGGGCGGCGATCGTGGCCCAGCGATCGAGATAGCCCTGGCCGGCGGGATGAGAATTATCGGTGAAGTACCAGGGGAGCGGTCCGTATTTTTTGTCGAGATGACTAAGGGATGGGGAGCCAGGGTAACCAAATCTTTCGACCGAGCCGTCCCTATGGATGGCGAGAGCCTTTTTCTTGTCTTCCGCGATGTACAGCAATCCTATCTCCGGGTGGGCTTTTTGGGCGGTCAGGAACTTTTCGAGCAGTCGGTTCCGGTCGAGAACCCGGTGCAGATCGGCCAGGGCATCCCGGTACCCGGGATCCACCGGAGTACCGTCTCCTGTCATGTCGGAAGTGTTCATGAAAAAGCCCTTTATTTCACCGGAGACCGGGAGCATCGCTTCGACGGCGATCATTCCGATCGTTTGTTTGAGCACGGGGTACGAGCGCCCGGCTACTCCGCGGTGATACCCTTGTTTTACAAATTCCAGCCGGATGTCTGCAGGACCCGCGGTAACGGGGATCTGCAATTTGTAATAGCCTTGCGAATTTGTAGCGGTTTGCAGGCCCGTGCCCTGGTCGCGGACGGTGACGCCTTCCAGCGGAGTCTTCTCCGGAAGGGAGATGATGATCCCTGCCACGTTGACGAAGACGGAACCGTGGGGATGATGCAGGAGATGTGGATAGCGGTTGCGGAAGGCCAGAAGAGTAACGGCCATAAGGGGTAAGAGGAAGAGAAAACGAAGAAGATGAGGCCGGGCGCTGCGCATTTTATTCATCATGATAATACGTTTTTTGAGGGATGAAAAGTTGAAATTATTGGCGAGGCGATACTGAGTATTGCCCAATACTTTGAGCAGGTGATACTGGTAACCTTTTTTGTCGATGCCGTTGTCGAGTACGGTCTGGTCGGCGATGAATTCGAGGTTCTGGCGGATGGAATGACGGAGGGCCCAGGCGAAGGGATTGTACCAGTTGAGGATCGTGATGGCTTCGGCGAGCAGGATATCGAAAGTATGGTGTTGACGGATATGGACGTATTCGTGCAGGATGATCTCTTCCCATTCCTTTTCGGTGTGCAGGCGGGGGTTGATGTAGATGGCGTTGCCAAAGGAAAAGGGCCTGATCTTTCGGTCAACTTTATAGATGCGGACGCCGGTGTTGCTGATGAGGCTGGCTTGTTTACGGACACGCGACAGAGAGTACCAGCGGATAAGGGTTCGAGTGAGCAACCAGATGGCGACCGCCGCCATTAGCAGCAGGGCGAGATCCCAACGGCTCAGCGTGGGGTTTTGTATGGACGGGGCAGTTGACGGGGTATAGGTAGTGATGGCGGGTATGAATGAGATATAAACGGGCTGGCGGGCAGGGGCCGATAGAATGGGGCCGATGTCGACCAGTGGAACGAGAAATGAGAAGAGGCCATAGCCGAGCAGGTACCACCGGTTCCAGGCGTAGAAGGTCAGCCTGCGTAAGACGGCAAAGTAGAAGAGCCAGACGATGGCGAGGGAGATGGAGAGTTTGACAATATAGAGGAATATGGCTGGCATGGCTGGTGGATATGGTTATTTGGATGACGGCTTCTCGATGAGGTCGATGATCTCCTTTAGTTCCTTTGCGCTGAGCTTTTTTTCTTCGACAAAGAAATTAACGAGCTCTTTATAGGAGTCGGCGAAATATTCTTTTACGAAGCCGTTCATGAAGCGTTTCTTGTATTCTTCTTCCGAGATCACCGGTTTGTAGAGATAGGCGTTGCCGACGAGGCGGCTGGAGAGGAAGCCTTTCTTCTCCAGGTTCTTGATCGTTGAGGCCAGAGTGGTATATGGCATAGTCCCTGTGGGCAGGTTCTCGAGGAAGAGCTTGATATTGCCTTCACCCGTCTTCCAGACGGCCTGCATGGCCTGTTCTTCCTGGCGGCTGAGTTTTTCCATGTTAGTTACGAAGTTTTCGTAAATCTACGAACTTTTCGTAAATAACAAATAAAAAATCCCTTTTTTCGTTTATGAAGTATTTTTACAGCATGAAAAAAGCTTTCCTGGTCGTCCTGACCCTCACCTGTTGTCGTATCCTTTATGCTCAGCCCGCCAAGCCGAACCAACCGGCGACAGATTCCGCCAATGCACAGGCTCCCTTTATGCGATTCCCAACCCTCCCGCCTTTTCATTTACTGAAGCTGGACAGTTCCACCTATCTGACAAAGGACGATGTAAAAAAGAACCGCAAGACGATCGTGATGTATTTCAGCCCCGACTGCGAACATTGCAAGCACGAGATCGAGAATTTCCTGGGCAGCTGGAATAAATTCAAGGATATAGAGATCGTAATGGCGACCTATCAACCGTTTGCCGAATTGAAGGAATTCAACGAACACTATAAGATCTATCAGCATCCCAACATCCTGATCGGGCGGGACGAAAAGTTCTTCCTGCCGCCTTTTTACAAGATCCGCAATCTCCCTTACCTCGCCCTTTATGACAAGAAAGGCAACCTGGTCACTACTTTTGAAGGGACGCAAAAGGTGGAGACGATCATCGACGCCTTTGATCAAAAGAAATAGTCATCACATTTTATCACTCAAATATTTTAACAGATGAAAGTTACGGTTGTAGGCGCCGGCGCTGTTGGTGCTACCTGTGCCGATAATATCGCCCGTGCAGCGTTGGCAGAAGAATTGGTGCTGCTGGATATCAAGGAAGGATTAGCTGAAGGAAAGGCGCAGGACATGATGCAGACAGCGGCTTTGTTGGGTTTCGACACCCGGATCACCGGGAGCACGAATGATTATTCCAAAACGGCGGGCAGCGACGTAGTCGTCATCACGTCGGGTCTTCCCCGTAAGCCCGGTATGACGCGTGAGGAGTTGATCGGCACCAATGCCGGGATCGTGAAAGGGGTCGCCGAGAATATCCTGAAACATTCCCCCAATGCGATCATCATTATCATCAGCAACCCGATGGATACGATGACCTACCTGGCATTGACCGCCACGGGTCTGCCGAAGAACCGGATCATCGGGATGGGCGGCACTCTCGACAGCGCCCGCTTCAAATACCAGCTTTCCCAGCACCTGGGTTGCAGCCCTGCCGATCTGAATGCGGTGGTGGTCGGCGGTCATGGCGATACGACGATGATCCCCCTGATCCGCCTGGCTACCTGGAACAGCGTACCCGTCACGAAATTCCTGAGCGCCGAGCAGCAAAAGGCGATCGTTGCCGACACGATGGTTGGTGGCGCTACGCTGACCAAGCTGATCGGTACCTCCGCCTGGTACGCGCCGGGAGCGGCAGGTTGTGCGCTGGTGAAATCCATCCTGCGGGACGAGAAGAAGCTGTTCACTTGCTGTGTGTCGCTGAACGGGGAGTATGGCCAGAAAGATATCTGCCTGGGCGTACCCGTTGTCATCGGCCGCAACGGCTGGGAGAAGATACTCGACTTTGGGCTGGACGCGGACGAGCAGGCGCTGTTCAACAAGAGCGCTGAAGCCGTTCGCAGCATGAACGACGTGCTGAAGACGTTGTAAGATCTTCTTATTTTTATATATAGCCGCCCTTTTTCCGGGCGGCTTTTTTATTTACAGGAAGACATATGCGCCGATCATCAGTATCGTGGAGGCGATCCCGAGGGTGAGAACATAGAGAAGGCTGATGCCGATACCCTTGAACAGACCCCGCCAAAAGGATTGGCCATACATCCCGTGCAGGGCGGCCACAAGATAGACGAAGGAGAGGACAATCGCCGCCAACCCGAGAATGACGTCGATCCATTCTCCGGGGATGAGCTTGCTAAGCAGGATGAAGAACAACATCAGCAGGAAAACGAAAGAATGGAAATGGACGGAAAAGATGGCGTGGTTGACATAGTAATATTTCTTCCGGCTGTAAAACCAGCCCACATATAAAGCGAACAGGGGCAGGAGCAGGAACATCAGCTTGGGGACATCATGGCTGATATCGACCTCGATATGGATCTTTGCGGTGCCGCGCCTTTCCTTTTCGCGGACATTGTGGCGCAGGACCCAGTGCATAATGCCTTTTTCCTTTGAGCTATCGGGAAGGGCGGCCTGAACGGAATCGAACTCGCGGACGGTATTGTATTTGTTTTCCGTCATGTCGATGATCACGATGCCGTCGCCCATTTTGAGGAATACAGATTCATCCTTTTGTTTTGTTTCTTTCCCCGTCTCCGCTGGGGGTGGCGTATATTCCTTCCTGCCGGTGAAAAGAGCGAGGAAGAACAGGGCAGAGATAAAGATATACATCCGGATCGGATTGAGATAGCTCATCCGGCGGCCGGCGACGTATTCGCGGGTGAGGAAGCCGGGGCGGAGGAACAGGTCTTTTACCGTAACGAAGAATTTGGAATCGAAGTGGGTGATGTCGGCGAAAAAATGCCCGACGATGTGGCCGAAGCTTTCCGTTGGTTCGAGGTTTTCCTGGCCACAGCGGGTGCAATATCTTTCTTCGACGATAGCGCCACAGTTAAGGCAGTTGCGTTCGTGACGAAGATGGTGGCGGGGCATCTTATTATTTATTTGGGGAGTTTTTCTTTAAAAATATTGAAAAATCCGTTGTATGTCCTGTTCTTCCATACATTTAAAATGGCCTTTCGGGCATTTGTTGTAGCCGATCTTCGAACAAGGCCGGCAGGACAGCCCTTTTACTTCAAGGGTCAGGTCGGGTTGTTTGCCGATAAGACCGCCCTGGTAATGATATAGGAAGTTTTCACCATAATAAGGGGTCATTCCGAATTCCGGGACGGTGTTGCCCCAAATGGAGATGACCGGGCGCTTAAAGGCCGCGGCGATATGCATCAGGCCGGTATCGTGGGTGATGATGAGCTTGGCCTGGCGGACGAGGGCGGCCGATTCATTCAGGCTGAAAAGCCCGCAGGCATTGTAGATCTTTACCGGATCGATGTCAGCCAGCTTTTGGGCCGTTTCGGCGTCTTCGGGACCGCCGAGCAGGATGATCGGGTGCTGCGTCTGCTTGCAAATGGTCTCCAGCTTGTGGAAGGGCAGCCGTTTGGTCGCCAGCGCGGCGCCGATGACCAAGCCGATATACCCTGCCTGGTGCGAGGTGGGAATATCTTCGGGATTCAGCTCATCGTCTTTTGGAATAAAGTAGTCGAGTCCTGCTCCATCGTTCTTTATCCCGAAGGATCTGAGGGTGTCCAGATAGCGGTCGACGATATGGACCGCAGGAAGTTTGTTTATCTTAAAGTTGGTGAGCAGCCATTTCCGGATATTGAGCTTGTCGAAGGAGAAGGATTGTTTTTTAAGCGCCCGCTTCACTTTGAGGGTCCGAAGGTTATGGTGGAGATCGACGACATAGTCATAGTCTTCGGCCTTCAGGGCTTCGATGGTGGTGTCGAGATCCTTATCGAGACAGTGGATCTTGTCGATATAGGGATTCGCTGCCAGGATAGGCCGGAAGGCTTGCTTGGTGAGATAGTGTACTTCGGCCGTCGCCACTTGTTTTTTCAAACAGCGGGGCACCGGCGTTGTGAGGACGATGTCGCCGATGGAGCTGAAACGAATGATCAAAAACTTCATCTATACTAAAGTGGCTCTATATAACTCAACTCTTTTCCATAGGTCTCTTCGGTGATCGCCAGGGAAACGAAGGCGATGGCGAAGACGATGATCCCGGTGACCCAGCCTGCCTTGTAATACCCCTGAGAAGGGATCAGGGATTTGAACAGCAGGGCAACCAGGGCCAGCGAACCCCGGGCCATATTAGGAACGGTGGTCGCAACGGTGGCTCGGATATTGGTTCCGAACTGCTCGGCGGCCATGGTAACGAACATCGCCCAGAAGCCGGTGCCGAAACCCAGGATGACGCAGACCCAGTAAACGGTGGTGGATGTCGCGCCTTGCAGCAGGAAGAACCAGATGACCCCGATGACCGAAATGATATGAAAGATCCACAGGGATAATTTGCGGCTTTTTAGCCACTGGCTGATAAAGCCGATCAGGACATCGCCCACGGAGATCGCGGCGTACGCGACCATGATCCCCTTTCCGGGGTCTACGGGGTCCTGCACCTTCATGATGCTGGCGAATTTATTCGAGAAGGTGATCAGGATGCCGATGACATACCAGTTGGGAAGGGCGATGAGGATCGCCGTGAGATATTTTTTCAGCCGGCGGCCATTGGTAAAGAGCAGGTGGAAATCGCCCTTCCGGACGGCGCTTTGTTGGATGGTCTTATACATCCCCGACTCGAGGATGCCGACGCGAAGCAGGAGCAGGAGGAAACCGAGGCCGCCGCCGATGAAATAGCAGGTGCGCCAGCCCTCGGGATTGCTGCGGAACATGACGTTGATGAAATAGGCGAATACCGCGCCGCTTAGACCGATGCCCGCGACGAGGGAGGTAGCCAGACCCCGTTTTTCTTTGGGCATGATCTCGCTGACCAGGGTGATCCCCGCGCCCAGTTCCCCGGCCAGGCCAAGGCCGGTGATAAAGCGGACTACCGCATACTGGCCTACGGTGTGTACGAAACCATTGGCGATACTGCCCAGGGAGTAGAGGATGATCGAGGCGAAGAGGACGCGAAGGCGGCCCTTCTTGTCGCCGAGGATGCCCCAGATGATCCCGCCGATGAGCAGGCCGATCATCTGGATATTGAGGATATCCGTCTTATCGATCTCCTCCTGGCTGATGCCGAGCGATTTGAGGGAGGGGATACGGACGATACTGAACAACAAAAGATCGTATACATCAACAAAATAACCCAGTGCGCCGACAATGACCGCCAGGTTAAAGAGAGAAGGTGATTTTTTCTCCATTGAAAGTTTTATGATTTTTTATAGGGATCTTCGGCGCGAGCCGTGTTCTTCTTTCCGAAAAAGAGCTTATACAGGACGGGGGCGGTAGTGACCACGACGATGCCGATGACGATCACTTCGAGATGCTTTTTAAGATCGAAGTTGAATTTGGTCATGAAGAGCTTGTCGAGGTAGTGACCGGCGAACAGCATCGCGAACACCCAGGCCAGGCATCCGATGATATTATAGACGACGAATTTCTTCCTGTCCATGGCCACGATGCCGGCGATGATCGGGGCGAAGGTGCGGACAATGGGCAGGAAGCGGGCAAAGACGATAGCCTCACCCCCGTGCTTATCATAGAATTCCTTGGCCTGAAAAAGGTATTTCTTTTTAAAGAGCAGGTTGTCCTTGCGATGGTAGAGGAAGGGACCGCTTTTATTGCCGAACCAGTAGCCGAGAGAGTTGCCGATGATGCCGGCGATGGAGACAAGCACCCAGAGCAGGAGCAGGTCGAAGAGGTCGGTGCCGGTGCCATTGGTGATGATGCTGCCGATCAGTTTCTGGCTGTAGATACCGGCGACGAAGAGCAGGCTGTCACCGGGGAGGAAGAAGCCGACCATGAGGCCGGTCTCCGCGAAGACGATGAACAGCATTACCCATAGTCCGCCATTGTTGATGTAGAAGTCGGGGTTTAAAAGATCTTTCCAGGTAATGGTCAGGAGTTCAAGCATACTATTATTTTATATTGACGGCTGTTTCTTCGAGCTCTCCTTCCCATTTGCTTACCAGTGCCGCGGCGATGCTGTTCCCTAATACATTGGTGGCGCTGCGGGCCATGTCGAGGATCTGGTCGATGCCCAGCAAAAGTAACAGGCCCTGCTGCGGTATATTATATAGTGAAAGCGTTCCGGCTATCACGACCAAGGCTGCCCGCGGAACACCCGCGATGCCCTTGCTCGTCAACATCAGCACCAATAGCATGGAGAATTCCTGGCCGAGGGTCAACGGCACGCCATAGGCCTGGGCGATGAACAGGGAGGCAAAGGTCATATAGAGCATGCTGCCGTCGAGGTTGAAGGAATACCCCAGGGGCAGTACGAAGCTTACGATACGGGGGGAGCAGCCAAAGTTCTCCAGCTCGACGATCAACCGGGGGAAGGCGGCTTCCGAGGAGGCCGTGCTGAAGGCCAGCAGGATCATGTCCTTTATATTCAAGGCCAGATCGATCACGCGGCGGCCGATGAAAAAGGAGGCGATGAGCAGGAGGATGAGCCAAAGGCCGAGGATGGCGAGGTAAAAGCTAAGGATGAATTTACCGTAGGTGACCAGGAGTTCGGGCCCCTTTATCGCCATGATGGAAGCGATGGCGGCCATGGCGGCGACGGGAGCCAGATACATTACGTAGCCGGTGACCCGCAGAATGATATGTGCAACGGCGTCCAGGGCTTTGATGACGATCTTTCCCTGTTCGCCGATGGATGCGGTGGCGATGCCGAAGAAGACGGAGAAGACGACGATCTGCAGGATCTCGTTGTTGGCCAATGATTCGAAGATGCTGCGGGGAAAGATATGGGTGACAAATCCTTTAAAGGTGATGGTGCTGGCGTCGATGCCGGTCGATGCGCCGGCCGCGGGCATCGGGAGGTTCAGTTCAGTACCCAGGTTGAGGCTGTTCATGATGAGCAGGCCCAGAAGCAGGGATAGAAAGGAGGCGCAGAGGAACCAGAGCAGGGTCTTGCCGCCGATGCGGCCAACGGCCTTGATATCTCCCAATTTTGCGATACCGACCACGAGGGTGGAGAAGACAAGGGGGGCGATGATCATTTTGATCAGCCGCAGAAAGGCGTCGGTGACCACGCCGAGGATGGCCGTGAAGTTGTCGATCGCCGCGGGGCTGCCATTATAATGCACACCCAGCCCCAGCAACGTTCCCGTCACCATCGCGATCATGATCCATCCTGTAAGGCTGATTTTGGGCATAAATGTATAGTCAGCCGGCCGGGGGCCGGCGAACGACCCTGCAAACAATCGAAAATTATTGATTTGACAAAGTTTTCGGGTAAAGAATTGGTGTTCGAGTATTAAATATTTGTTTATTTTCGACCCTAGTCCACACATGTAATCTTATTAAAGTACTATCGTCAAAACAAGCTTATTATGAGTTTATTCCGAAAGAAATCCCTGGATGCCCTAATGGCGCAGGCAGCGGATTCAGAGAAGGGTCTCAAGCGCACGCTGGGGGCCTGGAGCCTGATCGCCCTGGGTATCGGCGCCATTATCGGTGCGGGGTTGTTCGTCCGGACAGCCGCCGCCGCCGGGGAGCACGCCGGCTCGGCCGTGACTATTTCCTTTATGGTAGCCGCGCTCGGATGCTGCTTTGCAGGTCTTTGCTATGCCGAGTTCGCCTCGATGATCCCCATCGCGGGTAGCGCTTATACCTATGCCTATACCACCATGGGTGAGTTGGTGGCCTGGATCATTGGCTGGGCGTTGGTTTTGGAATACGCGCTTGGAGCCGCAACCGTCTCCATCTCCTGGAGCGAATACCTCAATAAGCTACTAGCCGTTTTTGGTACGCAGGTTCCTTTCGAATGGTCTCATTCCCCTTTTGAAAGGACGCTGGACGCTGCGGGGGTCATGCATCACGGGATCATCAATATTCCCGCGCTGATCATCCTCGCGCTGCTGTCCCTGCTGCTGATGAAAGGCACGGAGGAATCGGCCACCGTCAACTCGGTCATCGTTGTCGTAAAAGTATCTATCGTATTGGTGTTCATCGCGCTTGGTTGGCACTTCATCAATCCGGCAAACCATACTCCCTATGTCATTCCGGCCGATGCGCCTCCGGCCCAAATGCGGGACGGCACGCTTTATTCATATACCAATTTCTTCCGCCATGGATGGGGCGGTATTCTGTCGGGGGCGGGTATCGTGTTCTTTGCCTTTATTGGTTTCGACGCCGTATCGACCGCCGCACAGGAAGCCAAGAACCCCGCCCGGGACATGCCCCGCGGTATCCTGGGTTCGCTGGTGATCTGTACGATCCTTTACGTTTTGTTCTCCTGGGTACTTACCGGTGTCGCGCCTTATACAGACTTTGTCAAGTCCGGCAAGGAAGCTTCGGTTGCGTATGCCATCGAGACCTATATGCATGGTTATCACTGGTTGTCGACCCTGGTGACGGTAGCCATCCTGGCGGGATTCTCGTCTGTGATCCTGGTGATGTTGCTGGGGCAGAGCCGGGTCTTTTATACCATGGCAACCGATGGGTTGCTACCCAAGGTGTTTTGCGAGTTGCATCCCAAGTGGCGCACCCCTTACAAGTCGAATATGATCCTCTTTCTCTTTGTCGGCGTGTTCGCCGGATTTATCCCGGAAAGTGTAGCCGGCAATCTGACCAGTATTGGCACCCTGTTCGCCTTTATCCTCGTCAGTATCGGGGTAATTATCCTGCGAAAGGCGGATCCCAACCGTCCGCGGCCGTTCAGGACCCCGCTGGTGCCCGTCGTGCCGATCCTTGGAGTGCTTGTTTGCGCGGCGATGATCATCGGTCTGGACTCTGCTACTCAGATAACGGCACTGATATGGATGATCATCGGATTGTTGATCTATTTTGGGTATAGTAAAAATAATAGCAAGCTAAAAGCGTAACTTTGCAGCCGTCAGAGCCGCTGTCGCGGTTCACAATGACAGCACAATCAAAAAGTTATAGTTTTTTATGGGTCGTATTTTTGAAGTCAGAAAGCACGCCATGTTCGCCCGGTGGGACCGGATGGCCAAGCAGTTTACCCGTATCGGAAAGGAGATCGCCATTGCCGTGAAGACCGGAGGGCCCGACCCTGCCACCAACCCGGCGCTACGTCGTTGTTTTCAGAATGCGAAGAGCGTAAACATGCCTAAGGACCGGGTGGAGGCCGCGATCAAGCGGGCCCAGGGTAAGGAAATGGACAATTATGAGGAGATCCTTTATGAAGGATATGCCCCGCATGGGGTTGCCGTGCTGGTCGAGACGGCGACGGACAATCACGTGCGTACGGTGGCCAACGTCAAATCCCATTTTACGAAGGGGCATGGGACGCTGGGCAATAACGGCAGCGTGAGCTTCCAGTTCAAGAAAATGGGAGTATTCAAGCTGAAGCCGGAAGGACTGAATATGGATGATCTTGAATTGGAGCTGATCGATCATGGCCTGGAGGAGATGGGGGAAGGCACGGGGGAACATGATGAACCGGTGATCGTGTTGCGGGTGATGTTCCCGGACTTCGGCAATATGCAAAAGGCGCTGGAGGAAAAGGGCATCACGCCGATCAGTTCGGAGATCGAGTGGATCCCGACCAGTACGGTCGAGTTGCCGGAGGAGCAGGCGCAGGAGGTGCTGAAGCTGGTGGACCGGCTGGAGCAGGATGAGGATGTGCAAAAAGTGTTTTACAACTTGAAATAAGAAAAAAGGGCCGCTCACGCGGCCCTTTCCTTTTTTTATTCGGCGACCATTGCGCGAATGGTGTCGATGATATCTTCCGCATTGGGTTTGCTGAAATAATCCCCATCGCTGGAATAGGCCGGCCGGTGCGCGTGGCCGGTGATGGTGCGCGGGGCCGTGTCCAGCCAGCGGTAGCCGCCCTGTTCTTCCATCACTTTATTGAAAATGAATCCTGCGGCGCCGCCTGGGACGTCTTCGTCGACGATGAGGAGGCGGCTGGTCTTCTTCAGGGATTCCAGGATGCGATGATGGATATCGAAAGGAAGGAGCGTTTGAACGTCGACGACTTCACAGCTGATCCCTAGTGTTTCGAGAACACTGGCGGCCTGCTGCACGATGCGAAGGGTGGCGCCATAGGAAACAACCGTGATGTCCTCCCCTTCCCGGATCACTTCGGGTTCCCCGAGGGGCACCCGGAACTCGAGCAGGTTGGAGGGCAGCCTCTCTTTCAGCCGGTAGCCGTTGAGGCATTCGATCATCAGGGCGGGGTCTGCACCCTGCAACAGGGTGTTGTACATCCCGGCGGCCTGGACCATATTACGGGGAACGCAGACATGGAGGCCGCGGAGGGAATGCAGGATCAGCCCCATGGGCGAGCCGCTGTGCCAGATGCCTTCGAGGCGATGACCGCGGGTGCGGATGATCAACGGGGCTGTTTGTTTCCCTGCCGTCCGGTATTGCAGCGAGGCCAGGTCATCGCTCAGCGGTTGCAGGCCGTATAACAGATAGTCGATGTACTGGATCTCGGCGATGGGGCGAAGGCCGCGGAAGGCCATCCCGATGCCCTGGCCCATGATGGTAAGCTCGCGGATACCGGTGTCGAAGATGCGGTCGGCGCCGTGTTTGGCCTGGAGCCCGGCGAAGCCCTGGTTGACATCGCCGATCTTGCCAAGGTCTTCTCCGAAAGCGATGACTTTCGGATTGTGCGTGAACAGCTCGTCAAAGTAGCGGTTGAGCACTTCATAGGCGTTCAGGACCGGGGCGTTGTCGGCATAGACGGGCTTTACCTCGGGTACCTGGGTGATCCTGCGGGCGCCTTCATGGTAGAGGTGGGTGTTGTATAGGGCGGCGTTCTCCTGTTTAAGTTCATTGTAGTAAGTGGCGCCGTTGCGTGCGGCGGCGCCGTCACCTGCCAGCAGAATCGCTTCATGCAAGGTTTCCAGCACCTCTTTGCGACCCGGTTCGCGGTTCGCTGAAAGGGTCTGGGCCAGATGGGCCAATTGTTCAGCGTGATCGGCCGACTGGTTGGCCATTTCGCGGATGAGTTCCACACTGCGGTTGACCTGTACCCGGATCGGCGACTGGTATTTCTCCCAGGCCAGGTTCCGGCTGTTGCGGACGGATTCCTTTGCTTCGGTCTCGATATCATTCAACTCTTCCTCGCTGGTCAGGGCGTTGTCAATGATCCATTCCTTCATCTTTTTGATCCCGTCCCAGTCGCGTTCCCATTCCAGGCGTTCGGGTGATTTATAGCGTTCATGGCTTCCCGAGGTGGAATGGCCCTGGGGCTGGGTCACCTCTTCGACGTGGAAGATGGCCGGGGTATGGGTCTGGCGGACGGCGCGGAGGCCGGTCTCGAAGACCTCGCACATCCCCGCGTAATCCCAGGCCTTGACCTTATAGATATCGATGCCGTTGGTACCTTCTTCCTTCTGAAACCCCCTTAGCGCCTCGCTGATGGATCCCTTTGTCGTCTGGTATTGGCGGGGGACCGAGATACCATAACCATCGTCCCAGACGAAAATGGCAAGGGGTACCTGCAGGACGCCCGCGGCGTTTACGGCTTCCCAGAAATGGCCTTCACTGGTGGACGCGTCCCCGATCGTGCAAAAGCAGATCTCGTTACCGTTGTTGGAGAGCTCGGTAAAGGGCTTCAATGCCTTGACCTCACGGAAGGCTTTTGAGGCGGCGGCGAGACCGAGGGCCCTGGGCATCTGGGCGGCGGTGGGCGCCAGCCCGGCGGTGAGATTCTTGCGGTTGGCAAGATCGAGCGTCGATCCGTCGGAGTCGACA
>Ga0105239_10000458_pt1 | contig 59589 bp, 51 predicted proteins | sample KBSC44metaG_FD_92761 | JGI IMG/M metagenome (GOLD analysis project Ga0105239, IMG submission 92761) | Corn rhizosphere microbial communities from Kellogg Biological Station, Michigan, USA - KBS C4-4 metaG | ecosystem: Host-associated > Plants > Roots > Rhizosphere > Soil | place: Michigan, USA...
GCTAAGAGGAGGAGTGAATATCCTGGAAAAGAATGTCAATCTGTTCAGGACGATATCGTATCATAAAGGCAGGACGGAGGATGTGAACGACTTCATCCTGTCCTTTTGCGAAGATGACCGGTCGAACCTATGGATCGGGACGGATGGGGCGGGGTTGCGTTACTGGGATAAGCAAAAGAACGTTTTTACGAAATATGTTCATTCCGGGGACTCCGGTTCTATCGGCAGCAATTTTATCACCTCCATCGCCAGGGACTTTAAGAACGATATCTGGATCTCTGCCTGGTTCGGCGGTGTGGCCAGGCTGAACAAGTCCGGCAATGGCTTCATCCATTATACCTGCTATAACCCGTACCAAAAGGCCGAGGAGAAGAATGTCTGGCAGATGTATGAGGACAGCAAACGACGGCTGTGGGCGTCGGCCAGCAACAGGGGCCATCTTTTTTTATATAACAGGCCGGCCGACAGGTTCGAGCTTTTTGATACTTCGCTATTCGATCTGCAGGTGCTGGTAGAAGACAGGTCTGGCAATCTGTGGGGAGGCAACTATAATTCTTTAGTAAGGATCGATCCCGAGGGAAAGAGGCATAAAAAATACTTTATCGGCTATCCTGTGAGGAGCATTCATGAGGACAGGGATCACCGGTTCTGGGTGGGCACGGAAGGGGGAGGGTTGTTGCTGCTGGACAGGGAAAAAGGGGTGTTCCGGCAAGTAACGACAAAGGACGGTTTGCCCAACAATGCCATACTGAAGATACTGGAAGATAATAAGGGGAATCTATGGCTGAGCACGTATTACGGTTTGTGCCGTTATAACCCGGTCCTGAAGACGTATCGGAATTTTACGCAGGCGGACGGGTTGCAGAGCAATCAGTTCAGCTTTAATGCTGCTATGGTCGCCAGGAATGGGGAGTTCCTGTTCGGGGGGATCAAGGGCTTTAACAGTTTTTGGCCGGATAGTGTTTATGATAGGGCGACTATCCCGCGTCTGTTCCTCACCGGGATAAAGATCGATAATTCTCCGGTCGAGAAAGACACAAACTATGTTACCGGCCGAGATAAGGATATCGTCACCGGCATAACTGTTCCCTTCGACAAAGCGATCCTTTCGTTCGATTTTGCCGCGTTGCAGTATTCGAATGCGGAGAACCTGAACTACGCCTATCGTCTGCAGGGGTGGGATAAGGACTGGAGTGTCGCCAATAGCGTGCGGACGGCCGGGTATAGCCATCTACGGGAGGGCGCCTATCAATTCTATGTCCGGGTGTTGAATGCGGATGGGGTCTGGAACGGGGAGGTTCAATTGCTGTCCGTTGTGGTGTTACCGCCCTGGTACAGGACCTGGTGGGCGTATTTGCTATATGCGGCCTTTGCGGTCGGCATTTTCTATGCTTTCCTTTATTATTACCGGCGTCAGGAGCGGCTGCGGTATGAGATAAGGCTGGCGGTCATCGAGAAGCAAAAGGAAAAGGAGCTTACGGAGAGAAAGATCTCCTTTTTCACGGACATCTCGCATGAGTTCAGGACGCCCCTTACCTTAATCGTGAGCCCATTGAAGGACCTTATGGCGGAGACGGCTGGCGGGCCGATACAGAAGAAGCTGTCTACCGTTCACAGAAATGCCCGGCGTTTGTTGAGCCTGGTCGATCAGCTGCTGTTGTTCAGAAAGGTCGAATCGATAGAGCAGCAGATGAACGTCGCCAATTTTGACATCAACGAGGCGTGTAATGAGGTCTTTTTGAGTTTTGTGCAGCGGGCGATGTCGAAGAATGTGGCTTTTCATTTTGACAGGCCTTTGGTCGAGGTCTCTTATTGCGGGGACAAGGAGAAGATCGAGATAATCCTGTTCAATCTTCTTTCGAATGCGTTGAAGTATACGCCTGCGGGCGGAAGGGTCGATCTGTCGCTGACGGACGAAGGCGGGCAGCTGTGTATCGTTGTAAAGGATACGGGGTGTGGGATCTCTGAAAGCCTCAGCAACCGGCTGTTCGATGCATTTTACCAGGCAAACAACACGGAGAAGGCGTCGCAATCGGGCTTTGGTATCGGGTTATATGTTTCGAGGAGGCTTGCTGTTGCTCATGCGGGGTCGTTATCCTATGTAAGTACGGAAGGGATGGGCAGCACGTTCACCCTTGTCCTGCCCAGGAATAAGCTGACTTCGAATGAGGGCGCCAAGGGCGATCGTCCGAGCATTATTCATGAGCTGGTGGAAGAATCCCCGGGAGATGGGGACAAGGCGGCGGACAACAAGTCAACCGTTATTGACAAGGTCATTTCGGGCCTGCCGACGATGGTCATCGTTGATGATGATGCGGAGCTGAGAAGCTATATTAAGGAGATATTCATGGATCAGTTCAATATCTATGAAACAGACGATGGGGTGTCTGCTTTTGCCGTGATCAGCAAGCAACTGCCCGATATTGTCGTCAGCGACGTCGTAATGGGGAAAATGGACGGTATTGAACTATGCCGCAAGGTGAAGGATAATTCGCATCTTGCGCATATTCCGATAATACTATTGACGGGGAGCTCGTCTGAAAAATCAAAGCTAATGGGGTTGGAGTGTGGCGCGGAAGATTATGTGAGCAAGCCATTTAACAAAGAACTGATCGTCGCGCGTGTCCAGAATATCCTGAGGTCCAGGAACCGGCTTCAGCAATATTTCTTCAATACGATCACGCTAAAGCCGACCTCGAGCATTGAGGCGGATCACAAGGATTTTTTGGAAAGGTGTATCAGGATCGTGGAACAGCATATGGACAACCCCGAATTCTCTGTGCAGCTGTTTTGCCAGGAGGTAGGCATGAGCCATCCTACGTTGTACAAGCGGATCAAGGCTATTTCGGGGTTGACGGTGAATGTATTCATACGATATTTACGGTTGAGGAAGGCGGCGGAACTATTGATCAATACGAGCACTACGGTTGTGGAAGTTACGTATACTACGGGTTTTAATGATCTTAAATATTTCAGGGAGCAATTCTCGAAGTTGTTTGGGATGACGCCTTCGGAATTTATCAGGCGGTATAGGAAGCCGTTGGGGAATAAGATCGTGAAGAGGGTAGAGTGACTTGAAATTATCGGGGGCTGCAGCTCATGAGCTTTCGCACGCCGGAGCGGAAGTCGAAGCGGTTGAGGGTGTAGGTGGTGTATACGCTGTCGCCTTCGGTGATCCGGATGTTGGTGTTGGTAGGGAGGTTGTAGAAGGTTTGGGTTTTGCCGGTGACTGGCCAGGTTATTTCGGCTTTGTCGACGGTGGTGGCGGCGCCGATGCCGATGTGTTGTGAGAGGGGATTGGAGCCGAAGCTGCCGCCGGAGTTGACGTCTTTATAGACTGAGCGGGGGGTGTCGTGGTCTTTGAAGGTGAGTTTGATGCGCGCGCCGACGGCGGCTTTATTGGATCTTACGCCCGTCAGGACCAGGTTGACCCAGTGGTTGTTGTTTTGGCCGGTGTTGAGGTAAAGGGAATTTTCGAAGGCGTCGCCGGTGTAGGCTCCGCCCATCTTTATATAGATGTCTTCGTTGCCATCGTTGTCGAGGTCGGCGAAGGATACGGCGTGGCCTTTTTGCAGGTTGCCGACGCGGGCGGAGGTGGTGACGTCAAGGAAATGGTTTCCGTTGATATTCTTGAATAATTTGTTGGGAACGGCGGAGGATAGCTGTGGATTGCCGGTGCCCAGGTAGAAGTCGGGGTAGCCGTCGTTGTCGATGTCGCCGAAGTTGGAGCCCATGGCGAAGGCGATGCTGTTGAGGCCCGTCTTTGAGCTGACGTCTTCGAAGGTGCCGTCGTGTTTGTTTCGGAACAGGAAGATTTTTCCGGTGTTGCCGATCGGCTGGTTTATAGACTCGGCAGCTGCGTAGTAAGACAGGGAATTCGTGAACTCATAGCTGCATACGAGGATGTCGGGCCAGCCGTCGTTGTCGTAGTCCCAGAACCAGGTGGGGAAGGTACGGGTGAGGTTATGGGTCAGCCCGGCGGGCTCGCTGACGTCTTCGAATTTGACGGGGCCGCCTTTGGCCGTGATATTCTTTAGCAGGATCTTATTGCCGTTGAGGGTGGAGAGGAAGATATCCGTCCTGCCGTCGTTGTCGTAGTCGGCGGAGGTGACGCCTTTTACGAATCTTACAATTGCGCAGTTTGCCTGTTCTGCTATTTCGGTGAAGGTTCCATTCTTATTATTGATGAATAATTGACAGGGGTGGGTTTCTTCGCCGGGAGTTGTCTCGTTGCCGATGAAGACGTCGAGCCAGCCGTCATTGTTGAAGTCGGCCCAGGTGGCGGTCTGGGATGGGTGAAAGGAGAGCAGGCCACTGGCTTTTGTGACGTCGGTGAAGGTGCCGTCGCCGTTGTTGCGCAGCAGGGAGTTGGGGTTCTTTCCAAACTTTCCTTTCCAGCCACCCCTTAGTACGAAGATGTCTTTGTAGCCGTCGTTGTTGTAGTCTGTTTGTTCGATATGGAGTCCGCCGGTGAGGTAGCCGAGGCCGGAGGAGTCGGAGACGTCGGTAAAGCTGCCGTCCCGGTTGTTGCGATAGTAGCGCATCGGTTCGGTGAGGGACCAGCTGCTCATGACGATATCGGGGTATCCGTCGTTGTTAAAGTCGTCTATGATGGTGCCGCCGGCGATGCATTTGTAGTTGACGCCGATGTTCATCGCTACGTTGACGAAGGGGGAGACGGTGTGGCTGGAGTCGTCGTCTTTTACCTTTAGAAGGAATTGGGGCGGGACTTCAGAGGGATAGCCGGCGGTGCTCATATAGGCGATGTTGAGCAGCCACCGGGATTCGAGGTCGGAGGGATTGTTGGTCAGGATGTTTCTGTATAGCTGGATGGCTTTTTCCGCGCCTGTCCTGTCTTTGTGTATGCCGGTGCCGGCGATGGGGAAGATGCAGGATCCGGCGGCGTGGTTGTTGATGCAGTTGGTCCGGTCGCCCAGGCGTAGCCAGGCGAGGGCGAGGTCTTTGGTGATGTGTTGCCGTTGTTCTTGTTCGCCGGGGGGAAGGTGTTTCAGCAGGTCTACGTAGATGTCTATTGCTTTCTGTTCCTGGCCGAGCTGCTGGAAAGCGTTGGCTTTTTTTATGAGTGCCGGGGTCAGGGTATAGGGGTTGGCCGTGGATTTTATGACGGAGTCGCAGTATTCGATGGTGGCTTCCGGGGAGAAGGGGTTGTTGTGGTTGTGGTCGATGCTGGCGGCCGTCTTTAGCAGGTCGATCATGTCCTGATTGGGCAGGGGCTTGTTGGTGCAGGCGACGAGGAAGAAGAGGGGGAGGAGGAGGTAGCGCATGTCGTTAGTTTTTTCGGGGGTTGATGCGGAATGCGTGCAGGCTGTCGTCGTTGGCCGCGGTCAGGACGATCTTTTCGCCGTTGGTGAGGCGGACCAGCGCCATGTCTTTTATATCTCCGTTGAGGAGGAGTCCGGTGGCTGTTGGAGTTATATAGGTGAATTGTTTGTTTTGTCCGCCTTTCAGGAAGCAGCTGTAGGAGGCGTCGTATCGGCCGGTGACTACATCGGTCTGGAAGTCGTTGCCGGCGAGCAGGAGGTCTTTGTAGCCGTCGTTGTCGAGGTCGTCGCAGATGATGGCGTTGACGGGAGCGAATTGCGCCTGGACCGGAAGGAGGTGTTTGATGAATTTTCCGTTGCCGGTATTTTCGAGCCAGCAGCTGCTGGTCTCGTCGCAATAGAAGCTTGTTACGTCGGTTTTGGACTTTTTTGGGAAGATGTCGACGAAGCCGGCTTTTGCGTAGTCTTCGTAGAGGAGGAATCGCTTCTTTACAGCGGGCACCTGTGCCGCCAGCTGGCTTCTGCTATAGGCAGGGTAGGAACGTTTTGTGCCGTCGGGGTCCATTATGTAGTAGAACATAACGGGGTCGATGATGCCGTTGCCGTCTATGTCTGCGGCGAACAGTTGCATCGGCGTTGCCGGGGTGGAGTGGTAGTCGCAGTTGCCGCCTAAGTTGCCGGCTATGAGGTCCATGTCGCCGTCTCCGTCGACGTCCGCGGCGATCATGCTTCTCCACATCCCGTGCATGTTGGGTGGGCTCGTTTCGCTGGTGACTTCGTGCAGCCTGCCGTGGTCGTTAAGGAAAAATCTTATGGGCATCCATTCTCCGGCCAGGACCAGGTCGGGCTGTTTGTCGTTATTGAAGTCCATCCAGACGGCTGCGGTTATCATGCCTGCCTTTTGGAGGGCGGGGCAGACTTCACTCGTCACGTCGGTGAATCGTCCTTTGTTGTTTTTTAGGATGTAGCTGCGCGGGGACAGAGGATATTGTTTTGATACGCGGCCTCCGATGAAGAGGTCGGGGTCGCCGTCCCCGTCGATGTCGGCGATGGTGACGCAGCCTGCGATAGTTCTTACCGAGTCCGGGATGGCGTTGGTGCTGAGGGTAAAGCCGCCTTTGCCATCGTTGATATACAGACGGGGTTTATAGTATGGGGAGCCTTCTTCGTATTGATAGCCGCCGCCGGTGACCAATAGGTCGGGATCGCCATCGCCATCGGCGTCGAAGAAGATAGTGGACATGTCCTCTTCCATCTTAATGCTGTCGATGAGGGGTTTGGCTTTGAAGGAGTGGTCTTTCTGCTGGGTGAACAGCTGGCCGGAGAAATTGAAGGCGCCGCCTATGAAGAAGTCTGTGAGGCCGTCGTTGTCGATATCGCCGGTGGCGATGAAGGGGCCGAGCTGGGAATATTTATGGGGGAGGAGGCGTTGAAGCGCAAAGTCGTTGAAGGGGTTTTCGTGGTGTTTGTAGGTGAGGCCTTTCGCGGCGGTGATATCGGTGAAAAGCCGGGGTGGATCGGGGGTTGAGGATTGGGTTTTGGCGGCGTTCTGCCAGGAGAGGGTGAGGAGCGTATCGGCGGGGATGTTGATCAGGGTTTGTTGTTTATTGTCAGGCCAGGTTATAATGAGGGAATCGACTTTGCGGCTTTTGCCAAGGCCAAAGAGCAGCTGTTGGTCGACGGAAGAGAAATAGCCACGAACGGGGTTTTGCTCCTGCATCTGCCCGTGTCCGTCGGCGTATATACAGACTTTTGCGCCGAAGGCTTTTGGGTTGAGGCTATCGCCTTTCAGGTGCAGGCGCAGGAAATGGGTTTGTGCGTCTTTTTGGACGGTATTGTTGATAAAGACGAAGGCTTCCTTATCGATGTTGTTGACGACGAGGTCGAGGTCGCCGTCGTTGTCGAGGTCAGCGTATGCGGCGCCGTTGGACATGGATGGCTGGTCGATGCCTGCAGCTGCTGAGGCGTTGACGAAGGAGTAGTTGCCTTTATTGAGGTACAGGTAGTTGGAGAGGTTGACGTGGTCGAGCTCTGCGAGTCTTTTGCGGATGAGGGCTTCCTGTTCGGGTCTGGTCTTGTTGCTGCCGAATATTTTGCTGCTGAATTCGAGGAAGTCGGCGTTGATGAAGTCTCTTCCGATGCCGTTCGTGATGTGGATGTCTTTGTATCCGTCGTTGTCGAGGTCGGCTATCAGTACGCTCCAGCTCCAGTCCGTGGCTTCGATGCCTGCCAGCTGTCCTATCTCGCTGAAGCAGGGGATGCTGGTGTCTCCGGATCTCGTTGTCCCGTTGTTGAGCTGTAGCATATTGCGCATGAATTCCGGTTCGTAGCCCATGTCGCGTTCGGCCTGGTAGCGGTCGTAGTTCATGAAGAAGAAGGACTCTTTTCGCCGCCGGTTGTATTCCGGCAGCATGTCGAGGGTTATGATGTCTTCGTTGCCGTCGTTGTCGATGTCTGCGGCGTCTGCGCCCATGCTGGAGTAGGATTGGTGTTTCAGGGACCGGCTGATGCAGTTGGTGAAGGTGCCGTTGTGGCAGTTTAGCCAGAGGTCGTCGTTGGAGAGGAAGTCGTTGGCGACATAGATATCGGGCCAGCCGTCGTTGTTGAAGTCGCTGACGGTGACGCCGAGGCCGTATCCGTCCTCTTTGATGCCGGCTTGCAGGGTGACGTCGGTGAAGACGGGGTGGTGTTTGGTTGTTGAGTAGCCGTCGTTGCGGTAGAGCCGGTCGTTGGCGGGGGAGCTGCCGCTGCGGTTGCGGGGGAAGATGGCGTTGGTGTGGGTGCCGAGCAGGTAGGTGGTGAGGTACATATCGAGGTCGCCGTCCTTGTCGTAGTCGAGGAAGGCGGCCTGGGTGGAGTAGCCGGAGAATGCGAGTCCGTAGTCTTCGGCCTCTTCTTTAAAAGTGAGGTTGTGCTGGTTGATGAACAGGAGGTTTTTGGCGGGGTGGAGGAGGTCTTTGCCCAGGACGCAGACATAGATGTCGTCGTAGCCGTCGTTGTTGATGTCGACGATGCTGACGCCGGTGGCCCAGACGCTGGTCGTGAGGCCTGCTTTTTCGGTGATATCCTCGAACTTTTTGTCGCCTTTGTTGATATAGAGGCGGCAGCTGGTCTGGTTGGCGGTAAAGAAGATATCCTTCAGGCCGTCGTTGTTGAAATCGCCGATGCCGACGCCGCCGCCCATATAGCCGAACTCGTTGATAAAGGAGGTGGAGGAGTCGACGTCATTGAGGTCATTGCGGAAATGGATACCGGACTGGTCGGGCTGCAATTGGGTAAAAAGCCCGCCTTTGCGATGGCGGCCGCAGGCGGTGAAAAGGATCACCAGCGAGCATAGCAGGCAAAGGCGGGTATGTGAGATAAAGGCGGATCTATTCATTTATTTGATCAGCGGGTTAGCGGAGGTCTCGGAGGACGGGATCGGGAATGTGGCGATCTGTCCTGGTTTCGGATCGGGTCTGAGGGACGGGTAGTAGCCTTTCTTCCTCCATCTCAGGATATCGATGTTGGCGACCTCTTCTCCGGCCAGTTCGACGGCTCTTTCGTGCATCACGGCTTTCATGGCGTCGTCGTGGCCGGTCAGGGTGACTGGGGGCATCTTGACGCTTGCCCGGGTCGTGCGGACCTCGTTGATATAGCCGGCAGCCAGGGCGGGGGATCCGACCTCGGCTTCGCATTCGGCGAGCATGAGGAGCACTTCGGCGTAGCGCATGATGCGCTGGTTGATGCCGTCGGGGTGGAAGCTGTCATCGTTCCAGTCGAGGATGGAGTATTTGCGGTAGACGCGTCTTTGCGTAACGCCGTTGTGTTTGCTGGAGTCGACGTTCATGCCTTTTTCGGTCAGCACTTTGCCTACCTGTGTGCTGCGGGCGGTGAGGATGCTATCGCCGGATTCGTAGAAGGTGAATTTGTATCGGGGGTCGCCGGGCTCGAATTCGTTGAGGATAGCGTCGGACGGGACTACGTTGCCCCAGACGATGCCGTATTCCTGGCTGCGCATGATGCTTCCCTCGGCAGTGGCGCCTTCGCCGGTGTAGCCCCAGTTGAAGTCATTGTCGCCTTTGTCGACGAAGACGACCTCGAAGATGGATTCGGGGTTGAATTCGTGTCCGGACGGTCCGTTCGATACGACCTTGTCTCCCACCTTGACATCGCCGTCGAAGTTATCGAGAAAGTTGTCGACCAGCTTGTATTTGCCGTAGAGCTTCAGCAGCGCGGTCTTTGCGCCGGCGTAGTCGCCTTTCTGCATCAGCACTTTGCCCAGCAGGAAATTGGCGGCGTCGCTGGTGGCGCGGCCGTCAGTGGAGTGGCCGGTGGGCAGCTTGGCGGCGGCGTCGGTTAGGTCAGCGATGATCTGGGTGTAGATGTCGGCTGCCGGCGATTTGCCTTTGAAGCCATCGGTTGTCGTGTCGGGCGTTGTGTAGAGAGGGACGTCGCCCCACATGGTCACGAGCTCGAAGTAGGCCCATGCCCTGAGGAACTTGGCTTCACCAACGACGACGTCCCTGGCGGCGGGGTCGTCATTGATGGCGGGGCCTCTCGAGATGACGAGGTTGGCCCTGCTGATCATCTGGTAGGTGCCGTTCCAGACGCTGGTTATGACGGAATTGGACGGTGCGGGGGAGGGCTGGGTGAGGAGCTCTGCACGGGGCGCCTCGAGCTGTGAGCCACCCGTGTTGGTCTCGCCGCCGCGCATGTCGTGGATGAAGAACCACTCGCGGCCGACGAGGTTGCCGGCGCGCATGCTGGAATAGGCGGCGTTCACTCCGTTGCGGAGCTCTGCGACGTTCTTGAAATAGCTGTCGGTGGTCGGATTGTTCTGGTCGAACGTATTCAGTCGTTTGTTACAGGCAATCGCGATGACTGTGCCGATGATAATTACCGCAATCGCTATATTGATATTTCGCCTCATACTTGTTGTTTTAAAGTTATTAAAAATTCGCCTGAATGCCTACCTGGTAGGCTTTTGGTTGGGGATAGACTGCGGCATCGATACCATTGTTCAGCGTGGAGGTATTGATGGTCCTGTTGCCTACTTCGGGGTCGAACCCGGTGTATTTGGTGAAGGTCAGGACGTTCTGTGCCGAGACATAGATGCGGAAGCCTCTGATCACTCCTTTGGCCGTTGTCTGGAGCCATTTATCCGGAACGGTATAGCCCAGCATGACGTTCTTCAGGCGGAGATAAGAGCCGTCCTCCAGGAAGCGGTTAGAGGGGCGGGCGTTGTGGTTGGGGTCGGAGGATACGGCGCGGGGGACGTCGGTATTGGTGTGGCCGGGGGTCCAGGCGTCGAGGACTCTTGTGCTCGAGTTGAAGAAGCGGACCATGCCCTCGGAGATCGTACGGGTGGCGTTGTAGATCTTATTGCCCTGTACGCCCTGGAAGAAGGCGGAGGCGTCGAAGCCCTTGTAGTTGGCGCCTAAGTTGAAGGCGTAGGTGAATTTGGGGATAAAGGAACCCAAAAACACGCGGTCGTCGTTGGTGATCGTGTCGTCGCCGTTGATGTCCTTGAACTTGATGTCGCCGGGGGCTGCGCCGGGTTGTTTGGCGTGTTTCTGGACGTCGGCGGTGTTCTGGAAGATGCCTTCCGTCTGCCAGCCGAAGAAGGACTGGATGGGGTGACCAACCGCGGTGTTGGTGACGTTCTCGCCTTCGCTGAGGTCTGCGTCGAGACCGGACTCGATGTTGGGAACGGCGGCGGCCAGCCGGGTGACCTTGTTGGTGATAAAGGAGATGTTGGCGCTGGCGTTCCATTTGAAGTCGCCGGTCCTTTTGTTATAGCCTGCCTGCAGCTCGAAGCCATTGTTGGTCATGGATCCGACGTTGACCGGCACGTTGCTGGTCAGGAAGCCGAGCGAGGGGGGCAGGGGGAGTGCGATGATCAGGTTGTCCGTCTTGCGCCGGAAATACTCTGCCGATACGGTGATCGTGTTACCGAGCAGGCCGAGGTCGAGTCCGAAGTTCAGCTGTTTGGTTGTCTCCCATTCTATCTGCTTGTTGGCGAGCGCCTGGATCGACGAGGAAGGCCCGCCGGTCAATGAGTTCCCGAAGGGGTAATAGGCGCTGCTCGCATTGACGACCTGCTGCCAGGGCGTGTACGAGAAGGGAGCGAATTGTGTAAGCAGGAAGCCATTGAGACCGGTTAGGCCGTAGCCGGCCCTGAACTTCAACTCGGATACTGTTGACTGGGATTGCATGAACTTCTCCTGGTCGATGCGCCAGCCGACGCTGGCGGAGGGGAAGGTCGCCCATCTCTTGTTCGGAGCCCAGATGGAGAGGCCATCCCGGCGGACGGCGCCGCTGAGGAGATATTTGCCTTTGTAGTCATAGCTGAGGCGACCGACATAGGAGATGAGGTCGCCCTCGTTCTTCAGCGTCTGGACGGAGACGTTGGACGCGTTGTTGAGCGTTCTGAGGTTGTTGGAGGCTTGTTTGCCGCTGGTGTTCTCGTTGCGCGTCTTTTGCTGGAGGTATTCGTAGACGCCGACGGCGTTGATGTGGTGGTCGCCGAAGGTCTTGTCGAATGTCAGCTGTTGGGTATACACCTGGACGGTATTGATGGTGCGGTTGTTGGTGATCGAGGCCAGGACCGAGCTGCTGCCGGCGACGGTACCGCTGTCGTTGAAGATGGGAGAGAAGCGGTAATCGAGGCCGTTGGAGTAGTCGATGCCGATGGTCGAGCGGTATTTCAGCCATTTTGTGAAGGCGACGTCGATGTAGGCCGTGCCGAGAACCTTGATCGTATTCCTGTTACCCGGGTTCTTGACCTTTGCGTCTTCGATGGGGTTGGTCGGGTCTCCACCGTCCAGCACCGAGTTCACGCCTCTATAGCCGTCGGAGGTCGTGGGATCGTATACGGGCATATGGGGCATGATGCGGATCACGTTGATGAGGTTGCTTCTCGAGCCGGCCTCGTTGTTGTCGTAGTCCTGGTCGCCGTTGGCGACGTAGAGGTTCTCGCCAAAGCTGAATACTCTGGAGATGTTGTGTTCGGAGTTGATCCGGAAATTAAAGCGTTTGTAGGCTACGGTCGGGGATGTCCCGGTCTGGTCGAAGTAGCCGAAGGACGCGTAGAAGCGGGAGACGTCGTTGCCGCCGCTGAGGCCGATGTTGTGTTGGGTCATGACGCCGGTCTTGAAATAGGCGTCCTGCCAGTTGGTATTGGTCTGGCCGTAGGTCTGGGTTGCACCTTTGTATATGGGCGTGTTGACCCAGGGTGGAAGCAGCCTGTCGACGTTGGCGCCTCTATAGGCGATGGCGTACTGCTGGAACTGTTGGGTGTTAAGGAGGCTGAGTCTTTTGGTCACATTCTGAAAGCCTACGTAGGAATCGATGCTGACGCGCAGCTTGCTGCCCCTCGTGCCTTTTTTGGTGGTGATCATGATGACCCCGTTGGTCGCCCTTGAGCCGTAGATAGCGGCTGCGGAGGCGTCCTTGAGGACGTCGACGTTCTCGATGTCCCGGGTGTCGATGGTCGAAAGATCACCGGTCGGGAGGCCGTCTATTACGTACAGGGGATTGGATGCATAGGAAATGGAGCTGACGCCGCGGACCCTGACGATAGGGTCCGTGCCGGGGCTACCGTTGTTGGTCACCTGGAGGCCGGGGACTCTTCCCTGCAGGGCCTGCGAGATGTTGGGGACGGGCAGCTCCCGAACGGTCTTGCTGTTGACGCTGGAGATGGCGCCGGTCACGTTGGCCCGTTTCTGGGTACCATAACCGATGACGATCACCTCTTCGACGGTGCTCAGCTTTTGCTGGAGCTGGAGGTTGATCTCTCTCTGGTCGGCGGAGAGTTTCAGGGATGTGGACTGGTAGCCTACCATGGAGATCTCGAGAACGTCGCCTGGTTTGGCGGCGATGGAGAATTCTCCTGATGCGTTGGTGGAGGTGCCGCGGGAGGCACCTTTGATCGTTACTGATGCGCCGCTGAGCGGGTTGCTGTTGGCGTCAGAAATTTTGCCCCTGACGGTTGTCTGGGCTAGTAAGCCTGTTGAAAAAAAGAGTAGTGTCAGGAGGAAAAAGAAGCCCTTTGCACTTCGGTAGAAGGCAGGTTGGAAATTTCTCATAGACAAACAATTAGTGATTAGTTGAAAATGAAATCGGTTTACATCGGTTGAAATCTGGCATAAATATAAAAAAATACAAATTCAACCGATTGCAATATGGTCCTTCGGGGTTTTAGCGGGGACCGGGGCCAGCCGGATCGTAGGTTTCGTTAACCTTTCATTAACAACCTTTTGAGGTGGGATTGGCGTCTTTTTGGAGTTGCTAAAATTTGCAGAAAAGTATTGTGATTGGATAAAAATATATTAGGTCTTTTTATATTAGACAGCAAACCTCTTTTATGCACTCCCGGGGCCGGATCTCCTCCATTTGCCAGGGCTTTGTTGCTATCTGCACCCCTACCTGCGTGCCCTGCGGGAAAAAGGTATTGATGAACGTTACTATCAGAATTGCTTATCCAACTATATCGTATGTTTTAATGATGGAAACACTTAAGATGGTGTACCTGTCAACGCCTTCACTATCCTGGCGCCAATTCAAATCCTTAAAAAGTCAGTTTTATGAAAAACTTCCTATTTCCTCTCCTCTCATTATTGCTATTCTCTTTCACAACGGGCAATGAGATCGCGCCTCCTGCGGAAGGCAAGGCTGTGGTTTATTTTGCGCGTACGTCTTCTCTTGGCATTTTGATCAATTTCAGCTATTTCGACAAAGACAAGTTCATCGGAAAATTTCATGGTCATGGCTATATCCGTTATGAATGCGAACCGGGGGAACATTTATTTTGGGCGAAAGGAGACCTTCACGGCGGACTATCTCCAGAAAGAGAATGAAAATTGGAAAGAGGATATTCAGAAGGGGATGGAGCGGAACCAGGAACCTGGCCGCGGGACTTACTGCGAGGTCAGGGGGGTGAAAGACGATCCGGCCGGAAAATTTCGTCCGGTTAGGGTAATTATGGCAGAAAATATGAGTATTAACTGAACCTTTCCAGAATATCTTGCGCAATTTTAAAGATTAGGGGCTACCTTCACCGGGTCAAACCGATGTATTATGAATATTTATGTTAGCAATTTAAGTTTTAATGTTCAGGATGAGGATCTTAGAGAATTTTTTACGCCTTATGGGGAGGTTACTTCCGCCAGGATCATCATGGACAAGGCCACGGGTCAGTCCAGGGGGTTCGGGTTTGTGGAGATGAGCGATGATGCGGCGGCCAAAAAGGCGATCGAAGAGCTCAATAACGCGACCGTTGAAGGCCGTAATATTAAAGTAACCGAGGCCAGGCCTAAGGAAGATAAACCTTTTCGCGGCGGCAATAGCGGCGGCGGCGGTGGATACAAAGGCGGTGGATACAAAAAGGACCGGTGGTAGCGTTATACTCCCGGGATTGTGGAATTGACAAATAATATCATATGGCGAGATCTAACGGGATGTCCAATAAGCGGGAAAAGGAAAAGCAGCGTCAAAAAGAAAAGCAGGAGAAGCGCGAAAAGATGGAAGAGCGCAAGGCCAGTCAGACCAAGGGGAAATCCTTAGATGACATGCTGGCTTATATTGACGAGGACGGGAACATTACGTCCACCCCGCCGGACCCTGATAAGAAGAAGGTTTTTAATGCGGAAGACATTGAGATAGGGGTACCCAAACACAAAGAGTCCGAAGACCCGACGAGGGAGGGTAAGATCGACTATTTCAATGGATCAAAGGGTTTTGGTTTCATCATTGAAAAGGATGGAGAAAAGATCTTTTTTCATATCAATCAGACCACCTATCCGGTGAAGGAAGGCGATGTTGTGACCTTTACGGTCGAAAGAGGCCCAAGGGGGCTGAACGCTGTCGGTGTTGCCAAGAAGGCTTAGCTGGCGGTAAGAGACTTTGTTCAATTATTTATCCAATATTCAAAAAAGCCATATGGTTAAAGGCTCCTTCATTGACGACCTTCTCTACGTGCCCTCTTACGGATGGAAAGATAAGGATAACGAGCTTATTATTCCTACTAAAAAGCAGCTATGGTCAGAAGCATTCTCCCGCGTTAATATCTTTAAGACGCGGAAGAACTGGATATCGTTTGTAAGCCTGCTGATGCTCGCGGGTATGCTGCCTTTCTTCGTTCTGTTCCTCTTCAAGTATTTTTCCTGGTGGCTGGTCCTTGCGATCGTCGCGTACAGCATGGTAATCATGGGTACGCACGGTACCATATGGTTCCACCGCTATTGTACGCACAAGTCGTATGCCTTCAGTCATCCGTTGTGGCGTTTTATTACCCAAAACCTCGTTATAAAAACGGTCCCGGAAGAGATATATGTCGTTTCGCACCATGTCCACCATTGTAAATCGGATGAGCCGGGTGACCCTTACAATGCAAAGGCGGGGTTCCTGTATTGCATGCTGGCGGAATACAATCATCAGCGGGTGTCGCCCGAGCTAAGCGAAGATGCGTATAAGAAGGCAGTGCGCTTTATGGACCATACGGGGGTTGGGCTGAATTCGTATCAGCAGTATCAAAAATGGGGTTCTATCGCCAGTCCCTGGTATACGATCGGTATCTGGATATTGAACTGGAGCTTTTGGATCCTGACGTTCTTTTTACTTGGCGGGCCAGCCCTGGTCTGCGCGTTGTTCTCTGCAGCCATGCTCTGGTTTACCTTTATCAGGGCCTTTAACTATGCGGGTCATGGCGGTGGAAAGGAAAAGCACCGGGAGGGAATCGATTTTGACCGGAGCAATCTTTCCATCAATCAGTCCAGGCCCGGATTGTTGGCTGGTGAATGGCATAATAATCATCATCTCTTTCCCGGCAGCGCCCGCTGCGGTTTTCTTCCCGGGCAATTGGACCTCGCCTGGGTTTATATCTATTTCTTGCGCCAGCTCAGGATGGTTTCGTGGTATAAGGACTCTAAAAAGGAGTTTTTAAAGAAATATGTCTCAGCGGGGACTTCTTTGAGTATGGCGCCTCTGACCGGGGATGCGTACAACAGCGAGATCGCTTAACGACCTGGTCTTCGCAACATGCGGCCGATGTAGAATGTTCCGAATGGAATGATACAGGCGACCAGGACTTTCCATGTCAAATATATTATCGTGTGGCGCGGAAGACGAGGGCTTTCTGCGGGACTTTCAGGGGATGGTCGCCGAGGGTGGTTGTTAAACGCTCTTCCAGCGTTGTGAGGATCGTGGGCATTGCCGTGGGTTGTTCTATTTGAATGAACAGGGCGATGGGTAATCCGTAAATGAAGCCGCGGGCGGCCTGCTGTGCGGAGGGGAATTCCGCAGTGTTGGCAACGGTGATGTAGCTGCGGGTGGGGAAGCCTGTAGCTTTTAGGCTATCGAGGATGGGCTCAGCGTTGTCGAGGGCGAAGGGACCGGGGTTTCGGCTCATCGGGCTTTTGCCGATCGTGGACCTCAGCACTTCGTCGCCGATGGCCCATAATTTGTTGTATCCAAGGTCTGTCCAGGTGCTGAATAGTAGCTGACCGCCGGGTTTTAAGATGCGGTATATTTCGGAGAAGGCTTTCTGGTGATCGGGTACGAGCATGAGCGCGAATTGGCAGAGGACCAGGTCGAAGGACGCGTCTTTGAAAGGCAGCTCCATGATGTCGGCCTTGGACCAGGTAATCCGATCGGACGGGACCTTTGTTTTTGCGACGCGGATCATGTCTTCGCTGAGGTCGGTGGCTGTAAAGGCGGCGGATGGGGGTAGCTGTTGGGCAATATGCGCCGTTAGCCGTCCGGAACCGCAGGCCAGCTCGAGAACCTTGCTGACGCCGGTAAAGTCGATCCTGCTGATGAGGTCGACGGCATAGGGCTCGAACAGGAACGGGCCGAGATAATCCTCGTAGTTCCGGGATGTCTCTCCCTCGAAAATAACCGATGTTATTGCCATAATCAGGGCGTAAATTTAAAAAATCTATTTTATGAAAGGCACGGGTTCCTTTTTGTTGGCCGGGCTGTTGTTGTTTGGCCATTGTGCCGTACGGGCAAATTATCAAACCGGAGCTGGTAAGGACAGCCTGCCGCCTGTCGAGACGAAGCCGGGATTCGCCAATTATCAGCCGGCATTTGCGGGACAGACCAGGGTTGCCGGAGCGAAGACGGTGACGCCCTATAAGGTGGAGAAGATCGCGAGTAAATTGGGTAACCCCTTTGCCATCGTGGTTATGCCCGACAGCCGGCTGATGGTGACCCTTAAGTCGGGCACCATGGAGATCCATGATAAGGATGGCGCATTGGTCAAGAAGATCACCGGTTTGCCGGAAGTAGTTTATGCCGGGCAGGGTGGGCTGCTGGATGTGGCCTTTGATCCCCATTACACCAGCAACAAGACGATGTATTGGAGCTATTCCGAGAAATATGGCGGGGGAACACTTACCGCAGTTGCGAAAGGTCGGCTGGACGAGGCTGCCGGCAAGGTCGACAATATTACCGTGATCTTCCGCGCAACGCCGGCGACGAAGGGGAATCTGCAGTTCGGCTGCCGGCTGGTGTTTGACAAGAAGGGCGATCTTTATGTCAGCCTTGGAGAGAAATTTGCGCCCGAGGTGCGCGTGCAGGCGCAGTCGATGAGCTCCTATCTTGGGAAGATCGTGAAAATAACGCCCGATGGTAAGGCGGGGATCGTCACATCCGGCCATCGCAATCCGGAGGGACTGGATATCGACCCGGCCAATGGTGAGCTCTGGGAGTCCGAATTCGGGCCGCACGGCGGGGACGAGATCAACCTTATCCGGCCCGGCAAGAACTATGGCTGGCCGGTGATCACGTATGGACTCGAGTATTCCAATGACAAGGTTGGGGATGGCATTCAGCAGAAGGCCGGGATGGAGCAGCCGGTCTACTACTGGGACCCGGTGGTTTCGCCGAGCGGCATCTGTTTCTATAACGGAACTGCCATTCCGGAATGGAAGAACAATTTGTTTGTGGCCTGCCTTAGTGGGGAGCATGTGGACCGCCTGATCATCCGAAATAACAGAGTAGTGGGTGAGGAGCGGCTGCTTGTTGATAAGAAGCAGCGATTCCGGGATGTGGCTTATGCGAATAATATTCTCTACGCCATCACTGATGATGGGGATATATACCGGGTTGCGAAGCAGTAAGCCGGGATAGTTCACGGGTCATGTCCTCTGCCAGCTGCGGCCGGCCGTGGAACTGGGCCGGGGTATTCTGAAACAGCGCGATCTTCCAGCTATGTTCCTTCTTTATGGCTATCAATGACTGGATAGCATTCACTGACGGATTGATGGCGTTCTTTCCCGGGGGCACCATTCCGACGATCGCCCTCAGCAGGGCGCAGCTATCGTTGAGGAACCGAATCTCTTCGACTTTCCATACATATGACGCTGTTTGATGATTGGCGAAGACCTTTGACAGCCCGGCTTCGATCTCGCCGCTGCCGTTCATCTGGCTGCCGTCGAAGCCTATTACGTTGCCTTCCGGCAGAAAGAGCCCGGCCATACCGTGGGCGTCTGCGTGGTTCCAGCAGGTAAGAAGTGTGGTGTGTAATGATTCTATTGCTGTCTCGTCCATATAATCAGCGGTTAAAAAAAAACTATGCCAGGGGAAGTGTGGAGGCATAACAGGCGGGCGCCCGTTGGGTATGGCTGGCACGTTTTTTTTTGTTAATGTGATTATTGATCATTAAAACTTAATGTTATGTTACGTTGGACAGTTATATTCCTAATCATTGCGCTGGTCGCAGGCGCGTTTGGTTTCTTCGGCATTGCAGCGGGTGCTGCGTCCATTGCCAAGATCCTGTTTTTCATTTTTATCGTTTTATTCCTGGTCTCTTTGATCGCCGGACGGGGGTGGAACAGGAGCTGATCAAGGCTCTTTTGATCGCCGAACGGAGGATGAGGTAAGTGTTAATAATTAAAAATCAAAAGGTTAGGTTTTGGGTTGACACGGGTGGATAAGTCCGTAACAAAAAATTAATAATAAAATAATACATTTATAAGCCAAAAAACGTTATTAACCCAAAGCCTAACCAACTTGAAATCGAAATTACCTTACATCCTGATCGCAGAAGAAAGCGAAAATGATCGTAACGCCTTGGTTCAGGAGCTTGAAAGACATATTGTCTATGCAGCGATCGAGCCGGTTGAAAGCAAAAGAGACCTGTTGAGTGTCCTGGAGGACTGCAGCTGGTCGGAATACCCTGCCATGGTCATCCTCAATACTACCGACGACGGACTCTCTGCCCGGGAAGCGATTGACAAGATCTTGTCAAAGCCTTGTTATTCAGACATTAAGATAGTTCTGTTGGATGGGGCGAGGACTGTGGGGTCTGTCGATTATCCTGGCGCTGTCAGGGTTGTGCAAAGGCCTGTCGGCCGGTTTGAGCTGGAGGATGTGGTTGCGCAGATCGACAAGGTGCTGATCGAAGAGCTGCAGTTCTGTTAATTTATACGGTAAAAAAAAGAGACTGCCCCGCCCTGGCGGGGCTTTATCGTTTGCAGGTGGCTCGGGAGCCGATGAAATTGGTAAACATCATGTTTGTATCGGGCCGAGGACGTCTGAATGGATGATCGGTTTATCGAGGTGGAACTTTTCGTTTATGCCGGCGACCAGGTCGCGGAACCAGGCCGGCGCATAGGGTGAGACGTAGACACGGTCGATCAGCCGGTCGAGGTCTACGGGAATATAGACCCCATTGAATTTCCCGGATGCATTTTCTTCTTCGCCTACTTCGGAACGACGGGGCTGATAGCAGCACCTGACCTCTTTTTCGAATGCATAGATCGATCTTTTCTGGAGGGCGGACCGGAAGGGGTCATCGTTTGCCGCATCCTCGGTGGTATGCTTCTGGTTATAGTAGGAGATCTTGCCGATCCAAACCGGTTTGTCCGTCTTATTGAAGGAGGTCTTTAGCCGGTCGAAAGTGGTTTGTATTGCCAGGCCTGCGCTGCCCGGTGCGTATATTTTCCACATGGCGTAGTTCTCATCTTCGCTGTTGTGCCAGCTGCTGACGGTGAGGCCGGAGGAGTCGGGGGCCGGGGCGGCCCGGCTCATCGTGAGTCCCTCGTAGGGGTCTTCCAGATCCTCAATGTTCGCGAAGAATAGCTGTTCGCGAATCAGGAGGTCAAGATATCTTGCCAGGTCAAAATACCGCCACAGCAGGTCGTTGTTGCCTGGGGACTCAAATTTCGGGTGATTGGTATACACGGAATGCTGGAATCAAATTATATTCCAAGGTCGAAAGGCGGCGGTCGGGGATGCAAAAGATGTGCCCATGGGCTGTCCGCCGTCTTTAGTATATTTGGGCATGCGTGTATGGATCAAATTGCTCGAGCGGAAGATCGTTAGGGCATATCACAACTGGATGCATTTTTTACGGACCCGCATCAGTAAAGTTCAATATATCATTATCACCGCGGCTCTCACGGGCTTTGTATCGGGCATGATGGCCGTCTTTCTCAAGCGTTCGGTACAGCAGGTGGAAAAGCTGGTCCAGCATTTTAACGGCAAGGAATATCTTTTCCTGTTATGCCCGGCGGTGGGGCTGCTGCTGACGACCTGGATCATTCAACGGTTTTTCCGGGGGCATATCGATAAGGGGATTGCAATGGTGCTGAAGTCCATTGCTGGGAAATCCTCTTTTATCCCGGCCCGGAACAACTATATCCACTTTATCACCAGTGCACTGACGGTCGGCTCCGGAGGATCGGCGGGGCTGGAATCTCCGATCGTCGCGACGGGGTCTTCGCTTGGCTCGACGATGGGAAAGTTAGGGCTGCTGAGTTATTCCGAACGGACATTGATGATCGCCTGCGGTGCGGCTGCGGGGATCGCCGCGGTGTATAGCGCGCCTATTGCCGGTGTCATGTTTGCCGTAGAGGTGTTGCTGGCGGAGGCGGTGGTGAGCTATTTTGTCCCGCTGATCATTGCTGCGGTTATCGGCGTGCTCTGCTCGAAGATCTATTTAGGGGAGTCCAACATGTTCAACTTTGCGCTCAAGGAGAATTTCGACTACAAGAACGTGCCGATGTACGCGCTGATGGGGGTGGGAGCGGGATTCCTGTCGCTGTACTATGCAAAGGCGTTTCGCGGTGTCGATAAGAAATTTCATCACTGGAAGGGGAGTCCTTATAGTAAGGCATTGGCGGGCGGGTTGATGCTCGCGGGTTTCTTTCTTCTTTTTGCGCCGTTGTATGGTGAAGGGTATGAGAGCGTCAAGATGCTTGCAGACGATAAGGCTGCGCATATCCTTCCGGGTGCGGGGTGGCTCAGGAGTGTGCCGCCAAATCTTTTGCTTCTGGTATTTACGGGGTGTATACTTTTTTTGAAGCCGGTAACTGCGGCCATTACGATCGGGTCGGGGGGCAATGGGGGGAACTTTGCGCCGTCTGTATTTGTCGGGGCGTATTGGGGTTTCTTTTTTTCCCGGCTTGGCAATGCCACCGGCTGGCTTCATCTTCCGGAGGGAAATTTTACCCTGGTGGGTATGGCGGGGGTGTTGAGCGGGGTGATGTACTGTCCGCTGACGGCGATCTTTCTCATTGCCGAGATCACCAATGGGTATGGGCTGATCGTACCGCTGATGATCGTGTCATCGATCGCCTATTTTATCGTCAAGTCATTCGAGCCGTATTATATGGAGACCAGGCAGCTGGCGATGTCGGGAGAGATATTTACGCATCGCCGTGAGCAGAACATCCTTTCGATGCTTAGCCTGGAGGGACTGACCGAGCGGGATCACCAGGTATTCCATCCGACGGATCCGCTGAAGGATCTGGTTCGGCATATCGCGCAGGTGGACAAGCCGGTATTTGCGGTGGTTGATGCGGGGCACCGGCTTGCGGGGGTGATCGCGCTGAATGATATACGCGGGATGTTGTTTGAGAATGAGGTTCATGAGAAGACGCTTTTGAAAGATATTATGGCTCAGCCGTTGGGTGTGCTGCAGGTTGGTACGCCGATGACGATGGTGTTGAAGGAGTTCGACCGGACCGTCGCCGACTATCTTCCGGTGGTCGATGAGGACGGCCGGTTTGTCGGTTTTGTATCGAAGGCCCGGCTTTTTGAGAAATATCGCCTGCAGGTCGCGCAGGTAAGGGATATTTATGAGGACGAATAGGTGGGTGGCCCGATTGTTGGCGCGCTAGATGGGGAAGGCGGTTTCGCTTTTGACGTCTGACAGGACGAAGAAGCTTTGGACCGTGGAGATATTGGGGAGGGTGGCCAGCTTGTTCCGGTAGAAGTCGCGGTAGGCTTCCATGTCGATGGTTGCGATCCGCAGGATGAAATCGACGGTGCCGGTCATCTGGAAACATTCCATCACTTCCGGAAAGCAAGTGACTGTCTTTTCGAAATGGTCAAGGGTTTCCTTGGTGTGGTCGGTCAGCAGCACGTGACTGAATGCGATGAGTCCCCGTTCGAGCTTTCTCCCGTCCAGGATAGCCACCACCTTTTTTATGTATCCCTGATCCTTGAGGCGCCTGATCCGCTCATGGATAGTGGCCACGGACTTGTGGAGCTTGAATGCTATTTCTTTATTGGTTAAAGAGGCGTCCTGCTGCAGCAGGCGTAGTATCTGGAGATCTGTCGGGTCGAGTCCGTGCATGGTGACAAAGGTATGGGAATTGATCGATAGTGGGGTGGGAGGGACTGCCGGGATGATGTGCCGCACCGAAGGGTGGAGGAGTCCCGGAAAAAATGGGAATATAGGGTAGGTTTGGGGATGGTCCGCCGAAAATTATCGCTGTTTATGGTCAAAAAGCCGGAAAATTTCCGGAAAAAAGGCGATGTCTGGATCGAATGGAAGGGTAAGGGTAGTTTTGGTGCTATGAAACATCCCATCTATCTGGACAGCGCGGCGACTACCGCCCTTTCGCCCGAGGCTCTGGAGGCCATGATGCCCTATCTGACGGAGTCGTTTGGTAATCCTTCCTCTATCTATTCGATGGGCCGGTCTACGCGGGTAGCGATCGAAATGGCCAGGAAGACCGTGGCGCGCACGCTTGGGGTAAAGCCGATGAGCATATTTTTTACCAGCTGTGGCACGGAAAGCAATAACACGGCGATCCTTTCGGCGATCAGGGATCTGGGATGTACGAGCATTATCACCTCGCCTATTGAGCACCACGCCGTTCTTCATACGGCGGAACACTATAGCCGGCAGTATTCGCTGCCGCTGGACCTTGTTGCGCTGGACGAAGAAGGGGTTGTCGACTATGCGGACCTGGAGCAGAAGCTAAAGCAGCACCAGGCGGACGGTCGAAAGCCGCTGGTGTCCCTGATGTATGCCAACAACGAGATCGGATCGCTGCTGGACATCCAGCGCGTGGGCCTGCTATGTCGGCTGTATGGGGCCATTTTTCATTCCGACTGCGTACAGGCGGTCGCTCACTATCCGATAAATCTTTCAGAGAGTTTTGTCCACTTTATCTCTGCGTCCGGTCATAAATTCCATGGGCCGAAGGGCGTGGGGATGCTCTATGTCAATCCCTCGCTCGAGATAGCGCCCTTGATCCACGGAGGAAGCCAGGAAAGGAATATGCGCGCAGGCACAGAGAATGTGTATGGCATCGTCGGTTTTGCCAGGGCGCTGGAGCTGGCGATGGAGGCATATGAGGCCGACAGCCGGTATATCGCTGGCCTTCGCGGTCTGATGCGGGGGTTACTGGTGCAGCATCTGCCGGGGGTGCGGTTCAATGGGCCTGAGCAGGGGCTGTACACTGTGCTGAGCGTTTGTTTTCCCAGGTCGGCGCGTTCAGAGTCTCTGCTGATGGAGCTGGACCAGGCGGGCATCTGTGTCTCGGGCGGCAGCGCCTGCAGCAGCGGGGAGGCGGGTGGTTCGCATGTCATAAGGGCGCTGGCCAACCGCGATGGCTGTACGACGGTGCGTTTTTCCTTCTGCAAATACAATACGGCAGAAGAGATCGAATACACGGTGAATTTCCTGAAATCGGTGTTTTCCCCTGAGAAGGCGGGGGTCGAGGCATAGGTGCCGGTCTTCGGCTATATCGCCTGCCTGCTGATCGGTGTTTCCCTGGGAAGCATCGGGGCGGGAGGCGGCATTCTGACGGTGCCGGTGATGGTATATCTGTTCCATGTTCCGGTCGTATTGGCGACGTCCTATTCGCTTTTTATAGTCGGGCTGACGAGTTTGTTGGGGGCTGTATCCAATTACCGGCAGTCCAATACGAATGTGCGGGTGGCAGGGCTTTTTTGCCTTGTTTCGGCGGGGATCGTGCTGGTCATCCGGTCGTGGATGCTACCGATGATACCTAGCCGATTATTTTTTATCCGGAACGTCCCGGTGACCTGGTCGCTGGCGAGCATGTTATTGTTTGCAGTCCTGCTGTTCCTGTCGGCCGCGGCAATGATCTGTCAGCGGGAGGAGCCTTCGCCGGATGGCGAGGACCGGAACATTCTTCATCTCATCGGGAGCGGGATCGTGGTGGGAGGAGTGACGGGGTTATTGGGAGCGGGGGGCGGATTCATCCTGATCCCTTCGCTGGTGCTGCTATTGAAATTCCCGGTGAAAGAAGCGATCGGGACCTCTTTATTGATCATAGCTATCAATTCGTTGCTCGGGTTTGGGATGGATCTGAGGCATATGCCGGTGGACTGGCATTTTTTGGGATGGGTGACGGTGGTGGCTGTGGCGGGCATCTTTTTGGGGATCACTGTTGCCTCCCGGGTCCCGGGTTCGCGGTTGAAGATCATCTTTGGGTGGTTCATGGTTGGAATTGGGGTGATCGTCCTGACAAAGGAGCTCGTTGGTTTTTTTTCTATATTTGGGTCTTGAATACCGCCGTAAATATCTTCTGCGCATACCTCGCCTATCTGCGAAGCGCTTGCGCCAATGTGCCCTAGCCAGGTGGTGGCCGATGGCCCCGATGCGGGCTTTTCCTTTTTATTTATTTATTCAACTAAATCCCAAGTCATGCAAAAGGTTGCGGTGATCGGCCTGGGCAAGGTGGGCTCGTTGGTAGCTGCTCTGCTCGGCCGGCAATTTTCTGTCACCGGCGTGGACGCCAATGTGGCGGCCGGTGGTTTTTCTTTTCCAGTAGTGAAGGGTAATGTGCAGGATCGACAATTTCTGGATACGTTGGTTTCGGGGCAGGATGCGGTGGTCTCCTGTCTGCCGTATCATGCGAACCTGCCTGTGGCGGAAGCCGCGTATCGGGCGGGGATACACTATTTTGATCTTACCGAGGATGTGCCGACGACCTCGGCTATCCGGCAGATGGCTTCCGATGCGAGGGGTATTATGGCTCCGCAGTGTGGTCTGGCGCCCGGGTTTATCGGCATTGTCGGCGCGGACCTGTGCCGGCGGTTTACGCGGCTACGGGATGTGGAGCTGCGGGTGGGCGCCCTGCCCTGTCATCCAAACGGGCAGATGGGGTATAGCTTTACCTGGAGTCCGGCGGGAGTGATCAATGAATATGTCAACGACGCGGAGATGATCCACAACGGGGTTCGGAAAATGGCGCCGTCGCTGGACGGACTCGAGGTGATCAATATCGAAGGACAGGAGTTCGAGGCGTTTACGACCAGCGGTGGTCTTGGGACGTTGTGTGAGACGCTGGAGGGCAAGGTAGATACGCTCAACTATAAGACGATCCGTTATCCCGGACATGCCAGGCTGATGCGATTTCTGTTGTATGAGCTATTGCTGAAGGACAAACGGGAGCTCGTTGAGCAGATATTGACGGAGGCCAAACCGCCGGTAGCGGAGGATGTTGTATATGTGTACGCCGTGGTGGAAGGCTGGAAGGGCGAGCGGCTGGAGCGAGAGGAGTTCTACCAGGCGTATTATCCGATGTCGATCGGGGGGCAGCGCTGGCGGGCGATCAGCTGGACGACGGCGGCGTCGGTCGCCGCAGTAGTAGAATTGGTGGCTGCCGGTGCACTGATCAGCAGAGGATTTTTAAAACAGGAAGATATTCCATTGGAGGCGCTGCTGGGGACTTCCAGCGGGAGCCTGTATACGCATTCTAAATCAAAAGCAAATTGAAAAATATGAAGAATTTAGTGGAGGATGTTCTTTCCGGATTGATGCGGCGGTATCGGTCACGGGTACCCGAAGTCGGGGGTATTGTTCAGGCGATGATCGCGGATGGGGTGATCGAAAAGGAGGAAGAGATCGAGAATGACCATATTGCCTTCAGGACCCTGGGCGTGCCTTTTCTGGGGATCGCTTCGCTGGAGAAGGTCTTTTTGCAACTGGGGTGGGTTCGTCGCGACGCGTATCATTTTCCCGCCAAGAAATTAGACGCTTACTGGTATGCTCCGCCGGAGCCGCGTTTCCCGAGGATCTTTTTGAGCGAGCTGCGGGTGGATGATCTTTCGTCCGGTACGCAGGAGCTGATCCGGCGCTATACGGGTGGGCTGTCTCACGATCCGGTGGATGCGGTCGATCTGGGGGACGCGAAGGCGATCGACCATTTCCTGCATAGCAGCAGCTGGGAACTGCCGGGTCTTGACGATTATGAGGCGTTGCAGGCGGAGAGCGAGTATGCGGCGTGGGTGATCTACAACAGGTATTATTTGAACCATTTTACGATCAGTGTTCATAACCTGAAGACGGGGTATAATACGGTGGCGTTGTTCAATGAATTTTTGCAGCGGCATGGGTTCCGCCTGAACGACTCGGGTGGTAAGATCAAGACGAGCCCGGATGGGTTGCTGTTGCAGAGCTCGACGGTGGCCGGAATGGTGCAGGCGGCTTTTGCAGGTGGGGTAAAGAAGATGATCCCCGGATCGTATGTAGAGTTTGCTGAGCGGCGGGTGCTCCCGGAGTTTGCCGGATGGCCTGCGGACAGGATCGGGCGGGAGCAGCGAAGGGAAGGGTTCGAGGCGGGGAATGCGGATAAGATATTCGAGAGTACGTTTGTGAGCCAGACGGGGAGAGGGTGATCTTCGACTCTTTATTTTGGCGGCTTTGGAGCGGGGGTGGGCGCCGTTGGATCTTTTTCGGGTCGGGGGGAGTCCGGGCTGGGAGGGACAGTTCCGGGATCGGGGCTGGGGTAGCTGGGAGGCGCCGGATCGGGATTGATCGGGGTCTCCGGCTGGACGTCGGGACGAATTTCGGGGGATTGGCCCGGCACGGGGACCTCGGCTGGCTCTTTGGGTGCGTTGATGTCTGGCATATGGATTGTTTGGGTGTTTTTAGTCTCTTTCGGTGAGGGTCTCCTTGTATTGTTGTTCGAGGTCTGCGTTCATTTGTTCTTGTGTTTTTTTGTCGGAGGTGTGGGTAGGGGAGCCCTGGGTTTTGTCGGAGGTGGGGGTAATGGCATGCCGGTTCTTGTCGGGATTGGCGGCTTGGTTTTGGCCGGTTTTGGAGCCTGGCTGTTTGTGGCCTGACGGAGCTTTCTTTGGAGTTTTCCTGGACATAAGATCTGTTTTTGATTGTGATCGCAATGGTTGTGCCAGGTGTGGGTCAAATAGTTTCCAGCAGCTGGTGGACCTGCTCGTCCCCGACCTGGTCGAAGCACTCGTAGAATTGGGAGATAGCTGAGAAAAAAGCAGGTGTATACAAGCATATCAGCTCGTCTACTGCCGGTCTGATGCGGGCTGCTGCTTTGGGTGAGGCCACGGGAACGGCTACGACGAGGGCGCGGGGCTGCTTATTACGGAGTATTTTCAGCGTAGCCAGGATGGTTCTGCCGGTGGCGATGCCGTCGTCGACGATAATGGCGATCCGGTTGCGGATCACGGCCGGACTTTTGTCGCCTTCGAGCTCGCGGTAGCGCCGGATCAGTTCTTGCCGGATGCGGTAGGTTTCGTCGTTGATGTACTCGATGGATATGCCGTCGTGTTTGATATCGATGATGCTGTCTTCGAGGCCTACCGCGCCGATCGCAAATTCGGGATCGGAGGGGTGTCCGATCTTTTTTGTCATCAGCAGGTCGAATTGGAACTGCAGCTCTTTAGCCAGGTAGGCGCCGATCGGTACGCCGCCGCGCGGGATGGCGAGGATGATGCCGTCCAGCCCCTTGAAGTGGGTGAGGTGGGGGAGCATCTGCTCCGCTGCGTCTTGTCTGTCATGGAAGACCATAAGATCTTATTTATGCTGGAGGTTTACTTCCGCTGAATTTATGCTGGAAGCTTACTTCCGCTGATCTTCGAGCCGGAAGGAGACCTTGCAGATCAGTCCGTAGCTGGAGATCTTGCCGTTGTTGACGTGGGCCTTGATGTCCTTGACGAAGATCGAGTCGATGTTGCGGACTGTTTTGGATACTTCCTGGAGACAGTTCTGCAGGGCGTCTTCTATGCCTTTTTCGGATGAGGCGATGACCTCTATTACTTTGACGATTGGCATATGTGTATTTTCATTATCTGCTGAAAAATCTGTGCCAGCCCGGGGGAGAGCCCGCGGGTTTGAGGAAGTGGAGCGCTCGTGTAAGTGGTGCGCCCGCGGGCTGGTGACAGGGGCGCGCCTGCCGGATCTGTATGGCTGGTTTTCAGGAGTAGACCTTGAGTATCTTTCCGTTGACAGCGCCTTCTACGCTGAGGATATAGGCATTTGCGAGCTTTTGCATGGGGACGAGGTTGTAGCCGGGGAAAAAGGCGCCGTAGCGGTCTTTGCTCTCTTCGACCAGGCCGGGGCTGACGGCGTTGATCCGTCGTTCCTGTCGCAATTCCTGGGCGGCGCCGAGCACGAAACTATTGACGGCCCCATTGATCATCGCGACGCAGGTGCCGTTGCGTGCGGGATGCTCGGCGGCGATGCCGGAGGTGAGCGTGAAAGACCCGCCGGGGCTGAGATACTGTTTGCCGATGAGGACGAGGTTTATCTGTCCCATCAGCTTGCCGTGCAGGCCGGGTAGCATCAATTCCGAGGTCATAGTCTCAAAGGACCCGTAGTAGCCGGTGCCGGCGGTGCAGATGCAGGCGTCGATGTTTTTTACTTTGCTGAACAGGGCATTTATTGATTCGGGTGAGGTGATGTCTACCTGCACGGTTCCGCTGTTGCGTCCTGCGACGATCACTTCGTGGCCGCGGGAGGAGAAGGTGGATGCCAATTTTTTTCCGATGGTACCGGTGCCACCGACGAGTAGGATCTTCATTTTTTTCAGCGAAGTTCGGATGTGGGGGAGCCCTGGTGGTAGCCGGGATGGCTCATTCAATATTGATTTTGGCTCTTGGGGTGGCGGAGGTGGCTCTTGCGGCCGCAGGGGTGTGGCCGAATTCTTTTTTGAAGAGGCTGATGAAGTAGGAGGTGTTCTCGAAGCCGCAGTCCAGGGAGATCTCTGCGATCTGTCGTGTCGTGTTCTGGAGGAGCATGCGGGCGTGGGCGAGCCGCTGCCTATTGATGTATGCGCGGGGAGAGCAGTGGTAGCGCTGCTGGAAATCCCGTTTGAACTTTGCAAGGCTGCAGTTGGCGAGGCCTGCCAGCTCTTCGATGGTCACCGGCTGGAGTAGATAGCTGTTTACGATGAAGTCGATGTCGACCGGTTCGGCGCTGACGGCGGAATGGATGAATGATCTTACGCGATCGCCCTGGTTGCCGGATTGCAGCAGGTAGAGGATCTCCTGTTGTTTGAGCGGAAGCAGGGATTCCAGGTGGGGGATGGGGGAATTGAAGTAGCCCCGGAAGCTTTCCTTGAAGCTGCCGATCAGTGTCGTTGAGGGAAAGACGATGCACGGGTCTTCGCGTTTTTGAGGTTTTTGGGGGTGTTGCAAGGCCATTGACCGCAGGAGGTTGCCGGGAAGGAAGAGCATGACTGCCTCGAAGTCGAGGCCGTCCCTGATATACTCTGCCATGACATAGATGCCTTTGCGCAGGAGGATGACCTCGCCGGGGGAGGCTTTTATCGTTGAGTCGGGGAGGTGGAGGAGCTTTGTGCCTTTCAGGACAAATATCAGGGTGTGCTCGGTCATCAGCACTGTTCGTTGGCCCGGTGCTGATTCTTTTTTGAGCTTGGCGAAGGTCTGCGTTTGGCCTTTAATGAAAGAGGCGTCCGCCTTGTCCGGTGTTGGTGGGAAACGGTGTAACACGGGTGCAAGGTACGTAATCATGTCAATCAGCGGTGACGACGGCCGTCAGGATGGCGGTGGCGTAGGCTACCATCTCTTCGGCGGGAATCGTGGCGTCGTCTTCCAGCCATTTGAAGAGCATGCGTACGATGCCGCCGGCGGCAGCTTCGGCCTTGTAGCGGAAGAGGCGTTGGGCTGTTCTTGAACGGGGGAGTCTTGTTTTGTGGTGGTCCACGATCTTTGCAGCGCAGAGCTCGGTGAAGTGGTTGGTGATGATGTCCATGCCCCGCGTGCCGAAGAGGGCCCGGACGAGCGGCAGGTTCTCCCGGGTGTGATGAAAGAGGTAGGAGATGTTGACGCCCATGGGATGCTCTGTATTGCCGGTGGGTGGATTGACAAGCTCCTGCTGAAAGTTGATGTTCCCGACCAGGAGCTGGTCTTTTCCTTCATAGTGGGCGTAGAAGGTGCTGCGTCCTACGTCGGCCCTGTCGATGATGTCCTGAACGGTGACGGCGTCGTATCCTTTTTCGAGGATCAGCAGCTTAAGGGCTTCGGCAAGGAATTTTTTTGTCTTCTGTGTTCTGCGGTCCTCGTGGGAGGCTTTGCTGCTTTTCATTTTTCTGAACTTTTTTTCGGTTTTGTCCTGTAATGGACGGATACGGTCTATTGTCCCTTGCGGAGCCAGGCGGGTATTCGTTATTTTGTAAAAGTAAACATTTGTTCGGTTTTGAACAGTTGTTCTAAAATGAAAAATATGACGAGCTTTTCTCTTTTACCGCTGGGCCTGGTGCTGCATATATCGGGCATTACGATGATGGTCGGGACTTTGTTTGCCGGCTTTTTAACGAACCAGCAGTTGTGGAAATGTCTGCCTTATGATCGGGACCGGGCGCTGACGATCGTGCGGGCAACGGCTCCGCTGCGGGTGGCCGGAGTTGTCGGCGGGATTGTTATCGTGGTCGGTGGGATACTAATGATGACTGCGGTCCATGGGGTGTTCATGCATCAGACCTGGTTCAAGGTCAAGATGGGCATCCTGGTTTTGTTGATCCTGAATATGATCGTCATCGAGCGGCCGGCGGGGAAGAAGGTTCGGCAGCTATTGTATGGGGATATGGGGCCGGTGGATCATCTGGCGGTGGCGGCGGCTAAGAGGAGGTTGCTGTTGTTCTATCTGCTGCAGCTGGGGATGTTCCTGCTAATTTTTGTTGTCAGTACTTATAAATTTAATTAGGGTTGGGAGTGTTGGCCCGGCGCTTCCAAAAAAGGCGTTAGAATTAAAAGGAAATTTGGATAAAAGTTCGGGAACTCCGGCTATTTTTCCTACCGTGACCTTGTTGCATTTTTGGGGTATCAACAAAATCTGCAATGCATCTAAGGTTCGCGACACTCCGTCTATTCTCCCAGCTTGCCGAACTGCTGGACCAGCTTTCTGATGAGGAATACTGTATACCGATAGCAGCGTTGTCCGGATCTACGATCGGTCAGCATTTCAGGCATGTCATAGAATGTTTTCAGGAATTGGAGAAAGGTTATCATGGCGGTGATGTCAACTACGACCTGCGCAGGAGGGACCGCTGCCTGGAGACGAGCCGCCAGCTTGCCCTCCGGCATATCGATCTTATGGGGGCCGTGCCTGGCAGGCAGGATAAGCTACTGAGGCTGCATGCCGCATTTGACGAAGGGACGGGAGTCAGCCTGTCGTCTACCTATTACCGGGAACTGCTGCATAACCTGGATCATACCGTGCATCATATGGCATTGATAAGGGTCGGCCTGTCGGCTTTCCCACGCATCCGGCTGCCCGAAAGTTTTGGCGTCGCCTATTCCACGTTGAGATCCCGCACAAACACCAATCCAATCAATACAAACTAAAAAACAATGAAACGAATACTGCCTCTTGCGACTGCAGTCTTGCTTCTCGCCACCGGCGTCGTGGCCCAGCAGCCTACCCATTCCTGTAATGTCAATTCTTCGGGTGTTGCCATCGACGGACACGATCCTGTAGCCTATTTTGTCATGGGCAGGGCCATCGAAGGTAAAAAGGAGTACAGCTATTCTATCGACGGCGCCACCTATTATTTCTCGTCTGCGCAGAACAGGGACTTATTCAAGTCGATGCCTGGCAAATACCGGCCGCAGTATGGAGGATGGTGCGCTTATGCCATGGGCGCCAAGGGCGAGAAGGTAGAGGTCGATCCCGAAACGTTCAAGATAGTCGATGACAAGCTATACCTGTTCTATAACAAATATTTTAACAATACGCTGAAGTCCTGGAATAAAGACGAGGCCGGTCTGAAGATGAAGGCTGACGCCAACTGGACAAAGCAAAACCGCTAAATGAAAAAAATATGAAAAAGACCATTCTCAGTACGATCGTGCTATTGCTTATTTTAACTGGCGCCCGCGCGCAAAAGTCGGCGATCTTCATTGCCGACGGTAAAGCGATAAAAGGTTATGACCCGGTAGCTTTTTTTACGGAGTCACGTCCTGTCAAGGGTCAGGACAGCCTTATGTATGTCTGGAACGGGGCCAAATGGGAGTTCTCCAGCCGCGCCAATCTCGATCGCTTCAGGGCGGAGCCGGAGAAGTATGCGCCCCAGTATGGCGGATACTGTGCATATGGAACGTCCCAGGGACATAAGGCCCCCACGGAGGTGGACACCTGGTCCGTCGTGGACGGGAAGTTGTACTTCAATTACAATAGGAAGGTGAAAGAAATGTGGGTCAAGGACAGGGCCGGGCTGATCATGAAAGCGAACCAACAATGGCCGGCATTAAAAGATAAAGAATAACTACTATCGCCATGGCAATACAAAAGTCGGACATCCTGTTCTGGATCCTGAGGATATTATCGGCGGTAATTCTCCTGCAGACCCTGTACTTTAAATTCTCGGGGGCCGAGGAGTCTGTGTATATATTTTCCACGGTGGGCGTCGAGCCCTGGGGAAGGATCGGTACGGGCATTGTCGAGGCGATCGCTTCCGTGCTTTTGCTGATCCCCAGGACAACTCCCGTCGGAGCAATGCTGGGACTTGGCGTCATGAGCGGCGCCCTGTTCTTTCACCTTACCAGGCTGGGCATCGAGGTTCGGGGCGATCACGGTCAGCTGTTTGTCTACGCCCTCCTGGTGTTTGTGAGCTGCCTGATACTTTTAGGGTCGTATATACGGAACCGATGTGCGTTGTGACTTTCATACCCCAGGATGGCGGTGGGTATCGTCTCACTTCCAATCGTGACGAGCATGTCAACAGGGCCCGTGCTATCCCTCCGCAGCGGTATTCAGACCTGTTGTGTCCGAAGGATGCGGTGGCGGGTGGGAGCTGGATAGGGCTAAAGGATAATTCCGACGCGGCGGTCCTGCTCAACGGAGCATTTGTGAAGCACCGGCGGCTTGCGGGGTACAGGAAGAGCCGTGGGCTGATCTTTTTGGAGGTTATGGGGGCCGATGATCCGTTGAACGGATTTAGGCGTGTTTGTTTGGTGGATATCGAGCCTTTTACGATGGTGCTTGTTATCGCGGGGCGGCTTTTTGAATGCCGGTGGGATGGCTTCAGGCGGCATGTCACAGAGCTGGACGCCGGCCGTCCGCATATCTGGTCGTCGGTGACCTTGTATGATCAACGGGAGCGGGTCTTTCAGGAGATGCAGTTTGAGAATTGGTTTCGCAACGGTGAGGCCTCTATTGACGGGACCCTTGCCTTTCACCGGATGGTGGCCAGGAGGGGAGAAATTGCTACTGTCAGTACTACCATGGTAGAGATGAGGGATGGAAAAGGAGGGCTTACTTACCTGGATGTTCCGGGCCGGCCTTCTTCCAGAAGCGCTGTTCTCATACGGTTGCGACATTGGGAGTACTGGCCTTTTTTTATTCTATATGCCCCCATCTTTTTCTACTGGGCATGGTTGAGCCTCAGGGCGCGGTCGCTGTTCTTCTTTGGCGCTGCCAATCCATCGATCACGAATTCTGGTTTTTTGATGGAGTCGAAGTGGCAGATATATGGACTGCTGCCCGATGGCACGTATCCAAAAACGCTCTATTGCAGAAAGGGTGAAGGCATTGGCGAGCTGCTTCGTGGCCTCGGGAGTAAGGGGCTGAGTTACCCTGTGATGGCCAAGCCCGATATCGGACAGCGGGGCTTATCGGTGAGGCTGCTGGCGGATGAATGTCAATTGATCCTCTATGCGTCGCGCGGCAGGGTGGATTTTCTGCTGCAGGAGTATATCAACTATCCGCTGGAGGTTGGGATTTTCTATTACCGGATGCCGGGAGAAGAGAAGGGTCATATATCGGGTATTGTGGGAAAAGAGATGCTGGCGGTTACGGGAGATGGTATATCGACGGTGGAGTCGCTGTTGCGACAAAATGAGCGGTATGTGCTGCAGCTGTCTGCCCTGCGCCGGATCTGCGGCCGGAAGCTCGATACAGTGCCGGGTATCGGGGAGATGGTTCAACTTTCGCCCTATGGCAATCACAGCCGGGGCGCGAAATTCCTGGACTGCCGCGATCGGATCACTCCCCGGCTGGAGACGTTCATCGATGAGCTCTGCCGGCAGATACCCGGGTTTTACTACGGCAGGCTGGATATTCGGTTCCGCAGCTGGGACCTGCTGGAGTCAGGAGAAGATTTTTCAGTCATCGAGCTGAATGGGGCGGGTAGCGAGCCGACACATATCTATGACCCGGGGCATTCGCTATGGTTTGCATGGCGGGAGATCCGGCGGCATCTGGACATCCTTTATGCGATAAGCCGGGCAAATGTGCGGCGGGGGCATGCGGGGATGAGCTGTGGGCAGGGGCTGAAGATGCTGCGGGATTATTCGAGGCATGAAAAACTGATCTCCCGATGAGCCGGGGTAGGGGAATAAATTCCACAGGATCTGGAAGGCTTTTTGCGGGTAATTAAGAGGAGCGTGATATAAAACTTCTCTAATTCATGCATGTCCCGCAGCGCCCAAAGAAAATTCTGTTAATTGACGATGATCATGATCATCTGCTTATCTGCAATTTAATATTACGGAGAAGTGGATATGATGTATTTACGATGGCGGGGTGCGAGAGAATGGAAGAGCTGACAGAGGCGATGGAGACATTCCAGCCTGACCTGATATTCATGGATCACGATATGCGGGGGATCTGTGGAACGGATCTTACCCGAATGCTTAAATCTCACTCCGTCTTTCAACATATTCCCGTCATCTATTTTTCCGGGCGGGAGGATATTGCCGAGCTTGCACAGAGATCGAAGGCAGATGGCCACTTAACCAAGCCGCTTGAGATCGAAAGGATGATCAGGATTGCAGACGAATTCCTCGCCTGAGGGGTTTGTTCCCGGCGCCGGATGGTCCCGGCTGCCAGAAAAATATGGATGGTCCGGCAGGGAAAAATATTCCCTTTGTATGTGACAGAGAATGAATAATATACACTAATTTCAGCGGGTATATATCAGCGGGGGAACTGGGGATTATTCTGGTCAGCAGGCTTGATTTTGAGGCGATTTCCGTTTGGCATGTAAGTTTGTATAGTATAAGTATGGCTCAATTGGTTTTCACGATATCATTTGTATACGAGATACTGCCGGGTACTTTGCAGGTTGATCTGAGTGCGGGGATAGAGATGATCGATTACGATTGCTGTCTGGTTCGCGATATTCGTCGCGTCCATTCGAACGAGTCTCCGCTGCTTCCTGAAATGAAACTGGAGAAGAAGAATGGCAGGTGGATCCATAGTGACAGTGGCAAAGAGAGTAATATCAGCCGAACGGTAGGTGAGGCAATAATCCGGCACCTGAGCCGGGCGGAAAGAAGCGCCGATGAAAATAAATGACGGATGAGTCAGACTTCCATAAATTTGTATCACCTTAAAATGCCTCTTCAATAGTATAAGATGATGGAAAGCCAAAAAAATATTCTGCTTGTGGACGACGATCCGGACCATTTGTTGATTTGCAATATTCTTTTCAGAAGGAGGGGCTATAATGTTATGCCCCTGCTTGGCTGTAACCCTCTAAAGACTTTGACCGACGCCATCGACAGCTTCCAGCCGGGTCTGATCTTTATGGATCATTTTATGCCTGGCGTGACTGGTTATGATGCTATAAAAATGCTGAAGGCGCATCCTGTCTACAGTAAGATACCGGTGATCTATTTCAGCGTTCATGGCGATCTGGATAAGATCGCCCGGGATGCGGGGGCAGACGCTTTTTTTCAGAAGCCCTTCCAGGCGGATGATCTGTTCTCCATTGCTGATAAATATGTGGCATAGATCAAGAATGCCAGGCCGGACTGGCATGTGTGTTGCTTTCGCTACTATCTAAACTGATCTATTATGTATATTGGAATTGGGACGCTGATCGTCATCATCATTCTCTTTCTTATTTTAAGGAGAAGGTAGAACCAGGATGGTCGTGGTTTACATGGCGACCTGGAGAGGGACCATGAAGATGTTGCCTCTATGTGCCGTCGGGGGAAAGGGTTGGTCATAGATCGAGCTGCCGTCGCTGGCCTGGAGGCCGAGCGGCTGGCCTGGCGCCCGTGCGGCGCTTTTTTTATAGCTGATGTATAAGTCGTTACCGCTGACGAAGATGATATAGGACTCGTCGGGAGAGGTGTGTCGGAGTAGTGGTTTTGGGAAGTGTTTAAACTAATCTTTTAACGACGCAATCCGATTTTGCCAGGAAGGCGGAGGAGATCATTTCACATGTGTATATGGTGGGGGTTGGGAGTGGGTTGGCGTATCCTGCCGGCGGCGGCCGGGTACGACAAGGTTAAAATCAGATAATAAATAGATAATTATTTTGATGTGTTTCAGGAGATATCGGGGTATCTATGGGGTTACAATTATTTCAAATGAAACGCCAATCGATACTCGTAATTATTGCCCTTATCGCCGGCCTGCTGGGGCAGGCGCAACAGCCGGGCCGCGCGCGGCAGGCGGAGGATGGACAGCTGTCTTTGGTCAGTGCCCTTTTTGCAACGGGTGACAGCGCGGCGTGGGCGCGGCCGACCTTTGATGATGTTGGGTGGAAGCCCATCAAGGCTGGGAGGGTCTGGCAGAGCCAGGGGTATCCGGACTATCACGGCTATGCCTGGTACAGGATGCATATTGTTATCCCGTCGACGCTCAGGAACGGAGTGGGGTGGAAGGATAGTTTGCGTGTTTTTCTGGCGCATGTCAATGATGTGGATGAGACTTATCTGAATGGGGTGCGTATCGGTAAGACCGGACGGTTTCCGGAGGACCCGGGTGGGTATGACAGCAAGTGGCCATTCGTCAGGGACTACCGGCTGCCTGTAGACGCCTCCTGTATCCGGTGGGATAAGGATAATGTGATCGCCGTCAGGGTTTATGACGGCGGAGGGACGGGCGGTATTTTTATGGGCGAACCCTTTGTTGCCATGCTGGAGAAGACCGATGGAATTCATATCGGGGTAGGGGATGTGCGGTATTCAGGCGGGGGAAAGGCGTCGTTGCTGCTTTCGGTCGCCAATCAGTTCAACACGACTACGTCCGGTGTGCTGGATTATGCGGTGGAGGATATACTCTCGGGAAAGGAAATTTTACATCGTAAAGAGGATTTGCAACTGGCGCCTATGGCACAGCAAAGATTTGAGGTTAGTTTGCCGAACAGGGAAGGCATCAGGTACCGATATACATTTACTGAAAAGGGCAGTGGCAGACAGCTGCAGGACAAGCAGAACTTTGCCTATATCCTTACGCCTTCGGCAGGTGCAGCGCCACGGATCAACGGATCGGCGGTGTATGGCTGTCGTCCCGGATCGCCGGTCATCTGGAAGATACCCGCTACGGGTGAGCGGCCCCTGCATTTTGGCGCCGAAAAGTTGCCTGAAGGACTTGTGGTTGATGCGGCGACCGGGGTTGTATCGGGGAGGGTTAGCCGTGCCGGCGTATATAATGTGGTGCTTACTGCGGCGAATTCGCATGGACGGGATCGTCGCAAATGGACGCTGCACGTAGGAGATACGCTGGGCTATACTCCTGCGATGGGCTGGAATAGCTGGAACTGCTGGGGGCTCAGCGTGGACGCGGGTAAGGTCCGCAGCTCGGCGCAGGCCATGCTCGACAAAGGACTGGCCGACCATGGCTGGAACTATATCAATATCGACGACGGATGGGAGGCTGCGCAGCGGGCTGCGGACGGCGCTATACACCCCAACGAGAAGTTCCCGGATATGAAGGCGCTCAGCAACTGGCTGCACGACCGCGGTCTTAGATTTGGCATTTATTCTTCCCCTGGTCCACGCACCTGTGGTGGTTTTCTGGGCTCCTATGGCAAGGAACGCGAAGACGCCGATACCTATGCCGGCTGGGGGGTCGACTACCTGAAATACGACTGGTGCAGCTATGACGCGATCGCGGGTAAGGATACCTCGCTGCAAGCCTATATGAAACCCTACGAGGTGATGCGGCAGGCGCTGCGGGCGCAGCCGCGCGATATCGTTTACAGCCTCTGCCAGTATGGGATGGGGCAGGTCTGGAAATGGGGCCCACAGGTCGACGCGCAATCGTGGAGGACGACCGGCGATATCGAAGATACCTGGAGCAGCCTGCGGAGCATCGGCTTCCGGCAGTATCCGCTGTATCCCTATGCGGCGCCGGGTCATTTTAACGATCCCGACATGCTGATCGTTGGCCAGGTGGGCTGGGGCGATAATCTCCATCCTACGAGACTGACCCCGGATGAGCAGTATACGCATGTCAGCCTTTGGTGTATGCTCTCTGCCCCTCTGTTGCTGGGCTGTGACCTGAGCAAACTGGATGCGTTCACTTTGAATCTGCTGACCAATGACGAAGTATTGGCGATAGACCAGGACGAGCTGGGCAGACAGGCGCGGCGGCAGCTGGTGGCGGACGGGTATCAGGTGTATATAAAGCCGCTGGCCGATGGAAGCGCGGCGGTTGGAGTCTTTAATCTGGATGATTCGTGCAGGAAGCTGTCACTGAACTGGAAGAGCCTTGGTCTGGATAGATATCGTGTTGTCAGGGACGTGTGGAGGCAGACTGATCGCGGTCCTGCCGGTGAGGATATGACTGCTACCGTGATGCCGCACGGGGTGCTGTTACTTCGGTTGAGGAAGTGATGCAGTTTGACGGTGGTAGGGTGAGTTCAGATTTTTGCTGTAGTATTGGTCAATATTGGAAAAACTATGGTTATGCGGGTGCCGGCGTCGTTCTCGAAACGAATATCGCCATCGAGGTCGCCGGTGAGGCCGCGCATCAGGCTTAGTCCAAGGGATTGGGAAGGACGGGCGATGTCGACGACGGGCATGCCGATGCCGTCATCGGCGATGATAGTCTTTATGTATTCGCCGGCCATCCGGAGCTCGAGCATGATCTGGCCGGGGCGTTTGTCGGGGAAGGCGTATTTGAAGGCATTGGTGATGGCTTCGTTGATGATGAGGCTGAGCGGAATGGCCTGAGGCAGCTTGAGCTTTACGTCGTCTACGGTCACCTGGAGACGGATATTCGAAGGGGCCCCAAAGCTTTCCGATAAATAGCTGGTGAGCTCTTTGAGGTAGACGCGGGTGTCTATGTCCCCAATATTGTCCGATTGATAGAGCCGTTGATGGATCAGGGACATTGCATAGATCCTGTGCTCGCTGGCTTCTATCGCCTTGAGCGCGTCGTCTTCGAGGAACCTGGCCTGGGACCTCAGCAGGCCCATCACCGTGTGGAGGTTGTTCTTGACGCGGTGGTGAACTTCTTTTAACAGCCACTCCTTTTCTTCCAGCAGGTCTTGCAGGAGCTCGTTCTTTTGAGTTGTCAGGATATTATACTTTTTTCTCAGGCTGCTTTGGCGGTACAGGAGTCCGGCTATGATCAGCAGCAGCAGGATGCCGCCGATCGTCACATTCCGCATGAGGTCTGCCTCCTTCAGCCTGGTCTCTTCGAGTATCGCTTTCTGGTTCAGGAGGTTGATCTGGTTCTCCTTTTTTTCGGTCTCGAACTCTATTTCCAGCTGGGCTATCTGTCTGCTTTTGGTTTCGTCGAGGATGGAGTCTTTCGCTACGTTCTCGTTGATCAGGTCGGCAATGGCCTCCTCGTATCTTTTGTCTGCCGAGTCAAGGGAAAACCACAGCCGGTAGTTGTGGGCCATCCCCGAAAAGCTCTTGAGCGAGGTGACGAGCTCTTTGTCCTTGCCCAGATAATACCGGGCATGTTCGTAGTCGCCCGTCTCTGTGTAGAATTGGGCGATCAGCTGGTAGTACAGGGTGAGGGTATATAAGTTGATATTGGGATTGGCGGCCTGCTTGATCAAATAGTCACAATAGACGCGGGCCTTGTCATACTGCCTGAGCGCCATATAGATCTTCAGCCAGGTATGGCTGATGCCGTAGTCGCCGCCTTCGTATATCAATGAAACAGGCTGCGGGTTCTGGCGGGTGATATCCTGAAAGAAACGGACGGCTTTCAGGGGCGCTCCCATGCCGATGTATGCATCCACGACGTTAGCCGCCAGAAGATAAGTGGTTGCGGTGTCTTTTTCCCGCTGTGCAATGCCTAAGGCGTTCCGGAAGTATTGCAGAGCCTTTTCGGATTCGTCGAGCTTCAAGTAGGTATAGCCGATATTATTGTTGATCTGGCATATGAGGCTCACGTTGTCCTGGCTACTGTTGGTCGCGATCCTCAGGGCCAGGAGCTCGTTCTTCAGGGCCTGCTGATAGTCCCCTCCTTCGTAATATATCCGTCCCAGCAGGGATACGGCGCCCTGTTTGTCGCTATAGCCTGCCTGGTCATAGTATTTCAGGGCGGTCCTGATCTCGGAAAAGGCGCTGCTGTTGTCGTTGAGCATCTGGTGCAGGTCGGCCAGGAATCTATAGCAACGCGCTAGCTCGACGAGGTGGTCCGTCTGCTGATACGCCGTGATCGCCAGCTGCAGGTATTTAATACGCTGAAGCATCTTGGCGTGCAGGAAGCTCCCGCTATAAAATTCGGACATCTCATAATATGCCTTGCCGAGCAGCGCCTTATTGGGGGTGGTTTGCAGCAGATCGATCGCCTTTTGGAGCGAGCTCTTTCCCGTGGATGTGTCGCCCTGTACCCTGGACAACACCGACTGTACTATCAGGCGCTGTTCGGTAAAATATGGGTAGGTCGAACTTCTGAGCTGCCCGGCCTCGTGCAAATAGTCGCCTGCGTCTTTCAGGAGATTTGGCGGCGCCTTGCGCTGGTGAGCGTTATATTCTGCCAGCTGTAACAGGGCGGAGATGCGGTCTTTGACGGGGATCGCCCTGGTCAGTGCACGGGATAGTGAATCGGCGTCCTTTGGGGTAATATCCTGCGCCATCCCGGAGATCGCCAGGAAGATGAAAGCGGCAGCTATTGGCAGGATGGGACGCATTTTCCGCTAAATTAGTTGAACATTCGGGTAATTGGAGTGATTGGCCGGATGGAGGATGCAATTATTTTACGATATGAAAAATTTTACGTTTTTTGTTTTGTTCTTTTGGGTGGTTTTTGGTGTGAAGGCGCAGACTGTTGCGTCGCTTTCCGCCTTGCAGACCGCCATTGACAAGGCCGCGCCGGGATCGGTCATCGTACTGGCTAATGGCACGTATGCTGCCAGCACGGCGATCACGATTTCGCGGCGAGGCACGGCTGACAAGCCTATCATCATCAGAGCCGAGACCGTCGGTGGCGCGGAGATAACGGGTACGGCTGGTTTTAGCGTCCTCAGTCCTGCTGCCTATATCGTCATCCAGGGGTTCAAGTTCACGCACAGCGCGTCCCGGGCTACCATGTCGGCCGGTACCAGCTGGTGCCGGTGGACGCACAATATCTTCCAGACACCCGGGGACGGCGAGGACCTCCTGCTCAACGGCAGCGATCACGAGGTGGACTACAATACATTCCAGCATAAGGACGCTATGGGGCGCTTTATTGCCGTCAGGGGGACAGGCAGCCAGATAGCAGAGCGTCTTCATATTCACCACAACTATTTCTTCGATCAAAAGCCGCAGAAGGGTAATGGGGCGGAGACTCTGCAGTTCGGTCTCAGCGGATACAGCCTTTCCAACAGCAACAGCATCGTGGAGTATAATGTATTCGAAGCGTGTGCCGGGGAGAATGAGCTGATCTCGGTGAAGGCGTCACAGCTGACCATCCGGTATAATACGATCCGGAACTGCCCGGCGCAGTTCACCTTGCGACATGGTAATCGCAGCAGCGTGTACGGCAACTATTTTATCAATACGCCGGGCTTGCGCATCTTCGGGGACGATCATACGATTTTCAGCAACTATTTCGAGGGTTGTGATCCTGCTATTATGGTGGGCAACGGGGATGGAGAAGTGGCAGACGGCGCCAAGCTGACCTCGCATGACCGGCCCGATCGGGTGCTTATCGCTTTCAATACGCTGGTGAACAATGTCGCCAATATCATCCAGAGCGGACGCGCCAATGGCCTTGGCGCGACGGACATCACCATCGTGAACAATATCATCCAGGGTGGGGGTCCCGCGGCGAAAGTTGCCGGGCCTTATACCGGTGGGACCTGGTCGGGGAATATCGTTTTTAATGCTGGTGGGGCGGGGGATATGCCTGCCGGCGGGTATGCGCTGGTCGATGCTCTGCTTGTGCGCGACGCTTCGGGTATCTTTCGCCCTCAGGCCGGGAGTCCCGCTGTTGACGGCGCCACAGGCAATTATCCTGGGGTTACGGTTGACATGGATGGGCAGCCGCGGACGGGAGTGTACGACAAGGGCGCGGATGAGGTCAGCAAGGTGCCGGTAGTGGCGCATGTTCTTTCTGCGAATGAAGTGGGTGCCGCAGGATCGCCCTGAACTATTGTGGAGCACAATTCGTTGTGCGCGTGATATGGGCTGAGGTATCGTCCTGGGCCTGGGGACCGACATCAGGCTCTTTTGTCTGCGGGGATGCTCCAGTCGGTTGGGTGGCCTGCCCTTTTGGCGTCCCGGCTTAGTGATCTGCGCCTGATATACCTGAAGACCTTAACAAGCAGGATGAGGAGGGATATTGCGAACAACACATCAAAAATGCACTCATTGACATTGAGGACCAGGACGCGAAGACAAAAAGTATCAGCGGCTGCCCTGCCCAGGACAAGTGTAAGCAGCTGTTTAGCTGCGGGCATCAGGATAGGGATCTTTTGCCAATTGGTATAACGGACGTTCTCGTATCTGTAAGACGGGTTGTAGCCTGAAGGCGCTTGCGCGCTGTAGGAGGCCCAATCGAGCTGTACGTCCCGGAAGCTGGCCAGACCATGACCGCCGGGCTGGAGGAAACAGAGGTCGTAAAATGGATCTAATACCACCCATCCCTGGCCGCCATTGGCTTCTACAACAATGTGGCCCCCAAACACTCCGCTGACCTGCATTTGCGCAATTCTTATCTTGTAGCCAAATGTTTTCAGAAGGTTGGCGAGTACTATGGAATAGCTGCCACAGGCGCCGTCAGCGGTCATGAGATCCACGGTAACTGGGTGGAACAATGTCGGATTAAGGCCGTTGAGCTCGGTGTTCTCAAACAGATGGCGCCTTCGCTCCAGCAGGTAGTGGCTGAAATGCATGCACTTAACCATCACGGAATCCGGGTTGTCTGCCGGAACCAGCCCGGCCTGAACGCCCCGGTGAAGGGATCTGAACAGCTGCTGCTGGTAATTCCCTTCCATTTTGGAGTATAGCATCACACAGCACAGAAAACCGGCAAGAAATCCGTTGAACAGCGGATTGCTCTTTACCGTTTTCAGCCATTTGCGGGTGGACCGAACTGTGCTATCTTTCATCTTGGTAAGTAAATCGATCGCCAAATGTAAGTAAAAACGTTTATTTTTTTGCCGGGTTCCATCGGAAATGACCAACAGGCATTTTGATAGGACAAAACAGTCGGGGGTTTAGACAACAGGCCGTGAAGCGGGGGGCTATTGTTTTCACGGGAAATATGCTTAGCTTTATCTACATTTTTTTGGCCCTTTCTGTATCACCTTCCGAAACCCTTTTCCCGCTCAGTGAACAGACCTCCTGTCTTATCGCCCGTTGCGCGGGTGGCTCTGATGGTATTTTCAAACCCAGGTATAACCCATGAAGGAGACAGAACTACAAGGTAATCACGCTATCCGGCCCGATCGGGCAATTTTCAACGCCTACACATTGGTAGGCCTGGTTTATTCCTTGTCTTTTACGTTGGTATTCTATTGGATGTCTCCTGATATCTTTCTCGCCTGCATCCATTTTTCGGCCTTCGTCATTTTCCTGTTCAATTACATTGTCCTTCTGGGAACCGGAAATTTCAGGAGAGCTGTGACGACCTTCCTGGTCACCGCCCTGGCCGTGGTGATCTCGCTATTCGCTACGGGAGGATGGGAGAACACGGGCTACCTCTGGCCCCTGGTATACCTCATTTTCGTATTCTTTATTTCCGGGAAGTACACCTGGCGCTGGGCATTCTATCTGTTTGCCGGATGCCTGTCGGTTGTTTTCCTGAAGGCCCTTCGCATTATACATCAGCCTTATTCCTACATCGCCTTATTCAATTTTTTCATGGGGCTGGCGGTCATGTCCATCTTCATCTACTACTTTCAAAAAGCCACGATCCGATATGAGACAAGGCTTCGGGAGCTTTCCGAAAGCCTGGAAAGAGAGGTGCAGAAAAAGACCGCCGAGCTGACACAGGTCCTCGAACGGGTGACCGTGCCCTTTATCGCTGTAGACAAGGATTGGAAATGCACCTATGTTAACAGGAGAGGGGCCATGATCCTGAACAGAACCCCCGAACAATTGACAGGAAAGGACATCTGGGAAGAATTTCCACAGGGAGGCAGCCCGTTATATGAGACCTATCACCGGGCCTTTGGCGAACAGCGATACGTCCATTCGGTAGACTACTCGGCCTATTCCGGGCGCTGGTTTGAAAGCGATGTTTATCCTTCGCCGGAGGGCTTGTCGATCTTCTTTAACGAGATCACTGAAAAGAAAAAGACGGAGCAGGCATTGAAAAACAGCCTGGAAAAGACGAAGCTCATTATAGACTCGGCATTGGACGCCATCATCTGTATCGATGGCAGCAGCGTGATCACGGAGTGGAATCCGCAGGCCGAGCACCTATTCGGCTGGAAGAGGGACGAAGTGTCGGGCCGGCTCATTACCGATACGATCATTCCGGAGGAATACAGGGGTCTTCACCAGAGAGGAATGGCCCGTTATCTTGCAACGGGAGAAGGACCTGCGCTCAATAAGTTTCTCGAGCTTACGGCTTTGCGACGGAATGGCACGCTTCTACCGATAGAGCTGACGATCATCCCTATTGTTCAGGATGAAGAACGGTTCTTTTGCGCCTTTATCAGGGATATCTCCTACCGAAAGAGAACCGAAATGGAGTTGCGCGACCTGAATACCACGCTGAAGGAAAAGGCTGAGGCTCTTGCCGCCAGCAATGCCGAGCTGGAACAGTTTGCATTTATTGCATCTCATGACCTGCAGGAGCCGTTGAGAACCATCACCGGGTTTATTAACTTATTAAAAGAGCGGTACCGGGGTAAGTTGGACGACAAGGCGGACAGGTATCTTCAATTTATTTCCGAATCATCTGACAGGATGAAAATATTGATCAAGGAGCTTCTTGACTATTCGAGGATCGGGAAAAGCAGGGAAATGGAGCAGGTTGATTGCAACCTTATTCTGCGGCATGTCTTAACCGATCTGGGTAAAATATTGGAAGAGCAAGGGGCAAACATTGATAAAAGTGAACTGCCTGTTATTTCCGGGTATCGCACTGAGCTGAAATTGCTGTTCCAGAACCTCGTCAGCAATTCGCTGAAATTCCGAAAAAATGGCACCCCGCCGGAAATGAGCATTGCAGCACAAAAAAAGGATGGATGCTGGGAATTCTCCTTCCGGGATAACGGTATAGGCATTGAAGAAAAAAATTACCAGCAGATATTCGTAATATTTAAAAGGCTTCATCCCAGATCGAGTTATGAAGGATCTGGTATCGGACTGGCTCATTGCAAAAAAATAGTAGAGCTGCACGGAGGGAGGATATGGGTTGAGTCTGTTTTGGGTGAGGGCAGCATTTTTTATTTTACCATCCCCGAAAAAGGATAACCTATGGACCATAAATTGAACTGTATCTTATTGGTGGATGACGATACACCTACAAATTACCTCAACGAGGAGATCATCCGGGAAGTGGATTGTGTAGATCACGTGCAAGTCGCCGAGACGGGAAAGGAAGCGCTGGATTATCTCGCCAGCAGGGGTCAATATACAACCAACGGTAGCACATATCCCCAGCCGGACCTTATATTTCTTGATATCAATATGCCAGGAATGGATGGTTGGGAGTTTCTGCAGGAATATGGAAAGCTGCCACCGGATCAGCGGGGTAAAATGATCATCGTCATGTTGACTACCTCATTAAACCCGGACGACGAGCTTAAGGCAAAAGCTTCGGACGGGATCGCGGGATTTGTTACGAAGCCGCTGACGAAAGAGATGGTGCAGGATATCCTGGAACGGCATTTTTTGGTGAATTGATGCTATCAAAAGGTTGCTCCAAAGGAAAGGTAGGCAGACCTCCCTATAGCTGGAATGATACCCGGCCCTGGATATTCGTCGGTGCGCAGGGTAAAATATCGTTTGTCCGTGAGATTGTTCACCCCGGCTTTGATATTCCAACCTCCCTTCAATCGCACGGTGGCCGACCAATCCAATACGGTATAGGCTGGGATGATCCCCACGATGGCATCGCTGCTGGAGACGGTGTTACCCGCGTCGCCGAAGGACCGGTCGGTGCGGCTCACAAGGAAGGTGGTGGAAAAGGGCCGGAGGCACCATGTAAGGCCGGAACGAAGGATGGTCTGCGGGGCGTATTCAACGAAATTGCCCTTATAATCTCCGGTGGTATATTTCGCATGTACATAGGCGAAAGACCCGAACACGCTAAAATTCCCGAATGCGGGTGAGGTCTTTGCGAGTTTGGTGGGACTGAATTCTACATAGGTTTCGATTCCCTTGTGTGTGCTGTTGGCTACATTGGTACGGTAGGTATAAGGTTTACCGCTGGCATCGGTCAGCTGGACAAGCCCTATCCTGTTGTCATAGGCCAGGTAAAAAGCATTCACATCGAAATTGAGGTACTTGCCGAAGGTGCCCCGCCATCCAAGATCCGCGTTGTATCCCCGGGCATCTTTCAGGTTGGGGTCGATGCGGGAGGCGACGGCGTATGGGGTGACCTGGTCGTAGGTAATGGGTTTATACGCCTGGGAAATGTTGGCATAGACGTTGGTCGTGTGCGTTGTCTTGTACTGCAGGCCGATACCAAACAAGGGAATGTACCGGTTGCGGGCGCTGTCCGTTGTCACTTCCGTCCCCTCATCGGTGATATAGCCTTTTGCGGCGGAGCGAAGCCATTCGAACCGAACGCCGGGGGTGATGGAGAAGCGGGAATTGAGCCGGAAGATATTTTCTGCAAAAAGCGCCACGTTTGTGGTGTGGAAGTCAAGGTCGTACTCATAGTGCGGATCGAGAAGGCTGAGGTCGAAATCGCTGCCAGTGGTGCCCAGGCCACCGCCCTGCCGTTTGAACTTACCAGCGAAGACCCGAATGCCGGCGGCCAGGGTATTGTTCATTCCAGCCATCGTATAGTTGGAGAGCAGGCGGGCCTCGGTGGTGAGGCTGTTCATTTTCTCCCGCTGCACTTCCCTGTTGACATATTGGAAGGTCCCTGTGCTGATGCTGTCGGGTGTACCCGGCCCTCCGTCCTCGTTCTTCCAGACGAGGTTGCGGGCGCTGAACAGCCAGGCTGAGGTGATGTGAAGGGAGGTGTTGGCGGAAAATGAATAGTCGAGGTGGGCGGCGACGATGTTCCAGGGGCTTTCCAACCAGTTTCTCGCCCGGTAGGACGTGTCGCTTTTGTAAGCGAACTGGGCATCGGTGAAACCGCCGGGCATATGGATCCGGTTACGGAACAGGGTATATTCCAATCCGAGGCGAAGCCGGGGGCTGGCCTGGTAGCTTAGTTTGCCGAAGGCGCTGACCTGCCTGTAGTCAGAATTGGGCCGCCAGCCCTGCATGGCCTGGTATTGAACGTAGGTGTAGTAGTTGAATTTCCCCAGTTGTCCACCCAGGGAATGAAAAGAATTGAACAGGCCGTAGCTGCCACCGGTCTGTTGCATGGTATATTCCACGGGCCGGCCGGAGGGGCCATCCCGGAGGATATAGTTGATCACGCCGCCAAACTGCGGTCCGAATTGAAGAGAAGATGCGCCGCGGGTGACCTCAATACGCTGTACGGCTTCCAGGGGTGGCTGGTAATAGGATTCGGAATAGCCATAAATATCCGCTGCAAGGTTGTACCCGTCCTGGCGCGTATTTGTTTCAACGGACTGGGTGGGGTTCAATCCCCGGAAACCGATGCCGTTGGAAGGGAACCCGCTGCCCTGTGTCTCTGAATAATTGGCGCCGGGGATCCGGCCCAGCACCTGGCGGGGGTTGTTCTGAGCAGTATTGGCATCCAGGCTGTCCAGCAGGAGCACTTCCGTCTTTTTCCCTGAATAGATCGCACCGTTGTGCACCTCGTCCAGCCGCCCCATGCCACTGATGGTCCTCACCCCATTTACGAAAACTGTTTGCAGGGTCCTGACCGTATCCCGCTGGCCGGGTTTGACGCCCGGGGTTTGGCCGAGGCTGGAAAGAACGGGTACAGAAGAAAAAAACAGCAAAAACGACAACGGAAAAAGCCGACCTTTTGATCTCATGGAAGCCGATAGATTTTCCGCCAAAGGAACGAAGGTTCATTCTCAATGCTTTGCCTTATCGGGAAAACAGTTTACGGAACCGGGAAAAAAGGGTCGATGGAGTACAAAAATGGATGGTTCCGACAGATGATCGTGGATTCGTAGAGGGTGATATCTTTGACCCATGATCTTGTCCCGCCAAACCTTTGATCTCGCAAATGATCGTCGCGGCCTCCTGGTGGTCTGGGCGAACTGAATAGGCCTGCCGGAATGTTTTGGCCGTCCGAGGCGGGGGATGGGTGGAGGTAAAGTCTGGGGATGGTGTCGGTATCGACCAAATTCAGCATGACCCTGCCTGTGCGCCGGACGTTGTTGGTGGTTGGGTGGTTGTTGCTTTTTTCGCGCCCGACTTTGCCGTGGATGTTTAAACCCATATAGATACTGTTATTGGTGATCAGCGAGCTGTTGAAGGTATAGTGAGGCGCGAAGCCGGGCATGCTTACCCAAAAGCAGTTGTTATCGGCTATGATATTATCCCTGAACACGAAGTCGGAATATTTCCCGAACCATATGGCGCCTTCGTATGAACCGTATATGATCGAATTGGTCAGGGAAAAGCCGGTCACGGAGACAAATAGTAGAAGCGCGTTCTTGCATTCATAGAATATGCAGTGGTCAATGGTTATGTCGGGGCCTTGTGCAAAGACGGCGCCTTGTATGGGGGCAGCGTTCCTGCTGCCGGCGAAAATGCATTGTGAGATCCGCAGGCCTTTTAGTTCGGGTGAGTGACGCTCGATGGCATAATAATAGACTACGGCGGGATTGGCGTTGCCGACAAATTTGAGGCCTCTGATCTGCACATTGTCCCTCTCGATCTGGAAGCCCGTGCAGTGATCGAATTTCCCCCAATTCTGGCTATTCCGGGATACGGATTCTATTACCGGCATTTTGGATGGCAGCCAGGCGGGGTCGTCGGGGTTGACGGCCGCTTCTATGGTGAGCGTGTCATTTGAGGGCTGAAGGACCAGTTGGTCCTGGAGTGTGTATAAGCCGGGGGCAAGCTTTATTGTTCTATGCCCATTGCCGGTGGAGGAGGCAATTGCTTTGCCGAGGCTTGCAAGCGGGTCGTCGATCGTGCCTTTCGCGCTGTCGTGGCCGTTGGCGGGGTCTACGAACAGGGTTTGGGCAGTAGACCGGGTTGCGAGGGTGGACATTAGAAGGAGGGCGATGAGTGATCTTTTCACGTGGAGTGGTTTAGGGTAAAGGTATTGGAGGCGGGGGATCCGGCGGGTGTTCAAGTTTGATCAAGTTGGATCAGGGTCTTTCGCGGCGGGTCCAGACGTAGAGGGGGACGGCGGCCATTAGCAGTATAAAACCGTGGAAGACGGCTGTGGAGCCCGCGCCGGCGATCTCCCAGAGGGTATAGGCAAAGGCCAGGAAGCCGAGGAGCCCGACGGAGAAAGTCGCTTTTTTGTGGAGGGGTGTGCGGCTCCAGTTCAAGATCACATAGGCCGCTGTTGTGAACAGATAGGGCACCAGCATCGCAAAAACGGATAGCAGCAGGAGGAAGCGGAACTGTTCGACCAGCGCTTTGGAATAGTTCATCAGGATCAATAAGGATACGATCGTGCTATTGACGACAAGCCCCATATAGGGTACGCCGCGGCTATTGGTGCGGGTGAACAGGCGGGGGAAGAGTCCGTCGCGGGCGATAGCGTAGGGCATCTGGCTTTGGACGAGCGTCCAGCCGTTGAGGGCGCCGAAGGCGGCGATGGCGATGCCGGCGCTAACCCAGTAGCGGGAGCTGTGGCCGAATATTGTCTCTGCGGCGTCGGCGAAGGGGGTGGGAGAGTGCTGTAATTGGGCGGAGGGGATCAGGCCCATCACCGTCACGCTGCTCAGGATGTAGACCGCGGTTGCGATCAGCAGGCCCAGGAGGGTTGCTCGGGGGATCGTCCTGGCCGGGTCGGCGACGCTGCCGGATGGGATGGTGGCCGATTCGATACCGACAAAAGAGAACATCGTCATTGTTGCGGTAGTGGTGATGGCGCCTATTATCGTGTCGTGGGATCCGTTGAAGGGGTGGAAGTTTTCCGCGCGGATAAAGAACAGGCCGGCGATGGAGATGATGGCCAGCGGCAGTAGTTTCAGGATGGTCGTGACCAGCTGGACCTTGCCGGAAAGGAGGATGCCGCGGCTGTTGATGGCGGTCAGCAGCCAAACGGTACCGAGCCCTGTGGCCGCGGCTGCTGCGGGATTGGCCGACAGCGCGGGAAAGAATGTGCTCAGCGCGCTCACGAATGAAATGGTAATGGCGGCGTTGGCGCAGGAGGTGGCCAGATAATACCCCCAGCCTGCTATAAAGGCGGGGAACTCTCCGAGGCCGTGCCTGGTGTAGGCGTAGGGACCTCCGGTGGCATTTGGCAGGAGCCTGCTCAGGTTGCTGAAGACCCTGGCCAGCAGGAACGAGCCGATCGCGGAGAACAGCCAACCGAGAAGGCTGATGCTTCCGAAAGCTGCCAGGGCCGCGGGCATCAGGAAGACGCCTGCGCCGATCATGTTGCCTACGACCAGGGAAGTAGAGGTCCATAGACCCAGTTGTTTAGTTTCTGGTGATTGCACCGGGTAAATGTACCTATAAATTGCATTCGGACAGGAAGTTTGTCGCCGGCAGGGAGAAGACTACAGGCTGATCTCGAACTCTTTTGTTGCCGGGGGCAGGCATTCGTGATCGTTGCAGACCATGAAACGGACCCTGCCCTTTACTGTTGTTCTTATCGGGTGTCTGAGTGTTAGTTTTTGAACAAAATCTACTCTGGTGGAATATTGCATGACGTTGACGCCGAAGAGGGGTTCGAAGTGCTTGTTCAGCTTGCCTTCCTCCCTGATGGCCCCCTGCAAGGACAGCAGGGGGTTTGTGGTGAAGGATATCTCTGTCGGGACGGGGCCGCCCGACGGGGTTTCCTGGGAATAGGTGTGCCAGCCCTCGCCGAGGGTGGCGGTGAGGTGGATATCGTAAGAGCCGTCGGCGGTTTTGACGGAGGAGAAAGACCATTTTATGGCGTCTTCGGTCTGGGAGAGGACGGGGACGGCCCAAAGGAGGAGGGCCAGAATACAGATATGTCTCATCGTTATGCTTTTTTGGTGAGCAGCGAGGAGATCATGAGCTCGAGCATGCGCTGCGCTTTCGGGTTTTGGATCATGAAATTGGAGAAGATGATGCGGCCGTCCCTGTCGATCAGGAAATTGGAGGGTTCGCCGCGGACGTTATAGGCTTTCTGGGCCCACCTGTCGATGTCGCGCAGCGGATCGAAGGTATAGCCGCTGGTGCGCACGAAGGGGATCACGTAGGGGTCCTGCTCGAGCGCTACGTTGATTCCGACGTAGGCGACGTCTTTCTCTTTGAATTTGCTCAGCACCTCCTGGAAGTGGGGGAATTCCCCGCGACAGGGGCCGCAGCCGGGGAACCAGAAGGTCAGCAGCACTACTTTTCCGCGATAGTCTTTCAGGGAGACCGAATCTCCGGTCTTGTAGGCGTATAGTTTGAATACGGGGGCGTCTTTGGCAGCGGATGTCCGTTCGCGTTGTACGCTGGTATTGAGCCATGCTTCGCTCCTGCCCAGCTGTCTGGCGTATTTCAGCATCGCGGTCCGGAGCTCGTCGGAGGGTTCTTTTGCATAGAAGACGAGCAGGCTGTCGAAGGCGGCCTGGGTGTTGCCGGCGGCGTCTGCGGCCCTGGCTTTTACCAGACAGACTGTCGCCTTTGCGCCCGAATATCTGCCCGGTGTTACGTCTGTCATGGCTGATACCGCGTCTGTACCCCGGTGCTCGTCGATGGCCTTGTTAGCCTGGACGATGTGTTCGGCGATGTGGAGATTATTATCCCATTGTCGCTTGCTGTAGTCGTCGTCTTCCTTCGATATCGTCTCCATCTCGTGGGCGAGGGCGAGGGCCTGCTCTGGTGATTCGGTCAGGAGGATGTCGAAATAGTTGAGCAATGCCGAGGCCGACCAGCTGAATTTTGTGGGAGGGAATTTTTCTTTCAGCTGTCGGTAAAGGGAGACTTTGTCTGCTTCGTCGTTGGAGCGGTAGGCGAGCCAGTACAGCATCTGGGCGCCGCGTTCGCTGTCGGGGAAATTCTTTGCAACGTCGAGGCTGAGCTGCCGGTATTTGGCGGGATCGGTGCGTTCCATCGCGAAGGCGTAGGAGGATGCGTAGTCGGGGTTGGCGGGTTCGGCTTCCATGGCTTTTTTGAGGTAAGCGTCGGAGGCGTTGAAGTCACCCCAGCGTTCGGCGTCGATGGCCAGGTCGGCGTAGATCTCCGCCCGTTGCGGATCGAGTGAGGCGGCTTTCAGAAGGTAGGGCCTGGCCGTGGGGAGCTCGGCGCCTGCGAGGGCATGGCCGATGGCGAAGACTACTGCGGCCGAGTTGGGGTAGCGTTGTAACCAGGCGTCGTATTGTATTTTCAGCGCCTCCATTATCGAATCGTGGTTGCTGAGATCGCTATTCAGCAGGCTCATCCGGAAGGCTTTGATATAGCGCAGGTGAGCGGAGTCGTTGTCGGGGTGTGCCTCTACCGCGGCGCGAAGCTCCTGGAGAGAGGGTTGAGATGCCGCGGACTCGCCAAGGACCTCCGCCAGTTTTTTTTCCAGCGCTGTACCGCGAAGGTCTCTGGCGATGATGACGCCGTTGGGGTCTACCAGGAAATTAAAGGGGATGGCTTGTATGCCGTATTGCTGGGCCGCAGCATTCCGCCAGCCCTTGAGGTCCGACACCTGCATCCAGGGCATGCCGTCTTTCGCCACGGCCTCCTTCCATTTGGCGCCGTTATCGTCGAGGGAGACGCCCAGGACTTCGAAGTTCAGGCTTTTGAAATGGTTGTATGCTTTGAGGACATTGGGATTCTCTGCCCGGCAGGGGCCGCACCAGCTGGCCCAGAAGTCGAGCAGGACGTAGTGCCCCTTATTGAAGTCGGAGAATTTTATTGGTTTCCCGTCCATATTGTTTTGGGTAAAGTCCATTACCTGCTGGCCTATGCCGGTGCGTCTCAGGATGTCGAGCCGGCTGGCCATGGCCTTTCCGAGCGGGGTCTGCTGCAGGGAGGGGTTCAGGGTGGTGAACATGCCGTTGAGCCTGGCATAGTCGCCGGTGTACGACATGCCGATGATCTCGCCGAGGCTGACGGGGCTGTTCGGGTGGGTCTTGATGAATGCTTCGATTATTGTTTTACGCTGGTCATTCAGCTGGTCGATGCGGATCTCGAGGCCCGACATTTTTGCCGAATCCTTGTTCTTGTGGGCCGTGCTGTATTGGTCGTATAGTTGCTCGGTCTGTGTGTTGATGTCCTTCAGCGAGGCCTGCAGGCCTTCATAGGTCTGCTGGGAGGCGGAACCGGTCACGCGAAGATCGTGCAGGGAGTCGATGGTACCGCTGACGTGGATGTTGGCGTTCTCGAGGAAGAACTGGCCGGCTTTTTCTTTGGTGGAAAGGTAGACCAATAGGGGTTGTTCGACTCTGCCGGTGATCTGGAATCGGCCGTTGTGCACTTTGGCTGAATCTCTGTGGATGGAATCGCCAATCGACCAGGCCAGGTAGATATAAGGAGTTTTTAGGCCCTTGATATATCCGGTGACGGTGAAGCCATTGGCAGGGGGGGTGGCCGCGGCGAAAAGGGATAAAGCGCAGCAGAGGCTGCCGATAAATAAATTGGTATATTTCATGACGATCGTTTTTTTAGTTCCATCCGGGATTTTGTTGCAGCACCTGACCTGCCGGATATTTGGTCAGCTCATCGATCGGGATCGGGAAGAGATACATCTTCGGGTCGAAGTAACGTTGTTGCACGAGGACCCGCTGGTACTGGTGCTTGTTGCCGGAGTTGACGGTCTTCATACCATAGATGGCCGCGCCGATCAGCTGTTGTCCGAGGCCCCAGCGGCGGATATCCGCGAAGCGTTCGCCTTCGAAGGCCAGCTCGACGGTCCGTTCGCGGACGTAGGCATCCCAGGTCATCTGGCCGGAGGGGATGGGCGGCATATTTACGCCGGGCCGCTGGCGCAGCATATTGACATAGGTTCGCGCCTCTTCGGCATTGCCTTGCTTCAGCTGGCATTCTGCATAGTCGAGGTATATCTCCGCCAGCCGCATGATCACGCAGTTCTGGTAGTTGGTGTTGTTGCCGTAGAAGATATTGTTGGGGTTGAGAAATTTTCTCAGCATATAGCCCGTTGGCGTCGCGTCTGCGGTCGGGTTGAAGAAAGATCCGCTGGTCATATCCATCGTATAGCCCATCCAGAGGGACGAGTCATACAGAACAGAAGCTGCAAACCGGGGATCGCGGTTGGCGTAAGGACGCGCCGGGTCGTACAGCGGTGACTGATCGTAGGGGAGGCCGTCGGTCATTTCGTACTGGTCCACTATGTTCTGGGTAGGGCAGTCCTGCAGGCCGAAATAGCCGGTGAAGAAGGAGGTATTCTCGCTGAGGTCGACCATGTTGGTCTGGCCGGACAGGTCGCTGCCAAATTCTTTGTTGAAGATGGTCTCGGAGTTGTCGTCGTTCTCGGGATAGAACTGGGCTGCGTAGTCGGGGAATAGCTGGTAAATGTTGAGGTCCATTACGGCCCTGGCGGCGGCGGCCGCGTCTGTATAGCGTTTCTGGTTCAGCAGGAGGCGGCATTCCATGGCCAGCGCGGCGCCTTTTGTGGCCCGGCCGATGTCTGTGGGGGTAAAGTATTTTACCGGAAGCGCTGTGGCTGCCGCGTTATAGTCCGCGATGATATAGGCGATACAGGAGTCGTCGGAGGCCCGCTGGGTATTCAGCGCCTGGTCCCCGATGCTCAGCACCGTATCGATGATGGGGAACCGCCCGAAGAGTGAATAGAGGAACTGGTAGTTGTAAGCGCGCAGGAAATGGACCTCACCGGCGAGCCGCGCCCTGGTGGCGGGGCTCAGGGGCATCGTGTTCAGGTGGGCAAAGAACAGATTGCAGTTGCGGACGTTGATGTATACTCCTGTCGGATTGCCTCCTGTCCCCTCCCAGTATGAATCAAAAACGTTGGAAGCGGCGGTGTACTGACCCGTATTGATGAGGTTGGCCGCGTAGACGGAGGAAGTGTGGTTCAGCTTGGATTCGTCGGTGATCGAGGCCAGCATCCCGCTGTAGGCTATGAAGTCATAGTTGCTGATGATATTGCTGTAGATATTGGCCACAAACCGACAGATCAGCGCGCTGTCCTGCCAGACGTTGGCGTCGCTGTACTGGGTGAGGGGCGCGTTGTCGAGGAAGTGCTTCTGGCAGGCGCTGCCGAGAAGCGTCGTCACGGCCAGAAGGATTATATAGAGTCGATTGATTCGCATAAATGGATTTTTTTTGCAGTTAGAATGTCAGCGTGGCGCCGGCGGTGAAGGACTTTAACAGTGGGTTGCTCAGGTCGCCGGTCGGGCTGTTGATGTTCAGGGATTCGGGATCGTACCATTTGAATTTGGTGAACGTCAGCAGGTTGTTGCCTGAAAGAGAGAGCCGTATGTTTTTGAAGGCCCGGTTCAGCAGCCTGCGGGGAAAATTGTAGGCCAGTTCCAGGTTTTTCAATCGAAGAAATGCGGTGTTCACCACCCAGTAGTCGGAGGTCTGGGCGTTTTCCTGGTTGTCGATCCATAGTCTCGGGAAGGAGGCGTTCGTATGCTGTGGCGTCCAGCGACCCATCATCCATTCTTCGCCGGGTATCAGGCTGTATTGAGCGGCCTGGTTGTAACCCTGTATATTCGCTGTGCCCTGCAGCAGGACGTTGCATTCGATGCCCTTGAAGGCGGCGCCGAGACGGATACCGTATTGGATAGCGGGGAAGAATTTGTCGCCGATGACGACTTTGTCGTTGTTCGTTATAGCTCCATTCTTGTCGAGGTCGGCATATCTGATGTCGCCGGGCGCAGCGGTAGGAAACAGGGGCGTAGGTCCGGAGGATACTTCCTGTTTGGTCTGGTAGAGACCCTGCGAATGATAGCCGAGATAGGGGCCTGACGGCACGAACGAATAGGGGCTGCTATAGAAGCCGCCTACCGAAGAGCCTACGATCTTCTGCCAGGCCGGGGTGCTGGGTGACTCGGGATAGGAGACGATCCTGTTGTGGTTGAAGCTGATATTTCCGTCGATAAAATAGGATACTTTGCCGATGTGGTAGCGATGGCCGAGGGCGATCTCGAAGCCCCTGTTGTCGACTATCGCGTTGTTGAAGTCCGGCAGGGTCGCGCCGATGACGGAGGGCACCTGCAGGGCGGGGGGTGCGAGAATGTCCTTGGTACGTTTGTAGAAATAGTCCGCTTCGAGGGTGATCAGGTCGCCTTTGAAGTGCGCCTCGATGCCGATGTCTGTCATCATTGCTCTTTCCCAGGTGAAGCTGGGGTTGGCCAACACTCCGGGCTGCAGGGCCTGGTAGAAGGTGGGGTTGGCGCCGCCGAACGTATATCCGCCACCGTAGTATTGCGAGCCGACGAGGGAATAGGTGGTCAGGAACTGATAGGGCGCCACCTGGTCGTTGCCGAGTACACCCCAGGAGCCCCTGAGCTTGAGGAAGTCGAGGTCCTTTACTTTAAAGAAGGGTTCGCGGGAGATTACCCATCCTCCCGATATGGCCGGGAAGAAGCCGAAGCGGTGGCCGGGAGGGAAGATATCGGAGCCGTCGTCGCGAAAGTTGAATTCCAGCAGATAGCGGGAATCGTAGTCATAGGCGACCCTGCCGACCACGCCCTGCCGGGTGGACAGGGTACCGTTGCCGCTGGTGCTCGTTTGCGAGGGGTCGCCCAGGTCCAGTTGCGGTAGGGCACCGGATACGAAGTTCTGGCGGCCTGCGGAGAAGAGATCGGACGTGACTTTTGTCTGAGTGTACAGCAGCAGGGCCGAGACGTGGCTTAAGCCAAAGGCCCGGCTATAGCGCAGCGATCCCTCGAGTGTCAGCGAGGTAGACTGGGAGAAGTATTCGGTGAGATAGGGGGCTGTCGGGTAGGCCGGGATCCTGGTGAAGTTGCCGCTGCTGTCGATGGCGTATTGATCGTATGGCTTTGCGAATTTCTTGCGGAATCCATAACCCTTGTCGTAGGCGCCCGTGCCCACCACGCTGAGACCCTTTATCCAGGGCAGGTCCCACTGGAGGTTGAGGGTGGAGTTCAGGGAATTGTTATAGGTCGTGTTAAAGCCCGTCTCTCCCCTGGATTGGATATAGGAATTGCCGCGCTGTTCGGGCACGTAGGCGTAGAATCCGTTGGTGAACCGGTTTACTCTTATTGGCGGTGTGTTATACGCCTGACCGACCACATAGTCCATGCCGTATACGCCTTCACCGTTGGTCGTGCTGAAGACGCCGCCCAGGTTGAGGTTTACCTTCAGGTTCGGGGGTGATATTGGCTTCGACGTTGCTGCGGAGGTTCCAGCGTTTGTAGTATTCCACGGGTACGTAGCCACCGTTTGTGACGTAACCTGCCGAGAGGAAGTACTTCATGTTCTCGCCGCCGCCGGAGGCCGAGAGGTTGTAGCTGGACTGGATGATATGCGATTCGGTCATCTCTTTTATCCAGTCGGTGCTGGGATAGTGGTTGAGGTCCGAGCCGTCCTTGTATCGCTGAAGCTGTGCGTCGGTGAACCCCATGCCAAAGGAGGGATTGTAGGAACCTTCGTTGTTATAGGCCTCGTTCTGCAGGGTGGCATAGTCGAAGGAGCCCAGCTTCCTGTACATAAAGGTGGGGGTCTGGTCGATGACCGTGCTGCTAAAGCTGATGACGGGCTTGCCGGACTTGCCTTTTCTTGTGGTTAGGAGGAGGACGCCGTTGGCTGCTCTGGCGCCGTATACGGCGATGGCCGATGCGTCCTTCAGTACGGAGACGGCTTCTATATCGGTAGGGTTGAGGTCGTCGATGCTGCGGCCGGGGATGCCGTCGACGACGATCAGGGGATTGGAGTTATTGAACGTGCTCAGGCCTCTTATCTTCAGGTCGGAGCCGGTGCCTACCGTCCCGGTCGATTTCTGAACGAACAGTCCAGGCAGGCGGCCGGCGAGCATGTCCGATACGGCGGTGCTGGCGTGGTTCTCGTTGATCTCTTCGGTCTTGACGGTGGAGATCGCGCCTGTCAGGTCTTCTTTCTTCTCGGCGCCATAGCCTACGACTATTACTTCCTGGAGATTGGCGGAGGATTGTATCATCACCACGTTGATCGTGCTGCCGTCTTTTACTGCGACTTCCTGTGGCTGATAGCCGACAGAGGAGATATCGAGCGTGTGGTCTTTTCCGTTGGGTATCCGCAGCTGGAAGCGTCCTTCCTGGTCGGTCATTGTCATCGTCATCGTGCCTCTGACGGCGACTGTCGCCTGTCTGATCGGGTTGCTGTTCTTGTCTGTGACCTGGCCGTTGATAAGGCGCGTTACCGGCTCGCCTGGTTGGGTGGTCGAAGCCGCGGTGTCGCCGGCGGCCGTGGCCGGGTTCCATTGTTCCCTCACTCTTTCCTTTGCCACAATTGTATAATAGTTGCGTTTGACGTAGAGGAATACCAGCCCGTTGGGGTAGAGCACTCCTTTCAATACTTCATCCAGGGATCTGTTCTTTATGGTTTGCATATCGTATGCTGTTGTCTTTCCTTTCAGCAGGTCCTGGTCGTAGACGAAATTGGTTCC